>ERZ1643249.2586-NODE-2586-length-16754-cov-17.026828_pt1 | contig 16754 bp, 18 predicted proteins | sample MGYA00579263_ERZ1643249 | MGnify/ENA primary metagenome ERZ1643249 (study PRJEB29033, sample SAMEA4952264) | chicken gut metagenome | biome: Broiler Chicken; feature: Gastrointestinal Tract; material: Caecum | place: Ireland | collected 2018 | study: Broiler...
CCGCCCTCAACTCCTGTTATTTTACAGTACTCATACCAAACACAAAGGGCACCCTTCAGGGTGCCCTTTGTGTTTGGTGCGGATAACAGGAGTTGAACCTGCACGGTCGCCCACAGGAACCTGAAACCTGCGCGTCTGCCAATTCCGCCATATCCGCATTTAATATACGGCGCGACTGCCCGCGCCATATCCGCATAACATTAACAATTATAATAAAATATTTGCTCGAAGTCAAGCCATATTGCCGTGCTATTTGCTTTTATTTAGCTGTTTAAATCTAACTGTTTTTTGTAAGTTATAACAAATACAAATCAATTTAAAATAGTGCGTTCAAGTGCTTGCTCTTGCTTTAAAATTTTGATAAACTTTAATCGATAAAAAAATTACGATATATTTTATCTTCAATTCGTACAAAACTATTTATAGGAGAAATATAATGGAGTTTAAGTTCACTTACGACATCTGCGACAGCGTTGAAAAGCTCGAAGAGCGTATCAAGCAGGTCAGGGCTGCGCAGAAGGTATTTGCGACCTACACGCAGGAACAGGTAGATAAGATATTCCACGCCTGCGCGATAGCTGCAAACAAAGCGCGCATCCCCCTTGCAAAGCTCGCTGTTGAAGAGACGGGCATGGGTGTAGTGGAGGATAAAGTAATTAAAAACAACTACGCCGCCGAATATATCTACAACAAATATAAGTTCACCAAAACTTGTGGCGTTATCGAAGAGGATAAGTCTTACGGATTCAAGAAGATAGCCGAACCCATCGGCCTGATTTCCGCTGTAATTCCCACAACGAACCCTACTTCAACGGCCATATTCAAAACACTCATATGCTTAAAGACGCGCAACGGCGTTATCATAAGCCCGCACCCCCGTGCAAAGAAGAGCACGATCGCGGCCGCTAAAGTCGTATATGAAGCGGCGGTGGAGGCAGGCGCTCCCGAGGGCATCATCAGCTGGATCGACAGTCCCTCGCTCGAGATGACCAACCTTCTTATGACCGAGTCCGACACTATTCTTGCGACGGGCGGTCCCGGCATGGTAAAGGCGGCGTATTCATCCGGCAAGCCCGCGCTCGGCGTAGGCGCAGGCAATACGCCCGCAATCATCGACGATACCGCCGATATCCTGCTCGCCGTAAGCTCTATAATTCACTCCAAAACGTTTGATAACGGCATGATCTGCGCCTCCGAACAGTCGGTGATCGTGCTCGACAAGATATATGACAAAGTAAAGAAGGAATTTGCCTATCGCGGCTGCTATTTCCTCAACCCCGAGGAAACAGAAAAGGTGCGCAAGACGATAATCATCAACGGCGCTCTCAATGCAAAAATAGTCGGCCAGAAGGCGCACACCATAGCCCAGCTTGCCGGGGTTGAAGTTCCCGAGAGCACCAAGATACTCATCGGCGAGGTCGAGTCTGTCGATATCTCCGAGGAATTTGCTCACGAGAAGCTCTCTCCCGTGCTTGCAATGTACCGTGCCAAGGACTTCGACGACGCCTTGAACAAGGCTGAAAAGCTCGTGTCAGACGGCGGCTTCGGCCATACATCTTCCATCTATCTCAACGAAAATATTGCCAAAGATAAGTTCGACAGGTTCTGCGAGCGCATGAAGACCTGCCGCATACTCCTCAACACCCCCTCGTCGCACGGCGGCATAGGCGATCTTTACAACTTCAAGCTCACGCCTTCTTTAACACTCGGCTGCGGCTCGTGGGGCGGCAACTCTGTTTCCGAAAACGTCGGCGTAAAGCATCTTTTAAACATAAAATCAGTCGCCGAGAGGAGGGAAAACATGCTTTGGTTCAGAGCGCCTCAGAAGGTTTATATAAAGAAGGGCTGCCTGCCCGTGGCATTGGACGAATTGAAGACCGTCATGGGCAAGAAGAGGGCGTTTATCGTAACCGACAGCTTCCTCTACAAGAGCGGTTTTACAAAGTGCATAACCGATAAGCTCGACGAGATGGGCATCGCGCACGACACGTTCTTCGACGTAGCTCCCGATCCCACGCTCGCATGCGCCTTAGAGGGCGTAGCCCAGATGAGAGCGTTCGAGCCCGACACCATAATCGCGCTCGGCGGCGGCTCGGCGATGGACGCAGGCAAGATAATGTGGGTGCTCTACGAACATCCCGAGGCAGACTTCCTCGATATGGCAATGCGTTTTATCGATATAAGAAAGAGGGTATACACCTTCCCCAAGATGGGTGAAAAGGCATACTTCATCGCCATTCCCACCTCGGCCGGTACAGGCTCGGAAGTTACTCCCTTCGCCGTTATCACCGACGAAAAGACGGGCGTAAAATATCCTCTTGCCGATTACGAACTCATGCCCAACATGGCAATAGTCGATACAGACCTGCACATGTCTGCTCCCAGAGGCCTCACGGCTGCTTCCGGTATCGATGCCGTTACCCACGCGCTCGAGGCTTATGCTTCCACGATGGCTACCGACTATACCGACGGCCTCGCCATTCAGGCGCTCAAGGTTATATTCAAGTATCTGCCCCGCGCCTATGAAAACGGCCAGACTGACGTAGAGGCGAGGGAGAAGATGGCAAATGCAGCCACCATGGCCGGTATGGCGTTTGCAAACGCCTTCCTCGGCGTGTGCCACTCCATGGCCCACAAGCTCGGCGCATTCCATCACCTTCCCCACGGCGTGGCCAACGCGCTCATGATCGACGAAGTTCTTCGCTTCAACGCAGCCGAAGCCCCCGCAAAGATGGGTACATTCAGTCAGTACGATCATCCCCACACGCTCCGCCGCTATGCGGAAGTTGCCGAAGCTCTCGGCCTCGGCGGCAAGACCGACGAGGATAAGCTCAACAACCTCATCAAGGCCATCGACGAACTCAAGGCAAAGGTTGGCATAAAGAAGACGATAAAGGAATACGGCATTGACGAGACCGACTTCCTTGCACGCCTCGACGACATGGTGGAGCAGGCTTTCGACGACCAGTGCACCGGCGCAAATCCCCGCTATCCTTTGATGAGCGAGATCAAGCAGATGTATCTCAACGCATACTACGGCAAATAAGGAGGAAAAAATAATGAGCAACGATAAAATAGTGGCCGAAAGGCCTGGAAAAAAGATATACAGAGATGGCGACAAGCTCGTCAAAACCTTCGACAAGGGTTATTCCAAGGCCGACATTTTAAATGAAGCCCTTAACCAGGCGCGCGTTGAAGAGACCGACCTCAATATCCCCAAGATACAGGCAGTATCGGTTGTGGACGGCTGCTGGTCGATAACCATGGACTATATCGAGGGACCCACCCTCGAGCAGCTCATGGAGGAGCATCCCGAAAAACTCGACGAATATCTCGAGCTCTTCGTGGACATCCAGCGCAACGTGCATACCAAGCGTGTTCCTCTTTTAAACATGACCATCGAGAAGTTCAACCGCAAGATAAGCGCGGCCGACCTCGACGCGACCACCCGCTATGAACTTCACACCAGGCTCTCGGGCATGAAGAGGCACACCAAGCTGTGCCACGGCGATTTCAACCCCAGCAACGTAATAATTTCGGCAGACGGCACGCCCTACATAATCGACTGGGCGCACGCCACCCAGGGCAACGCCGCGGCCGACGTCGCGCGCACATACCTGCTGTTCTATCTCGCAGGCAAGGACGACGTGGCTGAAAAGTATTTGAAACTCTTCTGCAAAAAGTCAGATACAGCCATTCAGTACGTGCAGAAGTGGATACCCATCGTGGCGGCCTCCCGCCTTGTAAAGGCGCCCGAAGAGGAGAAGGCCTTCCTTATGCGCTGGATAGACGTCGTTGAGTACGAATAATTTCCGACGCCGTTTTAACGCATAAAAATCAAGAACGCTTTAGGGCCCGCCCGTAAAAAGCATCAAATATTTTATAAGGCTTGCCCCCAAAAGCAAGCCTTATTTTGTTGTTTTGCGTATATTTGTTGTGTTATAATACATGATGTATGGACGAGTTGATCTGCTTTGCGGCTGTTGAATTTGTCGACGATGAAAACGTAGTCGGCATCAAATACTGGTATGCCTGCCCGTTTACGTATGTAAAGGCGGGCGATGAAGTGATCGCGCCGCTCGGCAGACACAACCGTCTCCAGAAGGGCGTCGTGCGTGAAGTGCGCTTTGCCGAGCCGTATAACGCACCTTTTCCCATGTACCTCATCAAATACGTAAAAGAGGTCGTAACGACCAAGGAGTTATGAAAATGTACGAAATAAAAACAAAGCGCATATTGAATCCCACGGTCACGATGATGGATATATATGCGCCGCTCGTCGCCAGAAAGGCCGAGCCCGGGCAGTTTATAATACTGCGCGTCGACGAGGACGGTGAGCGCATCCCTCTCACCGTGGCAGGCTACGACAGGCAGGCGGGCACCGTTAAGATCATCTTCCAGATAGTGGGCGCAACCACCATGAAGCTTAACCAAAAGGAAGTGGGCGAAAGCCTCTCCGACTTCTGCGGCCCCCTCGGCCGCGCCACCGAGACCGACGGCCTCAAAAAGGTGTGCATAATAGGCGGCGGCGTGGGCTGCGCAATAGCTCTCCCCGTTGCGCAGAAGCTGCACGAGCTCGGCTGTGAGGTGCATTCCGTGGTAGGCTTCAGAAATAAGGAGCTTCTCATTCTTGAGGACGAGTTCAAAGCTTGCTCTTCAAAGCTCACCGTAATGACCGACGACGGCAGTTACGGCAGGCAGGGCGTAGTCACCTCGCCTTTAAAGGAGGCGCTCGAGGCGGGCGAAAAGTATGATATGATAATCGCCATCGGCCCGATAGTCATGATGAAGTTCGTCGTTGCCACGGCAAGGCCTTTCGGCACGCCGGTAACGGTTTCGATGAACCCCATAATGATCGACGGCACGGGCATGTGCGGCGGCTGCCGCTTGACTGTCGGCGGCAAAACAAAGTTCGCCTGCGTCGACGGCCCCGACTTCGACGGATACGAGGTGGACTTCGACGAGGCAATGGACCGCTCGCGCATGTACTGCGACTTTGAAGCTCACGCAAGGGAAGAGGAGTGCAACCTTCTCAGGATGGAGGTAAAATAAAATGGCTATTGACCCCAAAAAACATGTTATGCCCGTGCAGGATCCCAAGGTGCGCGCGCATAACTTTGAAGAAGTGGCATTAGGTTATGACGAAAAGACGGCAGTGGCCGAGGCAACCAGGTGCTTGAACTGCAAAAATAAGCCGTGCGTTGCGGGCTGCCCCGTAAACATATCCATACCTGAATTTATCTCCAAGGTAAAGACGGGCGAGTTTGAAGAGGCGTATAAAATAATCTCCGCCAGCTCGTCGCTTCCCGCAGTCTGCGGCCGCGTCTGCCCGCAGGAGACGCAGTGCGAAAGCAAGTGCACCCTCGGTATCAAGTTCGAGCCGGTGGGCATCGGAAGATTGGAGCGCTTCGTCGCCGACTACCACAACAAAAATTATAAGGGCGAAATAAGCGTGCCCGTCTCCAACGGCCACAAGGTAGCGGTAATAGGTTCTGGCCCCTCGGGCCTCACCTGCGCGGGCGACCTCGCCAAAAAGGGCTATAAGGTCAGCGTGTTCGAGGCCCTGCACACGGCTGGCGGCGTGCTTGTATACGGCATTCCCGAATTCAGGCTGCCCAAGGCCATAGTAAAGGAGGAGGTCGAAGCATTAAAGCAGTACGGCGTGGAGATAGATACAAACGTCGTGATAGGCAAGACGCTCACCGTCGACGAGTTGTTCGAAATGGGCTACGAGGCCGTGTTTATCGGCTCGGGCGCGGGACTTCCCCGCTTCATGGGTATCCCCGGCGAGAGCCTCAAGGGCGTGTATTCCGCCAACGAGTTCTTAACGCGCAGCAACCTTATGAAGGCCTATAAAGACGGCTCCGATACGCCCATAATGCACGCCAGGCGCGTGGCGGTAGTTGGCGGCGGCAACGTTGCGATGGATGCGGCGCGCACGGCACTCAGGCTGGGCGCCGAAAGCGTTCACATAATCTACCGCCGTTCCATGGAGGAGATCCCCGCCCGCCGCGAGGAGGTGGAGCACGCCGAGGAGGAGGGCATCGTGTTCGATATCCTCCGCAACCCCGTGGAGATATTGGGTTACCACAACCCCGACGACAGGCGCGACCCTAAAAACGGGTTTGTAACGGGCGTTAAGGTGATAAAGTGCGAGCTCGGCGAGCCTGATGAAAAGGGCAGGCGCCGCCCCGTGGAGATCCCCGGCAGCGAGTATGTCATCGACGTCGACTGCGTTATCATGTCGATAGGCACCAGCCCTAACCCGCTCATCAAAAACACGACGGCGGGGCTCGATGTCAACCGCCACGGCGGCATAATTGTCGAGGAAGAGACGGGCAAGACGAGCAAAGAGGGCGTGTACGCAGGCGGCGACGCCGTAACGGGCGCGGCCACGGTAATTCTCGCCATGGGCGCGGGCAAGACCGCCGCCAAGGCGATAGATGAATATCTGCAGTCTAAATAATACATAATATAAAAGGCGCCCGCAGGTGTGCGGGCGCCTTTAAAGAGGTGAATATGCAACTGCAACAGGTCTTTGAAAGTGCGGAAGAAATCGCCGTCTATAAAGACGGCTCGCGCGAGGTTTATCCCTGCGGCGGCGAAAAGTTTAACGGAATATGCTTAAGGTGGAACGCCATGCTTGCAAATTCGCTCGTCATGCCCGCCTTCGGCGTAAGCCTGAACGACATCACCGTGCAGGCTATGCAGAGGGGAGTGTGGGTGGAGTTCTGCTTTTCAGATGAGCTCACAATAAACGAACTTCCCTTTTCGCGGCTGCTCATCGAGGTCAAGCCCGATTTTTCGGGCTTCAATGTCGTCCGCTACACGGCGGATAGGGGCTATGCGGGCAGATGTTTCTATCTCGACCTGCGCGGCTCCGACATGCGCGACGTCTACAATTACATTTCACAATAAAAAATAAAAGCAGTTTTCAAGTATTTGCAGAAAACTGCTTTTATTTTTTCAGTCCGAGTACTTCGTCGGCCGAAATGTCAAGTATCTCGCATATGTTTGCAAAAGTTTCAAGCGACGGATATTTGTCCAGCCGCAGATACTTGCTTACCGTAGACGGGTTTATACCTAATTTCTGCGCAAGCTCTTTCTGTGATATATTGCTCGACTTGATCTCTTCGCGCAGTCTGCGCTGTATATCCTCAATCTTTATCATACGGAAATAATAGCACACTGTGCATTTATTGCTTGACAAAAGGCACATTGTGCCTTTATAATGTTATTATCAAGCAAAAGGGGAGGAAATAGTAGTGGACTTTAAAAAGAAACCAAAGATATCCACGTCGGCAAGAATTTTGGTGGCACTGTTCTGGATTGTCGCGGTCGCAGTTTTTGCCGCAGCGGTGTTGAGCTTTTTTATTGACGTTCCGATTCCTGAAGAGGCTGAAAGTTACGGCTACAGTACAGTAGCAACGGAGGAAGTATGGCACTCATAACCTGTCCCCATTGCGGTAAACAGATAAGCGATAAAAGTTCTGTATGCGTGCACTGCGGCGGACGGATAGGAGCAGAGCCGCCGCAATTAAAAAAATACACAAGTCTGACAAATGAAGAAAAGTATCAGCTTGAAGATGAGTTCTACTATAAATTGCACCCCAAGTACGGAAAAATGATCGGGCGCAGGGCAAGCATCAAATATTTGAAGTCAAAGTCTTCGTTGGCTATACTTTTTGTATGGGTGGTATGGGCCATAACGTTTGCGGCAAGATATCTGAAAGATTTTATTGAGTTTCCTCTCAACAATGTGCTGTTCCTTTTGGCGATTGCAGTTAGTTTTATCATACTGATTGCCGTGTTTATTGCAATAATTGCATCAAGCATAATGTTGTATAAAACACATAACAGATTGATAATTGCAATCAAGCGCTTTCAGAAATGGTTGCGCGACGAAAAACAGATAATTTACGAACCGAGCTTTAAAAGCAGAAGATTCAGAAAATATTTTGATGAGCTTAATCTGAAACTTACAGATTATTAATGGAGGGGTTATGTCGCTTATCAAGTGCCCGGAGTGCGGGCAGATGATCTCGTCAACAACAAAGCAGTGTGTGCACTGCGGCTGCAAAATTTCCTTTTGCAATGAATGTGGCAATGTGCTTGTCGGCGATGTTAAGCAATGTCCCAATTGCGGAGCACCCATTGGGGCGGAAGAGGCAAAAACAGCGCCCGTTACGACAACGATAACGCCAATTGCTACAAGCAATTCCACAGATTCGGATTCAGCAGAACCCGAAAACAGTTCTATCAAAGCGATCTGGAAAAAGGGCGACATAGTTGGCGCAAAGCGAGATAAGACCATGAAACGCACGATCGAAGTGCTCGGCAGCATAACGGGAAGCTTGTTTTCCGCTATAATGATAATTCTTTTAATATGGGTAACACAGAATGAATTGGACAGGCTATTAAATTTATCAAAATTTTATGACCCGCTTAAAACTATGTTAATAATAATGATCGTGATCGCCGTATGTACCGCGGTGCTGGCAAATATCAGATCGTTACATATGTACTACCGTAGTACAAGATATCTCTCTCGGGAAAATATCGACGTGTGTGCCTATTTTGAAAAGTACAGAAAGGACGACGCGGAAGAGCCGTATGCCGATCTTATCGATAGTGTAGATGATGAAGATATGGTGCTTGCATATTTTACTAAAAATATAAATTATATGCCGCGCATATATATAATAAAAATCATAGATATTTGTATAACTCTTGCCGTATGTGTTTTGCTGAGCGTGATGGTCATGAGGTTGTTTGATTCCTTAGTGGTTTTAGTGGCTACAATGCAGCCGATGGAGGTAGATATCGGCTCGTGTGTGGTGGCCGGTGTAATGGTTGCCGTTGCGATTGTGTATTATTTTGTAAGCCGCTCGCCTCTCTTTTATAAGTCAATGAAATGGCTGGCAAAAGAGTATAATATCGACCTTTCCGATAAATAAAATAAAAGTCCCGAGGCAGTCGCCTCGGGACTTTTGTCTGTAAACAATTCAATTTTAACTTTCAGCGCCCTCTGTGCGGCGCTATGTCATGCGTTGTGCACAGTTTTCTTATATTCGGCTATCGCCTTCGAAAGCTGGTCGGGGCAGGAGGTGCCGTTGCGGCAGAGCACGCCGCTCAAAATGCCCTCAAGTTCGTCAATGTCGCGGCCCTCGGCAAGTTTTGCCACGCCCTGCGTGTTGCCCGTGCAGCCGCCCGCAAATTTTACGTTGTGAATTTTGTTCTCGCCGTCCACGTCAAAGCTGATCGCGCGCGAGCATGTTCCCTGGGTTTTGTAAGTAAACATAGTCAGTCTGAAAGGTTTTCGTATATAACGGCGTATAGATCGGAAGCCTTTTCCTCCCATTTTTTATATATTTTGTTCGCCGTCTTTCTGTCGGGAACGACGAATTTTAGCTCAAGTATGGGCTGAACGGGCGCCAGTATCTTAAGATACACGGTGTATGTGCCGTCCTTGTTCTGGTAGTAGTCAGAGCGGCACTCCTGCTTGTTCCTGTAGCGCGAGCTGTTCTTTTTTACGAACTGCGAAATTTCCTCCCGCACGCTCTTTGGTATCTTTATATAAAAGTTTGCCAGCGTCTCCCGTCCGTCGGGCGTTATCGTGTATAGCGTATCTTCGTCCTCGTTCACTATGCAAATAAAGTTATCGTCCAACAGTTTGTGGATAACGTTCACGCAGTCCATATATCCCATCCAGTCGTTGGAGGTAGAGCACATGTCCACGATCGTCCTCTCGGAAATGGCGCTCTCCATCTTGTCGAACACGAACAGAATTATTAACTTGTTGATCGACGTTTCCCCTGTATTCAGCATAGCTCTTTAAAAGTCTTTCCTTCGGTGCGAAAAAAGTGATTTTATTATACATAATTTATAAATTAAAAGCAACTAAATACTCAAAAATTATTTGATTTTGCAAAATATGTGGTATAATCTAAGTAATGACCATATAACGATCAGAATAAAGCAGTATAAGGGTGTGCGTATGAGATCAAAGAGCACGGGAGAGCAGGTCGCTGAATTTTTAAAAAAGTGCGAACAGCTTAAAAAGAGTAAGTTCATAATGGCTACGACGCGGATCAAAGATCTTTTGAAGAGCATAGTCAACAGTCCCGCGCTGTATGCGGTCTTTCAGGCGGCTACATCGCGCTTCGACTATGTCTCGGCAAAGCGCAGGTGTTTTGTCGCCTCTCATGAAGGGTTTTACGGCCGCGGCCGCCTCGTTTTGCCCGAAAATAAGGGCGAGAGGCTGGCATTCATCTTCTGTCTGCTCGTGGAATTTGACCATGATACTATAAACTTCAACGAATTTCTGTTGAAGTTTTTTCCCGAGGACGGCGGCTACTATGCAAGCTTCCGCAGCTTTTGCCATGCTGTCATAAACAGCATGGAGGATATTCTGCGCGAGGTATTCTGCGAAGAGCTCGGTATCGATCCGCAGTCTGTCGTAAATCAGTCTGCTCAGGCCGCTGCGCCCGTCGCATATGCCGCACCGCGCACGCAGTCTGCCGCTCCCTCGGTCAATTATTACGGTCCTGCCGCCTACGACGCCGCCTCCGTTAACAGTTATGGCGCCGCCGCGCAAAACGCCTCACGGCAGGCATACGGCGCGCCTTCGGAAGCTTACGCGCCCTCTGTCGGCGCGCAACAATACGCTTCGCCTTCTGTCGGACAAGCGGCTTACGCAGGCTATGCAGGCCCGTATCAGGCGCAGCCTTCGGGCTATCAGGGAGCATACGGCCGGGCTCAGTCCCCCGCCGCAAACCCCTACGGCGCAGCGCGTTCGTATGGCTCCGCAGATCCGTATGGCGCGGCAAACCCCTACAGCGCGGCAAACCCCTACAGCGCGGCAAACTACTCCGCCGAAAACGATATCTATTCGCCGCTGCCTACGCACACAGTCACATCATTCGGCATAACCGTGCCGGCACCGTCTTCGCGGCAGGGCCGCGCGCAGCAGCTGGGCGGCTCGCCATGGCTTCAGTCTGCGCCCGTGCAGGGCGTAAATGTTTACGGCAGCATGCCGCCCCGTCCCGTTCCGGGCGCCTCGCAGGGCGAAAAACTGTCGGCGATATCCATGCTCATCGCCTACGAGCGCGACATAATCGACCGCTCGCTCATGACTGAGTCAGAAAAGCAGGACGGCATGTCCATGCTCAACGAGCTGGAGTCTGCCGTGCGCGAGAGCAGGCCGAACGCCGTGTACGCCCTCCTGAGGGGGTACGAATACTACTCCGCCTGCCACAATAATTTTTCACAGCTCTCAATAATGCTCAGATCCACGCTCGGAGGTTAAAATGAAGTTAGAAGAGCAAAAAATTTCGCAAAAGACGCTGTACGAAGGCAAGGTCATCACCGTATGGCTGTGCGACGCAAAGCTGCCTAACGGACACATCTCTTTAAGGGAGGTGGTGCACCATTCGGGCGGCGCCGCCGTGCTTTTTGTAAAAGACAATAAAATCCTGCTCGAGCGGCAGTTCCGCTTTCCCTACAACAAGGTCATCTGGGAGATACCCGCGGGCAAGCTGAACAAGGGGGAGGACCCTCTCGATGCGGCAAAGCGCGAGCTGGAGGAGGAGACGGGCTTCCGCGCGGAAAATTTGCGGCACCTCATCGATATCTATCCGTCGCCCGGCTATACCGACGAGATCATCTACATATACCTTGCAGACGGCGCAGACATGGTTGGCAGCCACCTCGACGAGGACGAGTTCATAAACGCGCAGTTTATCGATATTTCCGAAGTCGAGCGCATGATCGACAGCGGCGAGATAAACGACGCAAAGACTGTCGCCGCCGTGTATAAATACTTGCGCAGTATAAATCAGAAACAAATTTAAACTGAAATAAGCAGGGCCGCCCGCGCGCTGAACAGCGCGCGGGCGGCCCCTTCTTCATCGTTTTTCTCCTTATAAATAAGCATAAAGCCTGAACTGTAGTCATCTCATACGGCGTTCACCGTGCCTGCAAACAGCGTGGTGCCGTAGCTGTTCATGAGTACAAACCCGAAGGCTTTGTCCACCACAAAGTCATAGTAAACGGTTTCATACGGTTCGGCAGAAGTTGCCCCGTCTGCCGGCAATACCGTCACGGCCGCGCCCTCGATGCCCTTTCTGTCAACTTCCAGCGTGGCAACGTGCCTCACTTCGGGGCAATAGAGCTTTATTTCGTCATCCTCGAACATATTCGAAAGGTTGGCGCCTCTATCCTTGTCAAACAGCTCCTCAATGCCCATATCCTCCAAAATATCCTTCGCGTCGATATCTCCGTTCGCACTGAATGCGGGGAATATGCAGCGCGTGTTGTGCGCGATATGGTTTTCATCGTCAATGCCGTTATAGTCGGCGCTCTTTGCCTCGGCAAGGTTATCGGTCGTCATCACTTCATCCGCGCTGTAGCCGTCCTTGGGCACAATGAACATCAGTTTGTAGCCCGAATGGGTGGTGGTATAGCATGAGGTAAAGGTTTCGCCCTCGTGCGCGCGCACCGCGTTATAGTGCCCGCGCATCAGCTGTATATCGGTCACGCGGCCGTCTGCGTTTTCAAAGGCGTAGCTCTCGTCGGTCAGCAAAATCTCGTCGCCGCCATCGTTCCAGTTGTCCTTTAAATACAGCGTGTTTATCAGCGTGAAGAAGGTATCTTCCGAAAGTTCAAAGTCCCTGTCAATCAGCCCGTTTGTCTGCTCCTTGACGAAGTGTCGCACGGCCTGGTTGGCACCCTCGTTGTCGTTTGCAAAGTCGGCGGAGTAGGAATAGGCCCCGTAGCCTTCGGCAAGCGCATCGACGCCCGTCTGCTTCACGGGTATGCCCTCGCCCACCCAGACTGAATTTCCCAGCACCGCCTTTGCCGTCTTTGTGTCGCACAGTACCGAGCGGTACAGGTTCAAAAAGTCGGAGCGCAGCAACTCATAGTCCACATTCAGGGCAGAGAGTATCTCTTCGCGCGTGCTGCCGTCTGCGCACTCGGCCGCCATGGCCAGCGCGGAATATACCGATATGGGAGAAATTACAAAGTTTTCCCCGCCCTCGTACGCCGCCGCGGCGCGCGCCGTGAATTCGTCGGCAAAACTCTCCGCACTCTCTTTTATTGCAATAAAGTTCTCTGTAGCGTTCTCGGGGTAGCTGAACGAAGCAACTTCTCCCGGCCGTCCCAAAAGCGTACTCCTGCCTTGCCCGCAGGCGGCAAGTCCCGCGCATACTGTCGCCGCGCTCAGAAGCGCGGCTATTCTTGCAAACTTTTTCATTTTCCACCTCGCAGTTTTAATTTTCGGCTATAATGGCCGTCGCAGGAAAATTTTCCCTTTCAATTAAACAACAGCGCGGTTGTGCATTTTGTCCACAGTTTTGTAAAATTTTTTCATTTTTTTCTGCAGTCGTTGTGGAACACCTCGTGCGTGCAGGATGAAAACAGCAGGTCATTACCATTGTACAGCGCCAGATCTTCCAGCCCTTCCAGGTCGTAGTCGCTTTTAAATTGCTTCAGCCACTTCTTCGTCTTGTCATTCAGCCTGAATCTGTGCACCCTCGCAAGCGGGCCCGTGGTACAGTGCCAGGCAAATGTCATGCGCGATGATATCAGGTGCGGTTTAAGGGGCGCAAACCGCCCGTCCTCAAAAATCGTGTCATTGCCGTCGGCAAGTTTCAGCGCTTCAGCCTCGTCGCACTGCCGTTCGGCCAGTTCATAGCCGTGGTATGCCTGCCAGAAAAAGTCGGTCGGTTCGCAGTACTTCGTGTCCTCGCCAACGTGGTCGCATATAAACGGGCTGGCGCCCTTCTTAAGTTTGCCGTATTTTGCCTTCTTCATAAAGGCCTTAACTTCTTCGCCTATCTCCTGCCACAGCTGTTCAAATTCGGGCAGGTTTGCCCTTTCTTCCGGCGAAAGATCGTTGTAAAGCGCTTTTGCTGCAGTTACGGCCATATCGCGGCACGCCTGCTGTATTTTTTCAACCTCCTCGCTACTCAGCTTTTCATACGCGGGGGAGGGGTCAACGAGTTCAAACTCGTCGGCTTCTGGGTAATAATCTAAGATGCCCGCCATGTCGAGCGAGTCGAACTCGCCCTTTGCCTCATACTCGGCTATGCTGCCAAAGCTTCCGCACCCCGTCAAAAACATTCTTTTTCCGTCGGCGGCGCCTATGTCCTTCAAAAAGGCGCACAGCTCTTCAAACGTGGCAAATTTTTTTGTTTCTCTTTCGCATGTGGCTGTATAGCCCTCAACGGTTATCTCGCTGAACGTAGTGTCCAGCCGTCCCTCGCCGAAGTGCAGAACGTGGTTTCCGTTGAGTTCGTAATTTTTCCCGTCGGCGGTTTTAACTTCAACGCTAACCATACCGTCTAAAATTTCTTTGACTTTTGCGTAATTTGTTTTTTCCATTATCTCACCGCCGCAGCCTTTTTCTATATTATAGCACAGTATTATCCGTTTTTCAATACCCGAATTTTAGGTTGACGGCAGCAGGCAAAAAAAGTTATAATTACGCTGTAAATATAGTGCGCCTGCACGGCTTCGGGCGCAGAGGTATTTTCATGAAAAATATTTTGATGATAGCCACGGGCGGCACGATAGCTTCCAAAGAGACGGCGGAGGGCCTTGCTCCCGCAGTGTCTTCGGTTGAGCTGCTTTCCTGCGTGCCGGAGGTGGGCAGCGTGTGCAACGTGGAGACCGTCCAGCCATTCAATCTCGACAGTACCAACGTCTACGCGCCCCATTGGCTGAAAATTGCGCGCATAATAGAGAACAACTATAATAATTTCGACGGCTTTGTCATAACGCACGGCACCGACACCATGGCATATACCGCGGCGGCCCTTTCATATCTCGTGCAAAACAGCTCAAAACCAATAGTTCTGACCGGCTCGCAGAAGTCGGTATATTCGCGCGATACCGACGCGCGCCGCAATCTTGCCGACGCCTTTTTGTTCTGTGCGGATGATGGGGCTTTCGGCGTGCGCATAGTTTTTGACGGCAACGTGATTTTGGGAACGCGCGCCAGAAAGACGCGCACGCGCTCGTTCAACGCCTTCTCCAGCATCGACTTTCCCGCCGTGGCCGTCATGCGCGACGGCAGGCCGTTCTATTATATAGAGGATAAAAAGCCGTGCGGCGCGCCGAAGTTCTACCATGTGCTCAACGAAAACGTGTTCGTGCTCAAGATGATACCGGGGCTGCACGCCGACATCTTCGACTATCTCGACGCGCGCTGCGACGGGCTCGTGATCGAATCGTTCGGCGCGGGCGGCCTCCCGAATTACGAAAACGACGCCTTCTTCACCCGACTTGCGCGCTTTGTATCGGGCGGCAAAACGGCCGTTCTCGCTACCCAGGCCGAGCACGAGGGCAGTTCGCTCGATAGATACGCTGTCGGCAGAAGATTGCGCGCGTGCGGCAATGTGCTCGAGGCGCGCTGCATGACGCTCGAGGCCGCCGTCGCAAAACTAATGTGGATACTCGCCTTTGCAAAGGGAGAGGAGGCGGGCAGGCTCTTCAGCGCCCCCATAGAGCGCGATATCTTTTAAGCGCGCTCTGTCATTTCGCGCGAGTGAAACGACACTTTGCGGAGGCTCCCGCAGGGAAACCGCAAACTAAGCGCGCATGGCGCGCGCACGGAGAAATCTATCTGCTGCAATAACAAAAAGGCTGAGCAAAACCGCTCAGCCTTCACTTTTTTGCGCCGCGCGCGCAAGCTTTTGCATTCTCTGCATCTTCCGCCAGTTTATAAAGCTGTATAAATCGTTCACGAGGAACATGGCGAAGCAAACGATGACTGATACGTACGAAATGTCCTCAAGCGTAGCAAGCACCCACAGCACTATCAGCACCACGTCGTTGGCGGCGTACAAGAGGGAAAACCACGGCGTGCGCCTGAAGGTGAGATAGGCCGCCGCGAAACTCGTCGCAACAGATATTGTGCTCGGTATGATGTTTGCCGTGTTCAGCGCCGATAAAATAAAGTAAAAAGCAACAGTCACAACTATCGTCAGCGCCGCAAGGAGCAGCCATTCGCGCCCCTTTATATGGTTTATCTCAACCTGACTGCGCTTCCCTTTGAATGGATTTTTAAGCCAGATTATAAGCGAAACTATCGCCATGGGCATCGTCATGCCGAGGTAGGTTATCATTTCGCCGTAATACGCGCACGCGTACGAGATTACGCCGTACAGAACGCTGAATATTATCATAAGCGCCTGCCCAATCGGGTTGCCTTTTGCGTTGAATATAAGCGCCGCCGCGCCGACGAGCGATGCGGCGAGCGTAAGGTAGTTCTGCCTGTCGAACACGGCAAAAGAAATTATGATAAGGGCCACTGAGGAGGCGAACAGCGCCCACTCACCCTTTGTAAAGTATGATATAATTTTTTTCACGGTACTCCTTCGGAGAGTATGCAGGCGCCTTTATTGCTTAACACAAAAAAAGTACCCGATTCCTTCATCTTCTATGACCTAACGACAAAGGACGGATACTCTCCATCTACCCGGTGGCAGAAAAAAACTAAATTCAACGAACCAAGTGTAACATATGTCTGCTATTATTGCAAGCATTTTCAGGTTGATAGCATCGTTCGGACGATAAAATTAATTTGGCAAGTTCGTTGAACGCTAAAACAACATGTCCGGCAATGGGCGCAGACCTGTTCTTCGACGTCTTGAGACATCCCGACCAGACACGAACACAAAAAGCACTGACTTTTGTCAGTGCTTTTTGTGTGGTGGGAGGGGGTGGATTCGAACCACCGAAGTCGGAGA
>ERZ1643249.2590-NODE-2590-length-16746-cov-9.775508_pt1 | contig 16746 bp, 17 predicted proteins | sample MGYA00579263_ERZ1643249 | MGnify/ENA primary metagenome ERZ1643249 (study PRJEB29033, sample SAMEA4952264) | chicken gut metagenome | biome: Broiler Chicken; feature: Gastrointestinal Tract; material: Caecum | place: Ireland | collected 2018 | study: Broiler...
ATTTGAAATAGGATATTGTAATCCACAAATCATAACAAAAGAAGGAGCTGAATATAACTTTTCTCTATGTAGAATAGTTGTTTATATAGTATTTATAACATTATATGTAGTATTTCATAAAAAATTTGTAGAAACAGCATTACAAACAACAGAAAATAAATTTAAAAGAGTTCTAATATATTTGGCAATAACATTAGGAATAGTTACAGCATGTATTATTTTAATATATAGCACATACATAGAATCTATTAGAGCAGGTGCAATAGCAAGTATATTATGTTTTTTATCAACATTATTTGTAATATATATATCAAATGATACTCAAAAAAATATAATAGTAACAGCATGTACTTTTGGAATAATTTTTACATTTACAACAAACTTTAACCATGCAATAGATGAGAAAAAGCACTTTATGTCAGCATTAAATATTTCGTTTTTAAATTTTGACTATGTTGAAAATCCTATAACAGATAATGAAATAGAAAAATTACCTCAACTAACAAAATTTACACAAATAGATGAATTTTTAAAAAACGACTATGAACCAGACATTACAAATGAAGTAGATAAAGAAGATACTCCATCAATACCAGCTAATTATAATGTGCTTACATATATATTTCCTGCACTAGGAATAGCAATAGCAAGAATATTAAATGGAAGCATAATAGATATGTACATATTAGGTAGAATAATGAACTTAGTTATATATACAATTCTTGTATATATAGCACTAAAAATATTACCATATAAAAAGAATATATTTTTTGTTATTGCATTTATGCCTTATATGTTACTTTTAGCAACATCATATTCTGTAGACGGAATTTGTTTAGGAACAATATACATTTTTACAGCATATTGCTTTAAACTATATAAAGAATGTGAAACACTAAACTTAAAACAACTATTAATATTATTAGCACTATTTTTAATAATGCTTATTGGAAAAGGAACAGGATATATATTAATAGGTGTATTAGTATTTATGTTACCATTATACAAAACAATTAAGAAAAACAAAAAATACCTTCCACAAATTATAACTGCAGGAATTATATTTGCAATATTAGTAACACTTTTTGTAATATATATGAAAAATACAAAAATTAATTCAGATGGAGACAATAGAGGACAAGGAACCATAAATGCAGTAGAACAATTAGAAATGGTATTAACACATCCAATTTATGATGTAAAAATTGCATTAGAACATATAAAAAGAACTTTATTAAATTTTAATTGGTTAGCAGAATTATACCAAGGAACATTTTTTAATGGAAATGAAAATAGTGCAAATGTATTTTTAGTAATGATGTTATTTGTATTATATGTAGCATTAACAGAAGAAGACCATAACTTTAAAATAAAAGAAAAAATTATATTATTACTAGCATTTTTCTTAGGATATGGAATGACAAGTGCAATTATGTACTTATCATTTACAGCAGTTGGAGAACTACACATTGCAGGATATCAGCCAAGATACTTATTTCCAATACTACCACTACTACTATGTTGCTTATCAGGAAATTATATAAAAACAAATAGCTGTAAAAACAGAACTTTAAACATAACTATATGTTCAGGAATATTTTTAGGAATAGGTTTGATACAAGTAATACTCGGATAATTGTCAATGGGGACGGAGATTTTGACAACCTTATATATTTATGAGTTTGATAATGTAAATGATGTTATATTTACAGAACCAGATATTAGTGAATATGAACCATATATTTAAACAAGAAAAAAGTTAGTAACAGAAGTAACAATTGTAAATTATAAAGAAAAGGTTACTTAACATAAAAAAGAAGAGTTCCTATTTTAGAAACTCTTCTTTTTTATGTAAATTTGAAAAATGACAGTTTAAATTATATAAACTATTGAAAAATTGTAAACTTAATGATAAAATACACGTAATTGAAAAGAAAGGAAAATTTAAAATTGAAAGTTCTAATAATAATACCAGCATATAATGAGCAAGAAAATATATTAAGCACTGTAAATAAGATAAAAGAATATAGTGAAGAATTAGATTATATTGTTATAAACGATGGTTCAACAGATAATACAGAAAAAATATTAATAGAAAATAATATAAAGCACATAAAATTAATAAATAATTTAGGAATAGGTGGAGCAGTACAAACAGGGTATAAATATGCATATGAAAATGGATTTGATATAGCAATTCAATTTGATGGAGATGGCCAACATGATATAAACTATGTACCAAATATATGTGAGCCAATATTAAATGGACAAGCAGACATGGTAATAGGAACAAGATATTTAGATAAAAGTTCTAGCAAATTTCAATCAACATTTATGAGAAGATTAGGCTCAAGCATAATATCAATTTTTATAAAAGTTTTTGCTGGAAAAAAGATAACAGATCCAACATCTGGATTTAGAGCAATAAACAAAAAGGTAATTGAAGAATTTGCAAAAGAATACCCAAAAGAATATCCAGAACCAGAATCAACAGTTTCATTACTTGTAAATGGATATAAAGTAGAAGAAATACCAGTAAGCATGAATGAAAGAACTGGTGGAACCTCTTCAATTAGATTATGGAAAACAGTAGACTATATGGTAAAAGTTGTTTTAGCCATAATAATAGATAGTATAAGCTTAAAAAGAAGGAGGAAAAAATAATGCAATTATCATTAAGAATATCTTTAATAATTATAATGCTAATATATTTATTCTGTATTGCAAAATCAGTTAAACGTAAAAATATGAGAATTGGATATTTAGTATTTTGGTCAATTATTGGGCTATTATTAATAATTGCATTAATAGTTCCAAACCTAGTAAATAATATATCAAGAATTGTTGGATTTGAAATTCCATTAAATATGATATTAAGTGTAGCAATTTTTATTATATTATACTTAATATTTCATCTAATGACATTAATATCAAAAGAAGAGAAGAAAAATACATTACTAATTCAAGAAGTGTCAATGCTAAAAAAACGAGTAGAAGATTTAGAAAAAAAAGAGGAATAAATTAATGAAAGAATACAAAAACCACACATTTGCAATATGTGCATATAAAGAATCTCAATATTTAGAAGAATGTATAAAATCATTGAAAAATCAAACCGTCAAAAGTAATATAATAATGGCAACATCTACTCCAAATGACTATATAAAAAGCCTAGCAGAAAAATATAATATAGAATTATTCGTAAATAATGGAGAAAAAGGAATAGGACAAGACTGGAACTTTGCAGTAAGTCAAGCAAAAACAGACTATGTTACAGTTGCACATCAAGATGACATATATTGTGAAAATTATCTAGAAGAAATAGTAAAAAAACTAGAAAAAGGAAAAGATTTTTTAATTGCATTTTCAGATTATAATGAAATAAAAAATGGCGAAACAATACCATTAACAACTAATCTAAAAATAAAAAAATTACTACTTTTTCCACTAAGATTGAACAATATGTGGAAAATTAATAAAAAATTTTCAATTGCATTTGGTTCAAGTATATGTTGCCCTGCAGTTACAGTTAATACAAAAATTTTAGGTAAGAGGCCATATAAAACAGAATTAAAATGTGATTTAGACTGGGATACTTGGTATGAATTTTCAAAAAGAAAAGGAAGATTTTTATATATTCCTAAACCATTAATGAAGCATAGAATACATGAAGAATCTGAAACAAGTAATTTAATACATAACAATGTAAGGCTAGAAGAAGATTTTCTTATGTTTAAAAAATTTTGGCCAGAATGGATAGCAAAATTACTAATGAAAAAATATAAAGATGCAATAAAAACTAATGGATAATAAAGGAGCTGTAAAAATGAATATAGAAACACAATTAAATAATATCAAAACAAAAAAAGTGTTAGTAGTTGGAGACATCATGTTAGACAAATACTTTTTTGGAGAAGCAACAAGATTATCACCAGAAGCACCAATACCAATATTACACAAAACAAGAGAAACAGTAGTGCTAGGTGGAGCTGCAAATGTAGCAAGAAATTTAGTAAGAGCAAACCAAAATGTATGGACAATGAGTGTTATAGGAAATGATGATGAAGGAAAACAACTTAAATCAATACTAGAAGAAAACAAAATAAATACAGAATTATTAATTTCTGATAAAACAAGAGTAACAACTGTAAAAACAAGAATGATTGGACCTGGTAATGCTCAAATGTTAAGATTAGATGTTGAAGATACAACACCAATATCAGAAGAATTATCTAATAAAATGATAAAACAATTTGAAAACAAAGTAAAAGATTTTGACATTATAGTAATTTCTGATTACAAAAAAGGTGTTTTAAGTGTAGAAAATACATCAAAACTTATTGAAATAGCAAACAAATACAATAAAAAAACATTAATAGACACAAAAGAACCATCTTATGCAAAATATAGAAATGCATTTTTAATAAAACCAAATAAAAATGAATTACAAAATTTAACCAAAATGAGTGTAAATAATGACGAAGAAATTGTTAAAGCTGCACAAGAGCTTAGAAAACAAACAAATGCAAAATATGTATTAGCAACAAGAGGAAAAGAAGGAATGACACTTGTTGGAGAAAATAGTTTTCAACATATTAGAGGCGTTTCAAAAGAAGTATATGATGTATCAGGAGCAGGAGACACTGTAATTTCATATTTAGCTGTAGGACTTGCAAATAATTTTGACATAACAGATACAGCAAGATTATCAAATATTGCATCAAGCATAGAAGTTTCTAAGATGGGAACATATGCAGTTTCTGTGGAAGAAATAAAACAACATATTAGTAAAGAAAATGAAGTATCTTATGACAATAAAATTGTAGAAGTAGATGAACTAGTAAAAATCTTACAAGATGAAAGAGAAAAAGGTAAAAAAGTAGTGTTTACTAATGGATGTTTTGATATTTTCCATGTAGGACATGCAAGATATTTAAAACAAGCATCTACATATGGAGATATTTTAATTGTAGGAGTTAATTCAGATGCATCAGTAAAAAGATTAAAAGGGCCAGAAAGACCAATTATATCTGAAAAAGAAAGAATGGAATTATTAGCAGATTTACAATGTGTTAGTTATGTTGTAAAATTTAGTGAAGATACACCATATGAATTAATAAAAAAGATACAACCAGATATTATTACAAAAGGTGGAGATTATAAGCCAGAAGATGTTGTTGGAAAAGACATTGTTGAACAAAAAGGTGGAAAAGTTGTTATTTGTAATTTAATTGAAGGAAAATCTACAACCAATATAATAACCAAAATTAAAAAGTTAATTCTTTTCCAAAATGGTTTGGATTATAAGAAAGGATTTTAAATTATGAAAAATGAAATAAAAGAAAAATTTATGTATAGCATAGAATGTAAAACAAAAGTTATAAATGATGACAAAATAATATCACAAGTTGAAGAAGTATGTAATAAATTAATAGAATGCTACAAAAATGGACATAGAGTATATATAATGGGAAATGGTGGATCAGCAGCAGATGCACAACATTTTTCAGCAGAACTAGTAGGAAGATATATGATGGAAAGAAAAGGATTACCTGCAGTAGCATTTACAACAGACACAAGTATATTAACAGCTGTAGGAAATGACTATGGATATGATGACGTATTTAGAAGACAAACAGAAGCATTAGTTGAAAAAGGTGATGTTGTATTTGGAATATCTACAAGTGGAAATTCTAAAAATATATATAATGCCCTAAAACTTGCAAAAGAAAAAGGAGCAACAACAATAGGATTTTTAGGAAAAACAGGAGGAACATGTAAAGAATTATGTGATATACCAATTGTAATTGAATACCCAAGAACTCCAAATATTCAAGAAGCACATGAAATGATTATGCACACAATTTGTGAGATTGTTGAGAAAAAATTATATGAATAAAGCAATATTTCTAGATAGAGATGGAACTATAAATGTAGATAAAAATTATCTATATAAAATAGAAGATTGGCAATTTATAGATGGAGTTATAGAAGGTTTGCAAACATTACAAAATTTAGGTTATAAATTAATTGTAATATCAAACCAATCTGGAATTGCAAGAGGGTATTATACAGAAAAAGATGCAAATAAAGTTTTTGAATATATGACAAATGAATTAAAGAAAAATGGGGTAATAATAGAAAAAAGCTATTATTGCCCACATATTGGTGATAAATGTGATTGTAGAAAACCAAAACTTGGGCTATTTTACCGAGCTCAAAAAGAATTTAATATAGATTTTTCTGAAAGTTTTGCAATTGGTGACAAATTACGAGATGTATTAATATGTAAAAAAGAGCCTGTAAAAGGATTTTTATTAGATACAAATATAGAGGTTGATAATAAAAATATTCAAAAATGTAAAAATCTGTATGAAGCAGCTAAATTAATAGGAAAAGGATGAAATAATATGGCTAAAAAAGGTTATTTTTCAACATTATTTACAAAGGTAAATAATGCAGTACTAAAAAATGAGAAATTAAGAAATATAAAATCAATATATTATTATATTGATGGAGTTAGCTTAAAATTCATAAAAAAACCAAAAAAACAAGAAAATAAAAAGAAAAAAGTAATTATAATATATAATCTATCACTTGGAGATGGAGCAATGTTTTGCCAAGCTCTACCAAATATAAGAGAAATATATCCAAAAGACAAATATGAGATAACAATTGCATGTCAAAATGGATTAAACAAAATATATGAAGCAACAAACTTATTTGATAATGTATTACATTTTAATTTTACAAAAGCAGCAGTAAGTTTAGGAGAAAGAAGAAAAATTTTTAAAAGCTTAAGAAAAGAAAGATATGATATTGTATTAGACCCTATTGGAATAGAAGATTGTTCAACAAATGTATTAATGACAAGAGCAGTATGTGGTAAAGAAAAAATAGGGATTATTAATTATGGAAGAACAGTTAAATGTCCAGAAAAGATATATAAAAAAGTATATACAAAAATATTAGAAGTAAACTCTCCTAAAATGCATTTAATAGACCATTATTTTGAATTTTTTAACTTATTAGGAAATTTAAATAAAGAACCAGAATTTACTAATTTACCAAGTGAGCCACTAAAAATAGAATTACCAAAAGAATATTTTATTGTATATCCAAGTGCTAGCACAGAATATAAAAGATGGCCAATAGAAAGATTTGCGGAAATTACCAAAAGAATTTTCAAAAAAACAGGAATTAAATTAGTAGTTTGTGGAACAAATGTGGATAAAACAGTAAATGAACAATTAATTTCTTTAATAAAAGACGAAGTGGATTTCATAGACTTAACAGGACAAACATCAATATTAGAATACATAGATTTAATAAAAAAAGCCAAATTTGTAATAACAAATGATACAGGAATATACCATATTGCAGTAGTTTCAGAAGTACCTGTTTGTATTACAGCTGGAGCATATACATATGATAGATATTTAACATATAATTTCAAAGGAAAAGAAAAATACAAAAGACCATATATTGCATGTAAAAAAATGGAATGTGCAAATTGTGATAATAGATGCATAAAATCAAATGAGCTAAATAAAACCTGGCCTTGCTTAGATGAAGTTACAGTAGAAGATGCATGGAAACAAATAAAAGACATGATTAAAGATTTAGAAAAATAATATCATAAGGAATAAAATTAGTAATGAAAAAAGAAAAGATAATGAGAAAAAACAAGTCTTAATCTTAGCAAATTTAGGACTTGGAGATGCGATGAACTTTTTATCTGTTGCAGAAAAATATAGAAGGCTATATCCAATGACACAGGAGCATATCATATTGCGCTTGGGCTAGAAGTACCTGTTAGTATTATAACAGGTGGATATACATATGATGGATTTGTTACATATAATTTTAAAAATAATCCATATAAAAAACCATATATTATTACAGATAAAAGAGAATGTTTTAACTGTAACAGTAATTGCAAATATTTAGAAAAGGGTCAAGATAAATGGCCATGTTTACATGCAGTAACAGTTGATTATGCATGGAAAACTGTAGAGCAAATGATAAATGATATAAATTAAGGAGGCTATACATTGGAAGAAAACAGACAAATAGACGGAAAAAAGACAGTAATATCAATGATTACATATTTAATTGCAAATATGATAGGAATGTTAGTATCACTAGTTGCATTACCAATATTAACAAATCTTCTTTCTACATCAGACATGGGAATTGCAACAAGTTTTATAACATTAAAAAATATTGTAACACTTATTTTATTACTCTCAATGTATATTTCCATTGATAAAATATTTGTTACTTTAAAAGAAGAAGGAGAAAGGTACAAATTTTTATCTTCAATATATATTTTTTCAAGTATAGCTGCAATAGTAATTTATGCAATATACTTTATTTTTAGAGATGCACTAAATCCAATACTTGGATTTGATACTAAATTTATGACATTAATGTTTGTTATGTGTTTATTAATAAATGGATGCACACTAATGAACTCTTATTGGAATTTTTGCAACAAATCAAAAAACACATTTATATATAATTTATTAGTATCACCAGTATCACAAATACTATCTATTATTTTAGTATATGTATTAGCAACAAATAAATACTTAGGAAGAATAATAGGAGTTGACTTTTTTAACATTGTATTAGGAATTGGCTGTGGAATATTGATATTAGTTAGAGGCAAATTTACTATAAAAAAAGAATATGTAAAAGAAAGTTTGCAAATAAGTTTGCCAATGATACCACATTTATTAGCACAAGTATTTTTATCAAGTTGTGATTTACTAATGATAAAAAACATAGTGGGAGAATCTGAAGCTGGAATATACAGTGTTGCATATACAATTGCAAATATTTTATACACAATATCATTACAAATATTTAAACCTTGGTCTCCTTGGGTATATAGAAGAATAGAAAATAAAGAAACAGATTCTATAAAAGAAAATTCAAAAATTGTAATGCATGTTGTATGGATTTTATGTATAGGACTATTTACATTAGCTCCAGAATTAATAAAATTATTTATAAATGCAGAATATGTAGAAGCTTCTGTTATAGTAGCTCCAATATGTTTGGGAATATTCTTCCAAATGATGTATATATTCTTTTATGATGTTGAATATTTCCATAAGAAAAATATTCAGATTGCAGTGTTTTCAATTGTTACAGCAGTAATAAATATTATATTAAATGCAATAGCAATAAAAATTTGGGGATATCAAGCAGCAGCTTATACAACAGTAATTAGTTATTTTATATTATGTATTTTACATTATTTTGGAATGAGAAAAGTAGACAAAACTCAATATTATGACATAAAAACTTTAATAATATTAAGCTTAAGTTTAACTATTATTACAATAGTAAATGTAGTATTTAATAAAATATTTATTCTAAGATATGCAATACTTGTTGTTTGTGGTATTTACATATTAATTAAATATAGAGAAATGATATTCTCAATTTTAGAAAAGATTTTTAAGAAAAACAAAAAGTTAACTAATTAATAAAATATAAAAAATTATAAGATTGAAATATATACAAAAATATGATAAAATACATTCATAAAAAATTAGAAAGAAGGATAAAAAATGTCAATATTAGTAACTGGTGGAGCAGGATATATAGGAAGTCATACAGTAGTAGAATTATTAAATTCAGGAAGAGAAGTTGTAGTAATAGATAATTTTTCAAACAGCAAACCAGAAGTATTAGAAAACATAAAAAAAATAACAGGAAAAGATTTTAAATTTTATAAAATAAACTATTTAGATAGAGAAGAATTAGAAAAAGTATTTGAAGAAAACAACATAGAAGCAGTTATGAATTTTGCAGGATATAAAGCAGTAGGAGAATCAACAAAAAAACCATTAGAATATTATGAAAATAATATATCAGGAGCTCTAGTATTATTAAAAACAATGCAAAAATACAATGTTAAAAAATTCATATTTAGTTCATCAGCCACAGTATATGGAGAACCAGAGCAAATACCAATAACAGAAGAATGTAAAACAGGAGGAACAACAAATCCATATGGAACAACAAAACTATTTATAGAACAAATATTACAAGACTTATATAAATCAGACAATAGTTGGGACATAGCAATATTAAGGTATTTCAACCCAGTTGGAGCACATGAAAGTGGATTAATAGGGGAAGAACCACAAGGAATACCAAATAATTTAATGCCATATATTGTAAGAGTTGCATCAGGAGAATTAGAGCAATTATCAGTATTTGGAAATGATTACAATACACCAGATGGAACAGGGGTAAGAGATTATATACATGTTGTAGATTTAGCAAAAGGACATATCAAAGCATTAGAAAAACTTGAAAAAGAAAGTAAAGGAATTTTTATTTATAATTTAGGAACAGGGACTGGATATAGTGTATTAGATATGGTAAAAGCCTTTGAAGAAGCAACAGAACAAAAAGTAAACTATAAAATAGCAGAACGTAGACCAGGAGATATTGCAACATGCTATTCAGACCCAACAAAAGCAAAAGAAGAATTAGGATGGGAAACAAGTAAAACATTAAAAGATATGTGTAAAGATTCTTGGAGATATATACAAAATAAGAAAGGAGCAAATATTGACTAAAAGTCAATAAGCACTAAAAAATGGAGAAAATATCTGTAGTAGTATCATGTTACAATGAAGAAAAAGCCTTACCATTATTTTATGAAGAAATGGAAAGAGTAAGAAAACAAGATTTTGATGGAATAGTAGATTTTGAATATATTTTTGTTAATGATGGATCTAAAGATAATACTCTTAAAATAATAAAAGAACTAAGAGCTAAAGATAATAAAGTTAGATATGTATCATTTTCTAGAAATTTTGGAAAAGAAGCGGCAATGTATGCAGGACTAGAAGCATCAAAGGGAGATTATGTAACACTCATGGATGCAGATTTACAAGATCCACCAACACTATTAAAACAAATGTATGATGCAATAAAAAATGAAGGATATGATTCTGTAGGAACTCGTAGAGTTACAAGAAAAGGAGAACCACCTATAAGAAGTTTTTTTGCAAGAATGTTTTATAAAATAATAAATAAAATGTCATCAATAGAAATGGTAGATGGAGCAAGAGATTATAGGTTAATGAAAAGAAAGGTTGTAGATGCAATAATTTCTTTAAAAGAATATAATAGATATTCAAAAGGACTATTCAGTTTTGTTGGATTTGATACAAAATGGATTGAATACGAAAATGTTGAAAGAGTTGCAGGAGAAACCAAATGGTCATTTTGGAAATTGTTTAAATATGCATTAGAAGGAATAACAGCATTTTCAACAACACCATTAATATTATCATCATTTTTAGGACTAATATTTTGTTTAGTTGCATTTATAGCAATAATTTTTATAATAGTAAGAACACTAGTATTTGGAGATCCAACACCAGGATGGCCATCTACTATATGTATTATTGTATTTGTTAGTGGAATACAATTATTCACAATTGGAATTATAGGTCAATATTTATCAAAAACATATTTAGAGGTAAAAAAGAGACCAATCTATATTGTAAAAGAAACGGAAAAAGATATAAATTCATAACTCAAGAAAGGGAATGAAAATAATGCAAATAAGGAGCAAAGATATCATGAAATATTTAATGATAGTAATATATATAGCATTTACAGTATCAGGATTAATTTTAATGAAAAAAGGTGGAAATGCTGGAAAAATAGGAATAGGCTCAGGAGAATTTAGTTTTAGTATAAGTTGGATAAGTGCACTTGGATTTATATGTTATATAATAAGTTTTCTACTTTTCACAAGAATAATAATGATGTTTGAAAATGTAAGTTATATTTCACCAATATGTAATGGAATTGCACAAGCATGTATTGTTATAGCATCAATAATATTCTTAAAAGAAGAATACTCAATAACAACACTAGGAGGAGCATTATTAATTATTGCAGGAGTTATTATAATGAATTTAAAATTAAAATAAAATGATTAAAAATGAATATAATTAATAAAAAATGCACATAAATTAAATATAGAATACATAAGCATAAAATTTAGTAAGATACTAAATTTAATTACTAAAGTCAAAAAATAAGAAAAGTGGAAGGAATTGAGTTAGTTATGTTTAATTTTGGTCAAGATATTGGAATTGATTTAGGAACAGCAACAATAATTGCATATGTAAAAGGAAAAGGTGTTGTATTAAGAGAACCATCAGTAGTTGCTGTAGATAGTAACACAAAAGAGGTCCTAGCAGTTGGACAAGAAGCCAGAAGAATGTTAGGAAGAACACCAGGAAATATTGTTGCAACAAGACCATTAAGAGAAGGAGTTATATCAGACTACACAGTAACTGAAAAAATGCTAAAATATTTTATAAACAAAGTAAATGGAAAAACAATTTTTTCACCAAGAACAATGATATGCATACCATCAAGAGTAACAGAAGTTGAGAAAAAAGCTGTAATAGATGCAGCAACTCAAGCTGGAGCAAGAAAAGTTTTTTTAATTGAAGAACCAATAGCTGCAGCAATAGGGGCAGGAATTGATATAGCAAAACCATGTGGAAATATGGTTGTAGACATTGGTGGAGGAACAACAGATATAGCAGTAATTTCTTTAGGTGGTTCAGTAGAAAGTACTTCACTAAAAGTAGCAGGAGACAAATTTGATGAATCAATTGTTAAGTATATAAAAAAGAAACATAATATGATGATTGGAGAAAGAACAGCAGAAGATTTAAAAATAAATATAGGTTGTGTATATCCTAAGGTTCAAGACTTAGAAATGGAAATTAGAGGAAGGGATTTAACAACAGGACTACCAAAAAATATAGTAATACATTCAAGTGAAATGCTAGAGGCATTGATTGAGCCAGCAATGCAAATAGTTGATGCAGTTCATTCCGTTTTAGAAAAAACACCACCAGAACTTTCTGCAGATATAAGTGATAGAGGAATTTATATGACAGGTGGAGGATGTTTAATTGACGGATTAGATAGACTTTTACAAGAAAAAACAGGAATTAATGTAATGATAGCAAATGATGCAGTATCATGTGTTGCTTTAGGAACAGGTAAAGCTTTAGACAATTTAGATAATTTAGATAGAAAATAGAAAAAGGTGGGGAAACCCACCTTTAATTATGCCATTGCATTTAATTTTTTAGATAAACTAGATTTTTTTCTAGATGCTGTATTTTTTACAATAACGCCTTTTGTGCAAGCTTGATCTATTTTCTTTGTAGCTTCAGACATTAATGTTGTAGCTTCTGCTTTATTACCAGTAGCAACAGCTTCTTCAAATTTCTTTACAGCTGATTTATATGCACTTTTAATCATATTATTTGTTAATGTTTTCTTTTCAATAATCTTAACTCTCTTTTTTGCTGATTTAATATTTGGCATTTAAAATGCACCTCCTCTTAGTAAAATAAACTATAACGCATTACATTATAACACACAAAATACCGTTTGGCAAGAGAAAAAAGTAAAATTTAGAAATAAAATCTTTATAAGTATGTCTAAAACAATATTATAAAATAAAAAATGTTGCACTTTAAATAATAATATGATATATTATTGTGGAATATAAGAACAATAACAAAGAAAGGTGAGTGTTATTATGATAGCAATAGGAAGTGACCATGGAGGTTATAAATTAAAAGAAGAAATAAAAAAATATTTAGAAGAAAAAGAAATAGAATATGAAGACTGTGGAACCTTTTCAGAAGAAAGAGCAGACTATCCAGAAATAGCAAAAGCAGTAGCACTAGAAATACAAAATAAACAATGTGATAAAGGAATACTAATATGTCGTTCAGGAATTGGAATGAGTATAGTAGCAAACAAATTCAAAGGAATAAGATGTGCAAAATGCGAAAATGAAGAAGAAGCAAAATTTTCTAGAATGCATAATGACAGTAATGTATTAGCGTTAGGAGCAGATTATATAGGCACAAATGAAGCAATAAGAATTGTAAGAATGTGGATTGCTACAGAATTTGAAGGTGGAAGACATGCAGAAAGAATCCAAATAATAAATGAAATTGAAAATGAAAATATGAAATAACAGGAGGTTGCACATAAATGTGGGGTAACATAGCAATAGCTTTTATATTAGCATTTATAGTATCATTTATGGCAACACCATATACTATAAAAATAGCTAACAAAATAGGAGCAGTAGACATACCTAAAGACCAAAGAAGAATGCATACAAAAAAGATGCCTAAATTTGGAGGACCAGCAGTAATACTAGGCTTTTTAGTGTCTATGATATATTTAATAGCAGTTATGACAATAGAAGGAAGCTTAGACCTATTTTCAGCTCAAGAATACGGAAAAAAGATGATAGGAATCTTATTAGGAATAGTTGTTATAGCAATAACAGGCACAATAGATGACATAAAAACATTAAAACCATGGCAAGAACTAATAGGACAAACTATAGCAGCAATAATAGTAGTATTATTTGGAACTCAAATAGAACATTTAGATATACCTTTTTTATATAGAATAGGACTTAATGAAACCTTTTCAATAATTATATCAGTCTTATGGATAGTAGGAGTAACAAATGCAATAAATTTAATAGATGGTTTAGATGGTCTATCATCAGGAATTTCATTAATTTCATGTATATCTTTATTAATAATATTTGTACTAAATGATTCACCAATAATAGCAACAGTAATAGTAACAGCAATGGCAGGAGCAATAGTTGGATTTTTACCATACAATTTTTCACCAGCAAAAACATTTATAGGAGATGTAGGCTCTAACTTTCTAGGATTTATGCTAGCAATTGTATCAATTTTAGGAGTAGCCAAAACATATACTGCTGCAGTAATAGTCTTACCAGTAATTGTACTAGGATTACCAATTTTTGATGTATTATTTGCAATAGTAAGAAGATTAATAAAAGGTAAATCAATAAAAGCAGTATTTACACCAGATAAAGGACATTTACACCATAAACTTGTAGAAAAAGGATTTACACCAAAACAAGCTGTATTAATACTATATGGATTAAGTGCTTCGCTTGGAATGTTTGCAATCATACTTTTTGATAGTGGAATTTGGAAAGCATTATCATTTTTACTATTAATAATAGCTACAGTTTCAGTAGGATATAAAAATTTTATAAAAGAGCAAGAAAATAGACCTAAATTAGAAGAAAAAAGCGATCAAATACAGGAGGAAAAATGAAAGATCAGATAATAAAATTTTTAGCACATAAAGGAAAAATTTCAGTAGTATGTGCTTCTACAACAAATTTAGTAGAAGAAGCAAGAAAACTACATGATTTAAGTCCACTTGCAACAGCTGCAATGGGAAGAGTTCTAACAATTACAGCACTAATTGGATCAGAAATGAAAAATAAAACAGATAAATTAACAATACAATTAAAAGGAAATGGACCAATAGGTAAAATAGTTGCAGTATCAGACAACCAACCTCATGTAAAAGCATGTATAACAAATCCACATGTAGACTTACCACTAAATGAATTCCAAAAACTAGATGTAGGTGGAGCAGTAGGAAACCAGGGATTTATAAATGTAATAAAAGACATAGGCTTAAAAGAACCATATATAGGTATAAGCCCATTAACATCTGGAGAAATAGCAGAAGACTTTGCAAATTATTTTCAAACCTCAGAGCAAAAACAAACAGCAGTAGCACTAGGAGTGCTAGTTGACAAAAATGGAGTTCGCTCAAGTGGAGGATATATAATTTCACCAATGCCTGATGCAACAGATGAAGAAATAACAATAGTTGAAAAATCAATATTTAAAGCAGGAGCAATGTCAAGAATGCTAGACGAAAAACTAACACTAAAAGAAATTGCTCAAAAAATAACAGGAGATAAAGATGTACAAGTTATAGATGCATCAATAGAACCTAAATATGAATGTGGATGCAGTAAAGAAAAATTTGCAGACAGCTTAGCAACTTTAGGAAAAAAGCAATTAAAAGAGATAATAGAAGAAGATGAAAAAGCTGAAATAATATGCCAATTTTGTAATAAAAAGTATGAATTTAACAAAGAAGAATTAGAAGAAATCTTAAAAAATGCTCAAAAAGAGTAAATTATAATAAATAAAGAAAGGAAACAAGAAAATGGAAAAAATTTTAGTAGTTGGACACAAAAATCCAGACACAGATTCAATATGCTCAAGTTTAGCAATGGCAAATTTACAAACAAAATTAAGAGGAGAAGAAGTAATTTCTTGTAGATTAGGAGAAATAAATGAAGAAACAAAATATGCATTAAATTACTTCAAAGTAGAAGCTCCAAAACTTATAGAAAAAGTTGATGAAGGACAAAGTGTAATATTAGTTGACCACAACGAATTTACACAATCAGTAGAAGGAATAGAAAAAGCAAAAATTTTAGCAGTAGTAGATCATCACAGAATTAATAACTTCCAAACATCAGAACCATTATTTTATTATGCACAACCAGTAGGATGTACAGCAACAGTATTATTTGAATTATACAAATCAAATGATGTAGAAATTGAACCTCAAATAGCAGGATTAATGCTAAGTGCTATAATATCAGACACATTATTATTAAAATCTCCAACAACTACAGATAAAGACAAAAAAGCTGTTGAAGAATTAGCAAAAATAGCAAATGTAGATATTAGTAAATATGGATTAGAAATGTTAAAAGCAGGAACAAATTTAGATAAATATACAGAAGAAGAATTAATAAATTTAGATGCAAAAACAATGGAAAAAGAA
>ERZ1643249.2591-NODE-2591-length-16741-cov-5.140417_pt1 | contig 16741 bp, 18 predicted proteins | sample MGYA00579263_ERZ1643249 | MGnify/ENA primary metagenome ERZ1643249 (study PRJEB29033, sample SAMEA4952264) | chicken gut metagenome | biome: Broiler Chicken; feature: Gastrointestinal Tract; material: Caecum | place: Ireland | collected 2018 | study: Broiler...
TGCTGACTATTATGGCAACCCAGATAATGACGGTGCTATTATGTTTGCGTTTTACAACGTAAAAAATGAAACCGTTACAATAAAAAAAGGAGAAGCAATCGGTCAAGGTATATTTATGAAATACCTAACCGTTGATAATGATAGTGCTGATGGTATTAGAACTGGAGGGTTTGGTTCTACTGATAAAAAGTAAAAAAGACGTAAAGCGTCTTTTTTTAATTAGTATAAAATTGACTAAAAAACGTCATAATGATAATATTATAATAGGTGATGAAGATGAAAAACAAAAAAGGTTTTACTTTAATAGAATTATTGGCGGTAATCGTTATATTAGGAGTAATACTTGTCATTGCGACAACAAACGTAATTAAGAGTATTAGTACTTCAAGGGAAAAAGCAAAATATACTGCTGCTAAAGAAATTGGAAGTATTGCTGAGGCGTATATTGCTACTGAAGGCGTTAAAGAAAACGATGAAGGAAATAAGTGTGTGGATATTAAAACTTTAATTGAAAAAGGATATTTAGAAAAAGACGTTACAAACCCATTAACTGGTGAAAATGGTGGAAATTTTGAAGGCCAAATGGTATGCATATCTTCAAAAAAATCACAAGATGGTTATGAACCATCTGATGGCTCTTATAATTTTGATGGTTATGAATATATTTTGGGAAATGAGTCCGAAGACGATGCATTATTAGGAGACGTAAACGGTGATGGAAAAGTAAACAAAGACGATGCTGATGACGTACAAAAGTATGATGCCGGAACAGGTACATTAACGGATGATGAAAAGAAAAGAGCGGATGTAAACGGAGATGGTGATGTTGATGCCGGTGATGCAGTAAAAATTTTGAATTTGATTATAGATAAAAATGGTGTTTTTGGTGATGTAAACGGAGATGGAAAATTAACACAAGAAGATGTTAATTTAGTACAAAATTACGATGCTGGAACAGGTCCATTAACGGATGATGAAAAGAAAAGAGCGGATGTAAACGGAGATGGTGATGTTGATGTCAATGATAGCGTAATGATTTCACAATTGCTATTAAAAGAAACTGGCGATATAAATGGAGATAAAAAAATAGACGAAGAAGACGCATTATTAATCTTGAAACATGATTCTGGAATTAGTAGTTTAACCGAGGAACAAGAAAAAAGAGCGGATTTAAATAATGATGGTGTTGTTGATGCTGGTGATGCTGTAATTATTTTAAGAATAATTAACAATAATAAATAAAAAATACTTCAAACTTTATTTGAAGTATTTTTATTATGCATTATTTTTTCTAAATTTTTTAGCTTCTTTAGCACTCATTATTACCGTAACACCATTTAAAGTTACTTTTTGCATGTTAACTTTTTGTCTCATCTTAGTAGTATTTAAAGCATGAGAACGTTTGTTTCCAAATAATGGTTTTTTATTAGATACTTTTTTAGCCATATTTAATTCCTCCTTAAATACGTGTTTGCTTAATAACTTTAACATATTATGGTTAAATAGTCAAATTAAAATATAAAAAAAACGTTATTTGTAGTAAAATAGTATTAGAAAGTGAGGTATATTATGAATTATGTTCCACTTTGGATAAAAACTGATTATTCCATTTTATCTAGCTTAATAAAAATAGATGATTTAATTAACAAGTTAACCTCACTTGACATAAGTTCTTGTGCAATATGTGATGATAACTTATTTGGCGCGATGGAATTTTATAACAAATGTAAAAGTAATGGAATTAAACCAATAATAGGTTTAGAAATAAATTTATCATTTCCAGTATTACTTTATGCAAAAAACTATAAAGGGTATCAAGCTTTATGTAACATAGATACCTTAAAAAATGAAGGTAAACTAGATAATAAAGTTATATATAGCTATTTAGATGACTTACTTGTTGTTATACCTTTTGAATTTATCGATTCTGCTAGTGAATTTATTGGCGGTTTAAACGAATACTTTGTTGGGTACTCTAATTTATCGGATTTAGAAAAAATAACCGGGAATAAGGTTTACGTTAAAAAAACTTTATCACTTTCTAAAAACGAGGAACCTTATCTACCTTATTTATATAAAATAAAAGACGTTGATTTTAAACTAGATAGCGACGTAACTTTAGATGAAATGGTTTCTACGGAAATAAAAAAAGATACTTTATATTTTTCAAATATGTGTCATACCAAAGCAAAGTAATTTATTGCCAGTATATAATGATGATAGTAATTTTGATGAAAAGAAATATTTAGTTGATTTATGTGTTTATGGGCTAAAAAAAAGACTTAATAATAATGTACCAGAAAGTTATGTAATAAGACTAAAACATGAGATTGATATTATTATAAAGATGGGTTTTTGTAATTATTTTTTAGTTGTTTGGGATTATGTTAAGTATGCTAAGAAAAACGGAATTTTAGTGGGGCCTAGAGGGTCCGCAGCGTCTTCGCTAGTTTCTTACTCGCTTGGAATAACGGATGTTGATCCGATGAAATACGATCTTCTTTTTGAAAGGTTTTTAAATCCACAAAGAATAACAATGCCCGATATTGATATGGATTTTGATGCTGAAAAAAGGTATAAAGTTATTGATTATGTAAAGGAAAAATATGGATTAAATAGGGTCTGTGAAATAATAACTTTTTCTAATTTATTGGCAAAACAAGTTATAAGGGATCTAGCAAGAATATTTGATGTTTCTACGTTTAAAGTCGATAATCTCTTAAAAAACTTCGATGATAAGAAATCTTTAAAAGAGCAATTATTAAATTCTTCTGTTAAAAAGATGCTAGATGATCAAGAATTAAGAAAAATGTACGAGGTAGCACTTCATTTAGAGGGGTTAAAAAGACATACTTCAATTCATGCCGCAGGAATTATTATTTCTAGCAAGGATTTGCGTAATTACGTACCATTAACACTTAATTCTGATGGAATTTATATTTGTGGTTATACAATGAATTACATAGAAGATTTAGGACTTTTAAAAATGGATTTTTTAGGTCTTAAAAATTTAACCATAATAGATAAAGTGCTATGTAGAGTTAATAAAATTAAATTTAATGACATTCCTCTTGATGATAAAAAAACGTATGATTTATTCGCGACTGGGGATTTAACCGGTATATTTCAGTTTGAAACGATGGGGATGAGAAAGTTTATAACTGAATTAAAACCAGATAACATAAATGATTTAATCGCGGCGGTTGCACTATTTAGACCCGGACCAATTGATAACATTCCTTCGTACATAGCAAGAAAACACGGTAAAGAAAAAGTAACGTACGTTAACGATTGCTTAAAAAGCATATTAGAACCTACTTACGGAATAATTATTTACCAAGAACAGATAATGCAAATAGCAAGTAAAATGGCTGGTTTTTCTTACGGCCAAGCTGATGTTTTAAGAAGGGCAATGAGCAAGAAAAAGCAAGACGTATTGTTAGCGCAAAAAGATAACTTTATAAAGGGTAGTATAAAAAACAGATATGAAAAAAAAACGGCTTTAAGCGTTTATGAGTTAATATTAAAATTTGCAAATTATGGTTTTAATAAGGCACACTCAGTTTGTTACGCCATAATCGGTTATAAAATCGCTTATTTAAAAACTCATTTTCCTTTGGAATTTATGTGTGAAATACTAAATAATTACATAGGTGTTTCATCCAAAACCAAAACGCTATTAAACGAGTGTAAAAGATTGGACGTTGAAATTATAAAACCAACCATAAACAATACTTCTTGCAATTATGAAATTATTGAAGGGAAAATAGTATATCCTCTTTCAATGATAAAGGGTATTGGTACTTTAACTTGTAGACAAATAGTGGATGAAAGAGTGGCAAACATCTTATTTTGATTTCATAAAAAGAACTTATAAAACTGGTATAGATGTTATTAAAAACGTAATATTATCTGGAGCTTTAGACTTTTTTGGACACACTAGAAAAACCCTTATCGAAAACATTGATGAAGCTATTAATTATGCGGAATTATGTTCTGGCTTAGACGAAAATTTAGTTGTTAAACCAGAATTAAAAGAGTATGAAGAATACACTCAAGAAGAATTAACTAAACAAGAAGAAAAATTATATGGTTTTTACATTAGTAATCATCCTACTAATAGATATATATCTGAAAATAGTATAACGACTGATAAGTTAAATAATTATTTTGATAAGAACATAGAGATGACATTGTATTTCGAAAGAAAAAAAGAAGTAAACACTAAGTCTGGTGATAAAATGACGTTCATAAATGCAAGTGATGCATTTGGAAACGCAGAATTGGTTATGTTCCCAAAAACCTATAATAAATATTTTAATATTCCCATTCCAGGAGTATACAAAATAAAAGGCAAGGTAGAAAAAAGATTTTCTAAGCTTCAAATAGTGTTATATGACGTAGAAAGATGTGATTAAAAATTTTTCTTAAGTAAACGGAAAAGTTTTTTTGGTTTGAAACGTAAATATATGTAAATAATTGTAAAAAAATTTCGTTTATATAATATTTGTAATGTTATAATTATATTGAACTTAGGAGGTTTTTATGACAGAAAAAGATATTGAACTAATAAATGATACTTTTGAGGAAATACTTGATGTAATTGATATTTTATCTATTTTTAAGGAGGTTAATACTAATGAATAAATATAAGGCTATAAATAAAATTTGTAAAAAATTAAAAAATAAGATGCTAAAAGAAGGTATTAAATTTAGCTTTCTTAAAATAAAATCTAGCAAAGATAAAATGAACGAATTAAATGAGTTAAGGGAACAATTTTTAACGGATATGGTAAGTCTATTATCATTACAAATTATATTACAGAAGGATTTAGAAAAAGTAAGTATAGAAAATCTAGGTGAGCTAAAAAACAGCATAGGAAAGACCGAAATAGATATTAAAGAATTTTTTGATAATTGTTCTAAAACTTCAAGGCTTAGTTATTATCTAATTAATGAATATATAGAAATGTTAAATAAAATTAAAGAAAAAGAAAAAGACCCCTTTATTGATGAAACTTCAAAAGAATTAGAAAAAGATAAATTATATCAAGAATGTATTAATACATATACTAATGTTTGTAATGAAGCAAAATGTGATGATTTTATTCCAACTATAAATCTAACAGAAGAAAGAATTAATCAAATAGATGATATGGCTAATATGGTGTATAATTCACTTGTTGCTCCGAGTGTAACTAATGATGAACTTAATACTGATGATTTAGCTAAAGAAATATATACAAATTTTGGTGCAAAAAAGTAAGTTATGAGCATTAAAAGAGCTTTACGTTTATTATACGTTAAAGCTCTTTTTATTTTGAAATATATGCTATAATTATGATGGTGATAATATGAATATAGGTATAGATATAGATAATGTTATTTCAAAGTTTAACGAAGGTTTATTAAGTGCTTTTTTTAACGAAGATAAAAAATTAAGAAATAATGGAATAATAAATAAAGATGCTAGTTATATAACTCGTGGTATGTTTGATTGGACGGAAGAAGAAGTTAATAATTTTTATAATGATAATATACAAGAAATAGTAAGAAATTTAGAAGTAAAAAAAGAAGCTAAAAAATATATAAATAAATTAAAAAAAGATGGCTGTAATATTTATATTATAACTGGAAGAGATAATGGAGAGTATAAAGATCCATATAACATGACAAAAACATGGTTAAAAATACATGATATTTACTATGATAAACTTATATTTACAAATTCTTATGATGATTATGCAAAAGCTATAGTTTGTTTAGAAAATAATATAGATATTATGATAGACGCTTCTATTCGTATATGTAGATGCTGCATTGAAAATAATATAACAACACTTTTAATGGATACACCTTATAATAAAAAAACAGATATATTAAGAGTGAATAATTGGGAAGAAGTTTATAACTATATTAAAAATTATAATAAAGAAAAAATAAATGTTATATTGGATACCGATACTTACAATGAGTGTGATGATCAATTTGCTCTTTCTTATATGTTAAAATCTCAAGATATATTTAATATAGAAGCAATTACAGTAGCACCTTTTTCACACATTAAGAAAGGTGTTACCGCAAAAGATAGTCAAGAATTAAGTTATAATGAAATAATTAGAATATGTAATTGGTTAAATTTTGATACTACAAACAAAGTATTTAAAGGCTCAACTGATTATATACAAAATGGATATGAAGAAGATAATGATGCGGTTAACAAAATAATTGAAACAGCATTAAAAAATAAAAAAACATATGTTATGGCAATAGGCGCAATAACAAATATTGCTCTTGCAATAAAAAAAGAACCTAAAATCATTGATAAAATAGAAGTTATATGGTTAGGTGGAAATGAATTAGGGTATAAAGATAATTTAGAATATAATTTTAAACAAGACGTAGATGCTGTGAAAATAGTTTTTAATTCTAAAGTTAAATTAACTATATTACCATGTAAAAACGTTGTGTCTGAACTTAGAATTGATATTAAAACTTTAAGAAATAATTTAGGTGATAAATCAGATTTATGTAATTATTTAATTAATAAGTTTTATAATGATGGATATCATGGAATACAAGAATCGAGAGTGATTTGGGATATATCTGTAATTGCATATATGATAAACAAAGAATGGTTTACGAGTGAAGATATAAGTTGTCCAAATATTAAAGAGGACACTTCTTATGAATTGACTACTAATAATCACAAAATAACAATGGTAAATTACATAGATGTAAATAAAGATTATAATGATTTATTTAAGAAATTGGGGGAATAACTTATGAATATTGAAAAAGTAATAAAAGATAGTTTAATAAATTTTGATGGTAAAGTTGCAATGTACTATGATGATTTAAAAGGAAATATAATCAAAATAAATGAAAAAGAAAAGTATAATGCTGCAAGTTGTATAAAAATATTTATTTTAGTAGAGTTATTTAATCAAATAAATAGAGGCATTATAGATAGAAAAAAAGAACTTATTTATTTAGATAAACATTACGTAAATGGTAGTGGTGTAATTAGATATTTAACAAAAGGAATAAAACTTCCAATTCTTGATGTAGCAACTTTAATGATGATTATAAGTGATAACGTAGCAACTAATATGCTAATAGATTTATTAGAAATAAAAGAAATAAATAAAACTATAAAATCTATTGGGTGTAATGATACTGAATTGTATAGCTTATTCAAATCAGCAGAGAATGAAACATTTTCAGAAACTACTGCTTATGATTATTATTTAGTATGGAAAAAATTAAATAATTATGAATTATTTAATGAAGAAATAACACAAGAAATTATAAATATAATTAAAAATCAAAAATATCACGAAATGGTAGGAGATGGAATAGACAAAGTTTATAAAGAGGTAGAAAATCCATTTATAAAATATATAATTACTAAAAGTGGAAAATATCAATCTATCAGAAATGATGGAGGAATTGTCGCAACAAAGTATGGAAATTATATTTTAACTATTTTTATAAAAGATTTTAAAGATGAAGGTTATAGAAATGATGAATATGTTTATAATCAAGGCAGACATATAAGCAATATCATTTTTAATGAATTTATGAGAAAGGGAAATGTTCAATGAAAGTATATATAATAAGACACGGACAAGTTCCTCATAATGCTTTAAAACAATACAATACCACTGACGAAGATTTGACAGTTTTAGGAATAAAACAAGCCGAAGAATTAAGGGATAAAATTAAAGATATGAAATTTGATATTATTATATGTTCTCCATTAAATAGAGCAAAACATACAGCAGAAATAATAAATATAAATAATAATAAAATTATTTATGATGATAGGATAAGAGAACGAAGTTGTGGAGATTTATCTGGAAAACCTTTAGAAGTGACAAATAGAGAAGAATATTGGAATTATTACGCTACTATTCAATATGGTACATCTGAAAATATAAAATATTTTTTTAAAAGGGTTTTTGAATTTTTAGATGAACTTAAAACTAAAAATTATAAAAGTGTATTGATAGTAGCACATAGTGGAGTTTCAAAAGTTTTTAGTGCTTATTTTGAAGGAATAAAAGATGGTAAATTTTTAAATCGTGGTTTAAAAAACTGTGAGATGAAGGTGTATGAATTATAATGAAATTAACAAGTAAAGATGCATTAAAAATGCTAGAAGAAGCAAAAGGAAAAACACCAGACGATGGTTGGGTTAATCATTCAATTTGTGTAGGAAAAACCGCCGGTAAAATAGCAAAAGCATTAAAATTAAATGTTGATTATGCTAAAACCCTTGGTTATATACATGATATAGGAAAGTTAATAAAGTTTAAAGGTCATGTTATTGAAGGTTATTATTATTTAAAAAAACTTGGTTATGATGATGAGTATTGTAATGTTTGTTTAACTCATTCATATTTAAACAATGATGTTAATTGTACACAAGGAGAACCTGATGATGTTCCTTTTAGATCGGAATTCATTAAAAATCATGAATACTCAATATAGGAAAAGATAATAAATTTATGTGATTTAATGTGTACTAATAAAGTGGTTACAATGGAAAAAAGACTAATTGATGTAATTTCAAGAAGACCACAGCATAAAAATATTACCTACCATGTAAATGAAGCTTTGAAATTAAAAAAGTATTTTGATGATTTATTAGGATATAATTTATATGATTTATTTCCAGAAATAAAAGAAAATTTATAAACTAGATTTAATCTAGTTTTTTTGTTATAATCTAATGGGTGATAAATATGGAATTGTTAGATAGATTTAATATTAAAACTAGTAATATGCATATTTATGATACAGCTTTTTCACATTCATCATATTGTAACGAGCATAATTTAACCGAGGATTACCAAAGATTAGAGTTTTTAGGTGATAAAGTACTAGACTTAATTATGAGTGATTATCTTTATAATACAACTGATTATGAAGAAGGTAAAATGACTAAAATAAGAGCAATGTATGTGTGTGAAAACGCTTTATATGAATATGCTAAACTTTTGGACTTTCCAAAATACGTTAAGGTAGGTAAGGGCGAGGAAGCATCTGGTGGAAGGTTTAGAAAGGCAACTTTAGCTGATATGTTTGAGTCTTTTTTAGGAGCGGTTTATTTAGACCAAGGATACTTAAAAGCAAAGCAGATTGTATATGAAATAGTTATACCGTTTATAAAAGAAAAGCCAGAGACGTTTTTTATGGATTATAAATCAGAACTTCAAGAAATGGTTCAAACAACTAAAAAATCGGTTGATTACGAGGTTGTAAAAGAAGAAGGACCATCACATGATAGGACGTTTACCATAAATGCTATCGTAGACGGAATCGTTTTGGGTACGGGAAGTGCTAAATCTAAAAAAGAAGCAGAGCAAGAAGCGGCCAAAAAAGCATTGGAAAAGCAAGCAAAGATTAGTTAGGAAGTGAACGTATGTATTTAAAGGAGATAAGAGCGGTAGGGTTTAAATCTTTTGCGGAAAAAATAACCATAGATTTAACTCCAGGAATATCTGGCGTTGTTGGTCCAAATGGTTCTGGTAAAAGTAACATTGTTGATGCCGTAAGATGGGTTTTAGGAGAACAGTCAGTTAAGCAACTTCGTGGTGAGGGCGCAATGAGTGACGTTATTTTTTCTGGTAGTAAATCAAGAAGACCTGCTTCAAGTGCAAGTGTTACGTTAGTTTTTGATAATAGTGATAAATATTTACCTACGGACTATACGGAAGTTAGTGTTAAAAGGTGTATATATAAAACTGGAGAAAACGAGTATTACTTAAATAATGAAAAATGTAGGTTAAAGGATATTCAAGACTTGTTTGTTGATACTGGTGTTTCTAAGGAATCTTTTAACATTATTTCACAAGGTGATATAGGCGCAATATTATCTAATAAACCCGAAGAAAGAAGGGTAATATTTGAAGCTGCTGCAGAAGTCTTAAAGTACAAAAAAAGAAAAGATGAGGCTTTAAGAAAGTTAGATAGAACCCATGATAACATGAACCGAGTTAACGATATTATACTGGAGCTTGAAAGTAATTTAGAACCTTTGAAAAAGCAATGTGAAAGCGCAAAAAAATATTTAGAAAACAAAAAAAAGCTAGATGAAATTGAAGTTTCTTTAATAGTTAGCGAAGTGGATAGCATTAACGCTGATTATCAAAACAATAAAAGATTGGTTTCTATTCTAAATGAAGAAATAATAAAATTAGAAGCAAGTAGTAACGTTGATAATTCAAAGATTGAGGCATTAAAACTAGAAGAAACTAAAAAAGAAGAAGAATTGTTTAAACTACAAAATTTACTAACTAAAGTATCATCGGAAGCGCAAAGCTTATTAGGTAAAAAAGACCTTATCGTTGAAAGACAAAAGTATGATGCTAAAGATACTAAAGTTCATCAAAACGTTGTTAATTTAAAAGAAACTATATTAAGGAAAGAAAATGAAATTTTCGGAATAAAAAATACTGTTAGTATAATAAATGGTAAAATTAAAACTTTAATTGAAAAGTTAACTTCTAAAGACGATTTGTTTAACGAAGTAAAAAAATTAAAAACAGAGAATGAAGAAAAACTAACAAAGCAAAACAGATTAGAAAATGAAACAACTTATAAAATAGAAATGCTTAGAAATGCTATTGAAAATAATTCCGGACTTCCTTATGCAGTTAAAATGGTACTTGATAACCCAAAATTAACTGGTATATACGGAGTTATTGCTAATTTATTAGAAACTGAAAAGGAATATGATGTTGCTATATCAACTGCTTTAGGAGCAGCTTCAAATTATATAGTGGTAGATGATGAGTTTACTGCAAAAGAAGCAATTAAGTACTTAAAAGTTAATAAATTTGGTAGGGCGACTTTTTTCCCGATTAACGTTATAAAACCAAAGGAAATTGATAACGCAACATACAAATTATTAAAGGAAGAAAAAGATTTTGTTGGTGTGGCATCTAGCCTTGTTAGATATGAATCTACTTATGATGGTATTATTAAAAATCAGCTTGGAACAACGATAATAGTAAATGATATAGATTCTGCTAATGATATAGCTAGAAAAATAAATTATAGATACAGAATAGTGACTTTGGAAGGAGAGCTTCTTCATGTTGGTGGTTCACTTACTGGAGGTATTATTAAAAATACAACCAACTTAATTACTCAAAAACATGAACTAGAAGATAACGTAAGAATACTTGATGATATACAAAAAAGTAGATCTAGGTTAGAAATATCCATGAATGAAATAGATGATAAATATAATAATGTTTTAGAAGAAAAAAATAAATTAATTGAAGAAAAAACAAACTTAGAGTTGTCTTTAAATTATGAAACACAAAAGCAAAAAAACGTGGAAACTGAAATTGAAAGATGTAAAGAAGAGTTAAGGAACATAGATGGTTTGGTTAACGGTACTTTAAGTTCTGAAGAAGAAGAAATCGTAAAAGAATATTACGAAAAAGAAAAGGAAAAAAATGATGTTTTAATTAGAGTAAACGAGCTTAAATCAGAGGTCAACGACTTTAAACAGCAAATAAACGAAATGGAAAAGAATTATAAAATTAATAATCAAGAATTTTATAAGAAAAGCTCTGAATTAAAAGAATTAGAAATTAAGGTTAATAGACAAGATGTTAAATTAGATAATTTGCTTAGTACTTTAACAGAAGATTATGGCATGACTTTCGAAAAAGCAAAAGCTAATTATTTCTTAGAGATTGATCCGTTAGAAGCTAGACAAATAGTAGATAAGTGTAAGCTTGAAATAAAACGCTTAGGCGATGTTAACGTAGGAGCTATAGATGAATATAAAAGGGTTTCTGAAAGGTATGATTTCTTAAATAACCAAAAGGCTGATTTATCCAAAGCAGAAGACACTATATTAGAAATAATAAAAGAGTTAGATGACATAATGAAAGAAAAGTTTTTAGATACGTTTAATCAGATAAAACAAAGGTTTAAAGAAGTGTTTAAAAAGCTTTTTGGTGGGGGAGATGCTGAACTTAAATTAACTAATCCTAATGACTTATTAACAACGGGAATAGAAATAAAGGCTTTACCTCCTGGTAAGACTTTACAACATATATCATTATTATCAGGTGGAGAAAAAACTTTAACCGCTATTTCACTTTTATTTGCAATATTAGAAACAAGAAAAGTACCATTTTGCATTTTAGATGAAGTAGAAGCTGCTTTAGATGAGGTAAACGTTGATAACTTTGGTAAGTTCTTAGGAGAATTTAAAAATAAAACTCAGTTTATAATAATTACGCATAAGAAAAAAACCATGGAATATGCAGACGTTTTATACGGAATAACGATGCAAGAATCTGGGGTATCAAAGTTAGTTAGCGTAAAATTAGAAGATATAAAAAAGTAGGCTTATAAAAGTCTACTTTTTATATTGCTCTATACTTATCTGCATCCTTAAATGGATTTTTCTTATCAATTCTATCAATGAACAAAATTCCTTGTAAGTGATCTAATTCATGCTGAACGCAAATAGCTAAATCTTCTCTTGCTCTCATTTGGAATTTATTACCATCCATATCATATGCTTCTATTGTAACCCTTGCATACCTTGGTATTATTCCGACTACTTCACGATTAACGCTTAGACATCCTTCACCTTGTTCAACGTATATTTTTTCAGTGCTATTACTAATTATTTTAGGGTTTGCAAAAAAGTATTCTTTAAAGGTTCCATCTTCTTGTTCATCAACTATTATAAACCATCTTTTGTCTATACCGATTTGTATTGCTGATAATCCCCAACCAGCTCTTAAATCATATTTTTTAGCATATTCGTCTATTTGACTAAACCTAAGGTTTTCCATTGCGTTTTTGATTATTTCCTTTTCGTCTTTAGTTAAAGGAAAAACAACGTCTTTGCTTATCATTCTAAGTTTTTTGTTTTTTTCATCAAGTATTTTTAATTTTTTAAACATAGTACCACTCCAAACTACTAGATATTCTATCATAAAAAAAAAGGAAAGTAAAACTTTCCTTAATCTCTGCCAAACCATCTTGCTCCAATAACTATTACTAACAAGATGAATAGTACTAGGATAATAGCAGAACCGTATCCTGCACCTTGATTATATCCATAATATGGGTATCCATATCCTCCTCCACAGCATGGAGAATTATATCCATAGCCACCTTGGTAACCATAATAATACATATTAATATTCCTCCTTTGATATTATCTACTATAGTTTATTATAAACGTAAATAATGTGTTATATAAAATACCTATATATAAAAAAAATTAAAAATGTGTTATTATATTTATGTTAAGGTGATAATATGAGAAAAGTATTAAATAAAATGGATAAACCTTTATTAATCGTAACCATTATATGTTTGATTTTTGGACTGTTAATGGTAGGTAGTGCTTCATCTTTAAAAGCATACATGTCAAAAGGGGATAGCTATTACTATTTTAAAAGACAATTATTATTTATAGGATTAGGGTTATTTGCTGCTTATATTATAATTAGGACACCGATAAAAAAATGGAAGAACCTGATTTATTTAGCGGTTCTTGGTGTTATTGGTGCATTAGTATATGTGTTAATAAGTGAAAAAGTAATGAATGGTATAAGTGGATGGCTTTTCATTGGAGGATTTGGTATTCAGCCAAGTGAGTTTGCAAAAACGGTACTAATTTTGTTTTTTGCCCTTACTTTTGAAAAAATGATGAAAGTAAAATTTTTAAGTAATGTATCTAAAGCTCTTCCTTTTGTTGTGCCTTTAGTTTTTGTGTTTTTAATATTTGAACAACCAGATTTTGGTACGATGATGATTTTAGCGGGGATTACGGTGGTTATATTTTTGATTGTACCGTATGATAAGAAAACGAAGTTTATCATGACTACTTTCACCATTATATCAGTTCTTGTTTTATCACTCGTATTAGTATTAACTGGCAAGGGATTAAGTAGTAGTCAAATGAGTCGTTTTAATTATAAAGATCCGTGTACAAGGTATCGCGAAAAAACGGGGTATCAAGTGTGTAACGGGTACATAGCAATTAATAGCGGTGGTTTATTTGGCAGTGGTTATGGTAACAGTAAACAAAAATATTTATATTTGCCGGAAGCTCATACTGACTTTATTTTTGCAATAATAATAGAGGAAATGGGTTTGATAGTAGGTATTTTAATAATTCTTGCGTATTTCATAGTTATATGGAGAATAATTTTAATAGGAAGAAAATCATATAATTTACAAGGAACCATAATTTGTTATGGGGTTGCTTCTTATATAGCTCTTCACGTTATCGTAAATTTAGGCGGGGTTTTAGGCGTTATACCACTTACTGGTGTTCCTCTTCCTTTTTATTCGTATGGTGGTTCTTTTATGATAAATTTACTTATATGTTTAGGTTTGGTTCAAAGGACTTCAATAGAAAACAAAATTTTCGAACAAAAACATTTGGTTAGGTAAAGTAGGCTTAAGCCTGCTTTTTATTTTGAGTGTTTTTTAATTATACGTTTAATAATAAAATTGAAAGGAGGAAAAATGAGATATTTAAAAATGTACTGGAAACAAATTGCGTCTTTTTCAGTAATAGGATTGATTTTAATTTTAGGAGGTTATCTTTATTATGATAATAACAGTATTTCAACTTCTAGTGTTAAAAAACTATCGGTAGATAAAAAACAAGATATAAAAAATGATTTATCTACGGTATTTGTTGATGTTAAAGGAGCGGTAAATAGTCCGGGAGTTTATGAATTAGACGAAGGTAAAAGGGTAATAGATGCCATTAATCTAGCGGGTGGTTTAACTGATAAAGCGGATACCATTAACATAAATTTAAGTAAAAAGTTAACTGATGAAATGTATATAATAATATACACTAAAGACGAGATATATAATTACAAGCAAAATAATGAGAGCGTTAATGACATAAAATGTGCTTCGATGGAATGTGTTTGTCCAGATGTTTCTAACGATGCTTGCATTAATAGTGCTAGTACTGTTAATTCTTCACCATCAAGCGAAACTGGTAACAAAGTAATTGATGATGATTCTAAAGTATCGATAAATAACGCTACTAAAGAAGAATTGATGAAGCTTGAGGGCATAGGTGAAGTTAAAGCTGAAGCCATCATAAAATATAGACAAGAAAATGGTTCGTTTAAAAGCGTTGAAGAATTAAAAAACGTATCAGGGATAGGAGATGCTGTTTATGACAAAATAAAAGATAATATAATTGTTTAATGAATAAAAAAATAAATATAGTATTGTTTTTATTTTGTTTGATTTCTTTGATTAGAACTACTATTATAATCATAAATGATAAAAATTTTTACTTAGAAGAGCAAAAAAGTATCGTTGGTGTTATAACTAACATAACAAAAGATGATGATAAAGTAGTTATTGATGTAAAACAAAAAGATAAATATAGAATAACTAAATATGAAAATATAAACTTTGAATTAGGGGATAGAGTAAGGGTAAAAGGAGTTTTTTCTACTCCAACAAACAATACGGTTTTTAATCTTTTTAATTACCGAAAATATCTTTTATCTAAAAACATAACCATGGTAAGTTATGATGCTAATTTGAATTTGATTTCTAAAAATAACAACGTTTTATACTGCTTAAAAAATAGTGTCATTAACCACGTGGAAAAGTACGAATCATCAAATTATTTAAAAGCTTTTATTTTGGCAGATACTTCAGAGATAAGTAATGATGTAAAAGAAAGTTATAATATGATTGGTATAAGCCATCTTTTAGCTATATCAGGGATGCACGTGGGAGTTTTTTTATATATTTTAAATTTATTTTTAAAAAAATATAAATTTAAAAACGTAGTAATTATTTTGTTTTTATTATTTTTTCTTTTTTTAACAGGTTTTCCTGAATCCTTATTGAGATGTGTTACTTTCTTTATTTTAAGTTTAATAAATAAAAAGTTTAAACTTAATGTAAGTGACATTAAAGTAATTATTTTTTGTTGTTGTTTATTACTTTTATTAAACCCATATTTAGTATATAGCGTAGGATTTTTATTTTCTTTTACCATAACCTTTTTTATATTATTAGCTAGACCTTACCTAAAACATAAAAACTATTTTAAAAAAATATTTGTTATGTCTTTAATTTGTTTTTTTGCATCACTTCCCATCTTAGCAAATTATTTTTTTAAGATTAATTTTTTATCTCCTTTTTTAAACGTTTTATTCATTCCTTTAGTTTCTATTATTGTTTTTCCGTTTAGCCTAATAACTTTTTTTATTCCTTTTTTAGATGGATTTTATGTAACAATAATAAAGTTTTTTGAATTTATTTGCGGACTTATAAGTAAAATAGACGTGTTATCTTTTTCAATTGCTAAACCAAACGTAGTAATGATATTGATTTACTATGTATCATTATATTTAACGATTAAGGTTAATAAAAAGTGGATTGTTTTATTTTTAATGATTTTGATTATTAATTTAAATATGAGGTTTTTAATTATTAATCCATCACTTACCTTTATAGATGTTGGTCAAGGCGATAGCACTATTATTATATTACCAAGGGGAAAAACGATTTTAATTGATACTGGTGGTAAATATATGAGTAATTATTCTATAGCAAAAAATAAAATCATACCATATTTGAATTCCGTTGGAATAAATAAAATAAATGCTTTAGTTTTAACGCACGGAGATTATGACCATATGGGGGAAGCGATTAACTTAATTAATAATATTAAGGTAGAAAAGGTAATACTAAA
>ERZ1643249.2596-NODE-2596-length-16722-cov-26.504230_pt1 | contig 16722 bp, 22 predicted proteins | sample MGYA00579263_ERZ1643249 | MGnify/ENA primary metagenome ERZ1643249 (study PRJEB29033, sample SAMEA4952264) | chicken gut metagenome | biome: Broiler Chicken; feature: Gastrointestinal Tract; material: Caecum | place: Ireland | collected 2018 | study: Broiler...
GAGGCTCCACGCGAGAGACGGCAGAGAAGTCCTATTACCCCATCCACTGCACAGGACGTGACGGAACAACGCTTGCGGCCGGCACCATGATATCTTCCACCATGAACCCGACAACGCAGCTCACGATCACAGACACCCGTCAGATTACGCGCAGCGCGTTCAATCGAGCGGACATCAAAGTGGCGGCGCTCGGCGCCGGGGACGTATACACCGTGGCCATCAATGGCGCGGTGTATTCTTTTTCGCCGAAGGACCTCGACGCTGTTTCAATCTTGAACGGGCTGGCAGATGCCATCAAGGATGACGATTTCGCTGAGAGTGTGGACGAGGAAAACGAGCTGCTGCACATCGAAGCGAAAGATGTTACCTCCACAAACGTTCTGGTCCTGTCCGAAAATCTCACAACCGACACGGTGACGAGCATCATTACCTTCGGCACCGTGGAAACGGGGGATATCCTGCTGCCGGATGGGGTCATCACCAACATCGTCAAGGCTGATGCCGGGCTGCTGAGCGTCGTAAACCGGTGCAGCTACATAGCCGGACGACAGGAGGAGACAGACGCAGAGCTGCGGCAGTCCTACGCGGACAAAATCTTCAACCGCTCCTCTATGATGCTGGAGAGTATCAAAAGCGCCATTCTCCAAAACGTCCAGGGCGTCACGAGTGTGGCCCCCTACGAAAACCCGAGCCATGAGTGGGACGAATACGGACGGCCGCCGCACAGCATCGAGATTGTGGTGGACGGCGGCGATTCGACCGAGATTGCAAAACAGATCCTCGAAAAGAAGGCGGGCGGTATTAACACGTTCGGAGACGTGGAGGTGGTTTTGCCCGGCGCCTACGATGAAGATATCACCATCCGGTTCAATCGGCCCACGGTCATCTACACCTGGTTCCATCTCGGAATCACGCTGCACCGGAACGAGGCTATCCCGCCCAACTACGTCGATCTGCTGCGGGAAGTCGTTTTGGAGAACATGAACGCGCTGAACGCCGGAGAGGATGTTGTGCCGCAGGAGTTTGTATCCGAGCTTTACAAAGCCTGTTCCGGTATCAGCTATATCGACGTGAAGCTCTTTGCCACGTCGGATTCTGGCCAGGAGCCTACCGAATACCCCGACCGAAGCGTGTATATCACTGCCCGGCAGAGGGCCTACACTTCGGAGGATATGATCGAGGTGGAGATTGATGGATGAGCGAATCGACAAGAAAATCGAAGAGCTTGAGCAGAGGCTCCAGACGTTCCACAGCGACCTCATAGAGCAGTTCCGCGGCAAACCCCACATCGAAGGTCTGGTCCGCGTAATCGAGCGGCAGTTCCGCGACCTCTACGCATTCTACATCCAGCTCCGCGACGAGCTGAACGTGAACGATGCGGTCGGAAAGCAGCTTGACGGCGAAGGCGATATCGTGGTCATGACCCGTAAAGAGGCGGGAGAATTGGCGGGAAATCCTATCCCGTTCGACGTGATCGACGATGACACGTACCGGCAGTATCTCATCTACAAAATCCTCAAGAACACCTGTGATTGCACCTACCCGAATATCATCAAGGCGTTTCGGATGTTCTGGGACAAACCCCTCTACTACTCAGAGGACCCGGAACAGCCGGCCACCATGATATTCGACACGGGCGAGATGAGCGCCGATACCATCACGACGCCGTTGTTTAAGGTGCCCCTGATCCGTGCAGCCGGCGTTACGCTGAAGCTCTACGCCAGGACCACTGCGGATATGGGCGTTGCAAATGTGCCCATTGCAAGCGGGCTTGGCTATGCAGTCACGGTCACAACGCTCCCGTATCTGGAACGGCTCATTGACTACGGCGCAAAAGTCCATGTGAGGACCGGCGTGGCAACCGTCGCTGAGGACACACTGCCCGGCATCGAGCGTGAGTATAAATTCGGCCATAAGCTGCGGCTTGGCTCTGGCGTCCAGAGCGTGTCGCAAGATCGTCTCCCGTTCGTTGAGCGGGAGATTTCTTATTCCGCAAATGTCGATGCTGGCAGCGGTGTTTACAGCATCATGGAAACCCCAATTAACGGTATCCAGCAGCAATAACGAAAAGGAGGAAGTCCGCACATGAGTTACTACGGCGGAACAGTCACGGTCAAGGGCCGAGATCTCATTACCAGACTGATTGCTGGCGAAACCATAACGCTTACCCGCGTTATGGTCGGTTCCGGCAAGATGCCGGAAGGAGTAGAGCCTATTGACATGGAGGCTCTTGTCAACCCCATAGCCGAGGCAACGACCACGGTCCCGATTGTCGAGAACAACGTCCTCTCGATGATCGTCGAGTACAGAAACGACATGAACGGGGGTCTGAAAGAAGGGTTTTGGCTGAACGAGTTCGGTATCTTCGCCAAGACCGACAAGAGCGATGAGATTCTGCTCTACTACGCCACCCTGGGCGACAGCCCGCAGCCGGTCAACGCATATCAGGATAACCGGTACGACATCCGGCGTTATCCCGTTACCATCGCTCTGCTGGTCGATGCAGACCTTCAGCTCAGCTACACCCCTGGCGCCTTTGTTACGTCCGCAGAGGCGCAGGCCCTCATCGAGGCGATGGTCCGGGAGGCCGTTGCGCAGATCGCGGGCAACGTTGGCGCGGCCATCATCAAGGAAATCACCATTCCCGCCGAGGGCTGGGCCTGGGACGAGACCGGCGGGGAAGAAGCAGGCGGCATGGGTATGGACGAATACCGGATGTACCGCGACGTAGCCGTAGCGGAATCCACAGAGGAGCTGTTCGCAAACGTCGCCCTGCACAAAGACGCACTTGAAACCTCTAAGAGAGCTGGCCTGTGTCCTTCCGTACAGACGCTTGCCGGCTCTCTCCGGTTTTGGGCAAAAAATCAGCCGAACGCGGATATGGACGCTACAATCGCGCTGCTGTCCGAGTCCGGCGCAGGAGGAGGTGGAAGCGGCAGCACCTATGTGCTGCCCGTCGCAACAGAAACAACGCTCGGCGGCGTAAAAATCGGCGAGGGCCTTACCTCCACAGCGGACGGTAAAGTCTCGGTCGAGGGCGTTCCCATCGCGGACAGCGAGAAGGCGACCCTGGAGGCAACCAACGCCGTGCTGGATGAGGTCTACGATGACGACGCCGGGCAGACCCCGTAACCCAAAGAAAGGAGAAAAAGCATATGCCATCTTACGATGAAAACTCCGTGCTCACTCTGGCTGGCCTGAAAACCGCGCTGACCCGCGCCAAAGCGGAAACGCTCGCGGCCATTGCCGCCGCTGGGCACCTCAGCAAGAAGATGGTGGACGCGCTGCCGGAAGCGGCAAGCGCGGAGGAAAACACCTTCTACTTCGTCAAGAACAACGATACCGGCCATTATGACATCTATTTCAAAATCGACGGCGTGATGGAACTCATCGACGATACCACCGTCGATATGGAAGGGTATGTCACCGACGAGGCGCTGGCCGAAGCGCTCAATGGCGTGGGCGGCGGCGCTCTGTACAAGGGGACCAAAACCGACCTGTCCACGGCCGACAGCGCCGTCATCGAGGCGTACTTCACTGAGCACAGCGATGTGACACCAAAATCCGGTGATGTGTTTATCGTAGCTACCGTCATCAGCGGCGTTACCTACGAGCAGTCTGCCTACCAGTACAACGGTACTGGCTGGGAGGCTGTAACTGGCCCGGTGGACGCGGACAAGGTCATCCTGCGGGAGAATATCACGTTGGCCGGCAGTTATACGCAGTTTGGCAACCTGACCAAGAGCGCCAACGGAACCGCCACCCTGGAGGCCAAGGGCAAGAGCGTTTCGGATGTGCTGACCGAAATTCTGAGCAAGCGCCTTCAGCCGGGTACGCCGACCCAGCCGTCCATCAGCGGGTTTAACCTGAGCGGCGCGAAGGCTGTGGAGGCCGGCACCTCTATGGCTCAGGCCAACTACACCGCCGGCACCCTCAACAAAGGCTCGTACCAGTACGGCCCGGACGATACCGGCGTTGTCGCCTCTAACTGGGCAGTCCAGCGCATCACCGACAAGGGCACCGAGCAGATCGCCAGCGTCGATGCGGCGTCCCTGGATGCCGGCACAGACAACAACGGCGGCGAGGGCTTCGTGATCGGCGACATGGGCGGCGATGATAACGTCGTGTCCAGCCTGAAGTACAAGGCCATCGTCACTCACGGGGCAGGCGTGACCGCCAAGGACAACCTGGGCAGTGATTCTGACCCTGCCGTGAGCATTGCCGCCGGTACGAAGGAGAAGACCACCAGCTCGTTCACGCCCTTCCGCAATGTCTTCTACGGCGCGTCTACGGACAAGCCCACGCTGGACAGCGCGGCCATCCGCGCCCTGACCCCCACCGGCAAGGCATATGCCGCCGGCACCCTGACCATCAACGTGCCCGCTGGCGCGCAGCGCGTGGCTATCGCCTGCGACGCCACCAAGACGGGCGTGACCAAGGTCATCAACGAGAGCGCCATGAACGCCGACGTTACCTCGACCTTTGTGCAGTCTACTGTCGATGTCGAGGGTGCGGAGGGCTATACCGCCAAGCCCTACAAGGTGTGGGTGTTTGAACCCGCCGTCCCGTATGAGAATGCCGCGACCCTGAAGGTCACGCTGGGCTGAGAGGAGGGAATGAAGTATGGCTATCAATAACACGACCGGCAGCTTCCCCTTTATGGAGTTCCCTATGGCCTTCTCCCGGCAGGATTCCTTCCCGTTGGATAAGACCAGCGTTTACGGCTCCCTGGCGGCGGCGCAGACCTATGCGCAGACCAGCCCGCTGGCCTACGTTGGTCAGGTGCTTTCCGTGGTGGTAGACGGCGTTGCTACCATTTACCAGATCAAGAACACCGCCGGTGAGCTGGAGCCTTTGGGCACCGGCGACCTGGAAGGGGATGTGGCGTCCGTCATCAACGCCAAAACTGCATCCACCGAGAATATCAACGAGATGATCGGGGAGGTCTACGGGGCCGAAAACGAGGCCGAGGGCTGATCCCCGCCCGTCATATAAACCACCCATCAAACAACAAAACAGGAGGAAAATACCATGTCGTACAACACCAACAGCCTGCTCACCCTTGGTGGTCTGAAAACCTACGCCCAGAAGGTCAAGCAGGAGGCCGATACCCTCGCTTCCCGCGTCACCGCTCTGGAAGGCGTGGGCGCGCAGGCTAACGTCCTGGAGTCCGTCAAGGTCAACGGCGTCGCACTGGCCATTGCCCAGAAGGCGGTGGACATCCTGATCGCCACCGGCGCAACCAACGGCACCCTGTCCGTGAACGGCGTCGACATCGCCGTCAAGGGTCTGGCTGCTCTGGCCTACAAGGCGCAGGTGTCTGAGGCTGACCTCGATACCGCTCTCAAGGCGGTTGTGACCAGCGTCGGCACCCTGATTGGCTCCGACGCCGGCAAGAGCGCCCGCACCATCGCCAATGAGGAGCTGGCCGCACAGCTCATTCCCGAGAGCGCCCAGGAGTCCTTGGACACGCTGGGCGAGATTGCCGCCTGGATTCAGGAGCACCCCGGCGATGCGGCTACCATGAATGCCGCCATCGCCGCCCTTCAGGGCGTTGTTGCCGGTATCGGCGCCGAGCAGGAGTATAACACCGTGCTGGCCGCCATCGAGGGCAAGATTGCCGCTGCCAAGACCGCCATCTATGCCGCGATCACCGCCGGCGACACCAACGGCCACCTGAAGGTGAACGGTACTGACGTGACCGTCTACACCCACCCGGCGCACACCGCGAAGCAGAGCGGTCTGTACAAGGTGACTGTGGATGCTGAGGGCCATGTCTCTGACGCTCAGGCTGTCACCAAGGAGGACATCACTGGTCTGGGCATTCCTGCTCAGGACACCACCTACTCTAAGGCAACCGCTCAGGCTGATGGTCTGATGTCCAAGGAGCACTTCACCAAGCTGGAAGGCCTGAATGCCAGCACCACCGAGGAGGTTCAGGCCATGCTGGATGAGGTTTACCCCCAGACTGCCTGATCGTCCTACAAAACAAAGCAAGGATGACCGGGTGGGTGGTATGTGGGCGTCATCCTGGATAGGAGGTGGACAAGTTTGGGCCTTATCAACCTGGACCATATGAAAGCTCTTGCCCTCAGAACGAAGGCGTACATGAGCGGCCATCTGGCTACGCTGGCGCAGGAGATCGTGAACTCCCTGGAACAGATGGACGCCGTAAAGGCGAATAAGCCGCTGGCCGTGTCCGTCACCATCCCGACCACGGGGTGGCAGACGGACAGCACAGAGGGCGCGGTGTATCCGCAGTATTACGATATCCCCGTCGAGGGCGTTACATCGAAAGATATCCCGCAGGTGTGCATCGCCCGTGCAAGCGAGGCGGCAGCCAACGCCTGCGGCATGAGCCGGACGTGCGAGACCGTGACGGGCGCGATCCGCCTGTGGGCGGGCAGCGTCCCGACTACTGCGATTCTGGCGGAATACGTCATCGATGAAGGCAGAAATGAGAACACGACCGCAGAGAGCGGAGGTGAGTAAAACACATGGCATTTGGTATCGTGAACGTCGGCCAGACGGCCGAGGAAAGAAACGACGTGCTGACCAATGAGCAGGTCGGCGTACCGGGCGGCCTTGCTACCCTGAACGCCGACGGCGAGCTGACCGAGAGCCAGAGGTGGGACATCGACGCCTACACCAAGGCGCAGGCGGACCAGAAGACCGCCGACGCGGTGAGCGCCCACAACAGCAGCCCCACGGCGCACCCGGCCATTCTGGCCCGGCTGGCCGAGGTGGAGACAGAGGTGGAGGCGATCAACCTCAAGTTCGGCACCGAGGTCAACGGCAACCCGTTCACCGTCACATTCGTGACGCTGGACGACGTGACGGTTTCCGGCGTCTGGAATCAGGCGCAGGCCCGCATCGAGTTCTGATATGACGGAACGGATCGAGTTTTCGCGCCCGGCCGCCGAGCTGTCGTGCATCGTCTGCAACCTCTTTGAGGCACTGGAACCTCCGTGCGGGGTATCCGGCGGCAGAGATGACATCATCGTGGTGTTCGGGCGTACCCGCTCCGGCGAACACGCCGTGCTGCGGGTCCTGCCGGACCGGTGCGTCTACACCGGCCCGCGCGAGGATTTGGACGCCGTGCTAAATGGCAAGTGTCCGGAAGAATGGAGGTGCAAGCATGGCGGATAAGGAATTTCTTCTTATCACCAAAGCGAGAGAACTTCTCGTCTACACCCGCGCCGCCACAAAACCCATCAACAGCGATGTGCCGTCTGGCGACGTGCAGAAAGTTCTTCACAAGATTGCCGGCCTCGATGATCTCGGGAAAATGCGCGAAGTATGTATCGTTACAGCCTCATCGCTCCGTAAGCGGAGAAAGGATGGCTTCTCAAAACACAGCTTCCGGGATTTTGGCCAGGATATGAGAGACCTGACCAAGAGTATTTTGCGCGGCGTCCATGCGGCAAACGACGTGATGTTTGCCGAGGAACCGGAAAAACGCCTGAAACTGATCGACGATGTGCTCAGCGATACGGCCCTGCTGCTCGATTACATCGTTACCTGCAAGGAAGCCGGCATTATCAGCACCAAAACGGCTGGGATATGGTCAGGCAAGGCGACGGATGTTAAACGCATGGCCGCTGCATGGCGTAAAAGCTCAAGCCAGCGTGCGGAAGCGATTTTGAGAGAGAAGCAGGAAGCCGCAGACCGTCACACCGCAGAGATTGTGGCAAAGGTCGCGGCGGAGACCGTTCGGAAGGCTCTTGCCGAAGAAAGAGCCGAGGTCTTCTAAGAATACGCACGGCGGAGGGTGAGTCTCCGCCGTTTGTATTAGGGAACGGCCCGTAACGGTCGCCGGCCGAGTGGTGGTCGCGCTCTCCGAACTGCAACAACAACATCAACGACAACAACAACGCCTACACGGTCACGTCTTCGGGCGACTCGAACAACTGGAATGTCACGAATTCGTATGGCGTCCGGCCCGCTCTGATGAAAGGTGAGAACGAGTATCCCTTTGCCGACAGCAGGGGAGAAAGCAGCGCCCCATCAATCAAAGGGGGCCGTTTCCTGTCGGTTGGCCGCTGAGGCGGTCTGCCGGTAAAATACAACGTACCGAGGCCAACGTCTACCGAGTAGGCGCAGTGGCTGCCGCGAAAGCGGACCGGTGCTGGCCCCGCGTTCAATGCGCGGGGATTTTATACGCATGACATACGAAGAACTCTGTGACTTTGAAGTGCTTTATGCCGCATATCTGGTCGCCCGCAAGGGCAAGCGCAAAAAGCGCCGGACTGCGGAATTTGAAGCCAACCTTCTCGACAACCTGCAAAGCATCCTGATGGACCTTTTAGACGGTACATACTTGCCTGGGGAATTTGAGCGGTTCAAAATATTTGAACCTAAGGAACGGGACATTGAAGCCCCTGCCTTTAAGGACAAGGTCGTCCTCCATGCCATTACAGACAACGGGCTGTATGACGCTATCACGACCGGATTTGTGCGCAATAACTGCGCAAACCAGAAAGGGAAGGGTACGGCGGATGCTGTCATCCGCCTGAAACAGTGCCTTGTCCGGTACTATGCCGAGTATGGCACCGCCGACGGATGGGTGCTTAAGTGCGACATCCGCCATTTCTTCGCGTCGATCGACCACGACATCATCAAGGCGAAACTGCGCCGCGTTTTTGAAAAGCGCGGACTGGATATGCGCATCTATGACCTCTTGGTGGTCTACATAGACAAAACGGACGGCCTGCCCCTGGGCTACCAAACCAGCCAGCTTTTCGCCCTTTTGATGTTGGATGGCCTTGACCACTACATCGAAGAACAGCGCGGATTCAAGTACCACGTCCGCGGCATGGATGACTTCTGTATTATCGCCAACGACAAGGCCGATCTGAAAGCCCTGCTGAAAGAAATCGAACGTGAAGCAGGAGACCTCAAGCTGGAGCTGAATAGCAAAACGGCGATCTTTCCGCTCAGATGCGGGCTGGACTTCCTCGGCTACCATCATTACCTTACGGATTCCGGCGCAGTCATCCAAAAGCTGCGCCGGTCCAGCATCAAGCGCATCCGCGCCCGCGTCAAGCGGTGGCGGCACGACTATGCGGAAGGGAAGATCACGGCCGAGGAAATTCGAGAGAGGTTTTTGGCATGGGATGCCCATGCCGCATTTGGAGATTCTTACTCGCTTCGCCTCAAGTATGCGAAGCAGGTAAGCGAAATCATCGGTGAACCTATCAAGATTCACCGCAAACTCAATTCTACACGCGCCCAGAGAGAGGCGAGACGGGCAAAGCAAGACCGCTGCATAGCCCGCAAAAAGCAACGTGCTTTTGCGCAGCAGGCGGGATATCGCGGCCCGGATACGCCTCCCTGGGAGTAAAAACAGGAGGCATTATGGCAACTGTAAAACTTGGCGCCAAAGCGTTGGGCAGTATCGTCAAGCTCCGCGAAAACGGCGCCCTGGTAGACTTTATCGTCGCCAATCAGGGTAAGCCGGCGTCCGGCAACTATGACGATAGCTGCAACGGCACCTGGCTTGTGCGCAAGGACATCCATTCCAACCGCACGTGGGACGGATCCAACAACGACTATGCAAACAGCGACGTGCATAGCTGGCTCAACAACACCTATCTGAATCTGCTGGACGCCGACATCAAAGCGGCTGTCAAGCAGGTCAAAATCCCGTACCGTAAAGGCAGCGGCGCCAGCACCAGCGTTACGTCCGGCGCAAACGGCCTTAGCTGCAAGGCTTTCCTTCTGAGTATGAAGGAAGTTGGCCTTTCGCCGAGCTATGCCCCGTCGGAAGGCGCTACCCTTTCGTATTTCTCGGCCGGCGGCAATACCGCACGCAAAGCAAATCTCAACGGGTCGCCGGCCGAGTGGTGGTCGCGCTCTCCGGACTGCTACAGCAACGTCTACGACTTCTACGACGCCTGCTCGGTCTCGTCTTCGGGCGGCTCGGGCCACTGGTATGTCTCGGATTCGTATGGCGTCCGGCCCGCTTTCATTCTCCCCTCTGACCTCTCGGTCTCTGATGACGGTACGGTCAGCGTAAACACTGCCCCTACCGTCACGAGCACGAGCGGCGCCTCCGGCACGGACCTCGGGGAGAAGAACGAGCCTTTCGCGGTCCACTACACCGTCGCCGACGAAGACGGCGACACCCTCACCGTCACCGAGAAGATCGACAACGTGACCAAGAAGACCCGTTCCAGCGTCACGAGCGGTTCCGAGTTCGACTCGGAAGCCGCGAGTGACGCCGCCGCATGGCAGCAGATTTTGAACGGTACGCACACCCTCAAGATCGAGGTCAGCGACGGCAAGGACACGGCGTCGTGGACCGGCACCTTCGAGAAGGCGGTGCATCAGGCGGTCATCACCCTGGACGAGCCTATGGCGGTCGAGGGCGATATTACCGTCGCCCGGCTGGCTGTCACCGGCGAGATTCCCGAGGATGCGGAGTACACCGTCGAGGTGACGAACAACGGCAACGACACGTCCCCGGTGTGGCAGACCTGCACCGCGGAGGTCAAGAGCGGCGGCAACATCGTGTTCGAGAACCACGAGAACACGAACGGCGCCGCCTTCAACTTCCGCGTGACCGTCAAGCGCGGCCCGTCCAACCAGGGCGGCTATATCACCGGCATTTCCGGCGCGTTCCAGTAAGGGAGGGATACCGCATGGCACTGAAGTGGAAGAAAACCGACCTCAAGACCCTGGCAGAGAAGAAGGTCGAGATGGCAAACAGCACCTGCGAGGCGCTGATTTATGCCGGCATCGACGTGGAGCTGACCAGCGGCACCAAGCACTTTTCGCTGTCGCTGGAGGACCAGCAGAACATCAACTCCAAGTTTCAGGAGGTGACGCTGGGCGCGACCGAGTGCCAGTACAAGGAGGACGGCGGCGACATGGCGATCTATCCCGCAGAGGATATCGTCACCATCTACGCGGCAGCTCGGATGTTCATCGACCGGCAGCTCGCCTATTGCAGCTATCTCAAGAAGTGGATCAAGCGCGAGACGGACAAGAACGTCCTGGCTGGCATTGCGTATGGCGACGATCTGCCCGAAGACCTGGACGTCGGCATGGACGCCGTGCTGGCGTCCTCCACGGCCCAGCTTGAGAAGATCGTGGCCGCGGTCAACGACGGCGCGTTCGTGGACAAGATCGCCAGCCTGGAAGCGCAGATGACCGACACGCAGATGGGCCTCTGTGAGGTCTACGAACTCGCCCTGGGAGGTGCATTGTAATGGTCAAGGTATATGCCGAGCTGATCCGCAAGGGCCTCAAGACCCTGGAACAGGTGCCCGAAGTGATCCGGGCCGATGTGCAAGCGCTGCTCGCGGGTGATGGCGTATGAGCCTGATCCGCGAGCTTTTGCTTAAAATCCTGCTGAGGAAGGAGGTGCAAGTCATGGCTGTCGTGTATGCGACCCTGATCGTCAAGGGCAAGAAGACCCTTGAGCAGGTCCCTGCGCTCATCCGCGAGGATGTGCGTCAGATCCTTGTGGACCTGGAAGTCAACGTCTGAGGACGTTGGGAACGGTGGGGAGGGCTTCGGCCCTCCCCATTATTTTGTATGAACTCCGAAAGGGGAGATTTGATATGAGCACCAAAGTGTACGGTATCGACGTGTCGCATCATCAGGGGACCATCAACTGGCAGAAAACGGCCAGTGAGCTGCGCCGGGTGAACGGCGGCAAAAATCCCGGTTTTGCGTTCCTGCGGGTGGGCCGCTCCAACCTTGACGGGAAGGGCGGCTTGTCTCTGGACAGTCAGTGGAAGAACAACCTGGCCGGGTGCGAGGCAAACGGCGTCCCGGTGGGCGTCTACTGGTACTGTTACGACGAGAGCGTCGCGGCAGTCATGCAGACGGCGCACGACGTCGTGGACCAGCTCAAGGGCCACAAGTTTGACTACCCGATTGTTTTCGACATGGAGTACGAGCCGTTCAACACCGGCGAGGAAACCTCCGACCCGGACAAGAAGCGCCCCATCGAGGAAGTCCGGGCAACCAATACCGCTATGATCCAGGCAGCGCTTGAAGTCCTGGAACACGAGGGCTACTACGCAGTCCTGTATTGCAGCCGCGATTTCTTCCTGAACTATACGGACCTGTCCGAATTGACCGACTACGACAAGTGGGAGGCGGCCTACACCTCGTCCGACACCGAGGTTGTGGAGAACGGCATCTGGCAGTATTCCAGCAAGAACGCGCTCCGCATTGCCGGTTTCGGCAACAAGCTGGACTGCGACGTGGCTTACAAGGACTACCCGTCCATCATCCGCAAAGCCGGGCTGAACGGCTACACGAAGTAACCCACGCTCTGGGGAAGGGGGGATGGGATGTCGGGAATAGATGAATTCAACGCTCTTTTCGGAAACATCACATTGTCACAGCTCGTCATGGCTCTGTCCGCGATGGGGTTTGCGATAGCCGCGAGCCGGAACCTCAAGACCTATCTGGACAAACGCTATGCGGACAAGCAGGCAAAGGATGAAGCCGAAAAGAGCCGTAACGAACAGATCAAGGAGGCTTTGGAGGCGGTGAGCCACTATCCAGAGTACCGGGAGCAAAGCAAGAAAATCCAGCAAGAGCTTAAAACCGGGCTTGGTAAAATCCGAGAGAGCCTGCAAGATTTATCCACCAGGGTTGACACGATGGAGCAGGGTAGGAAAGAGGAGGACCTGCATAAGCTGCGGGACCTTCTCATCAAAGCCTACAACTACTACGCCGACCCAGAAAAGAATCCGTCTGGAGCGTGGACCAGGATGGAAGCAGAATCCTTCTGGGACCTGTTCTACGATTACGAAGCAAAGGGCGGAGATGGATACATCCACAGCACGGTGCAGCCAGCCATGGAGCGTCTGCGCATCATCGAGATGGACGACGTGCCTCCCAGGATGTTTCCTGCTCAGTTTGACGCAGTAAAGTGAGGTGATAACTTATGGATACCAAGAAACCGTCGGCCGGCACCATCGCCCGGCTGATCTGTCTTGTGCTGGCCGCAGTCAACCAGGTGTTCCTCCTGAAAACAGGGCACTCGCTGCTTCCCATTGAGAGCAGCGATCTGGAATCGTGGATTACCACCGGGCTGACGTTTGCGGCAAGTGCTTGGGCGTACTGGAAAAACAATTCGTGGACCAAAGAGGCGATCGACGCCGATGAGGTCATGCACCTGAACAAGAAAAACAAACGATGAAAGGAGTACCCTTATGAACGACCTGATTCTTACAGCCATCTCTACTGCAATCCTGGTTGTCAGCGGCTTCGCCGCCAATGCTCTCTACAAGCTCGCCGATGCCAAGCGTGCAGAGGCGAACCTTACCAAGGCCGACCTCATTGCGGCGGAAATTGCCGATGCGACCGGAGACGCTGTGCGCATGACGTTCCAAACCTACGTTGACAGCTTGAAAGCATCTAGCAGCTTCGACGAGGACGCGCAGGAGAAGGCTTTCTCCATGGCGCTGTCGGCGCTCCTGTCCTCCCTGAGCCAGTCCGCCAAGGACTACATCTCGGATAACTACGGCGATATTACCGACTACCTCACCACCAAGATTGAGGCTGAGGTGAAGTCCCAGAAGCTCCTGGCCACCTAACAGTTGACATCACCCGCTGCGCTTTGCTTCCTTGCGCGGCATCCATACAGGACCCCCACCTTGCCGCATTGGACCCGGCAGGGTGGGGGATTTTCTGTTGTCCACCACAATTTACGAATTTGTATAAACTGCACAAATTTATAAAATCGAGCATAACAGTATTTACAGGATGTGACCAATGTGGTATTATTTTATATAAGATTGTATATACTGTCTATATTGGAGAAGTGTTTGCATGAAATGCTGTGCAGGATGTGAGTGGTTGCCGACTGGTTATCACGGCACTTTGAAAAGTAATGTAGAAGGAATTCTCAAAGAAGGGAAATTTCATCACAGCCGAAAAAGTTATGAATGGTTAGGTTTTGGAGTCTATTTCTTCAAGCACGAAGCATTTGCTGCTTGGTGGGCAGACATGCAAGTCAATAACAAGTTGAAAAATACTGGAGAGAAAGATTCATCTGCTGTTCTTTGCGCAGATTTATTTTTCTCTAAAAATCAACTACTTGATTTGGATGACCCGGATCAGCTTGATGCATTAAATGAATTTATTGACGATTATATAAAGAAAACGCCAAAGTATAGTAAAATATGGAATACATCCAAGGAAAAAGAACGATGGTGTTTGGCGTGCAATTTATATCGAAGAATAAACAAAGATATAAAGGTCATCTGCCTTACGTTTCGTACATCTGCTCCACGTAACAGAAAAAACACTGGTAGTTTTCCAAAATCACAGTTTCAATATTGCATATCTGATGATTCCATCATTAACAATATTAGGCAGGAGGTAATATAATATGAAATTAAAATCTGCAAAAGAGCTACTTTCAGCCTATACTGTTGAAGAACTAGAAAGAATCATGGAAGAAGAGCTTGATGCTATTGGAATTTCTTACGCCAAAGATGAATTAGAAAGAGATTTTCCCATTGCCCGTCTATCGTATGCGGATGTAGATAATTTGTCTGTTTCTGATTTCTTGCATTATGAAGACGACTTTACGGAGAATAGTTTTGTAGATGACATTGATAGCGTTAGGCAATCTGGATACAGTGCAATTTATATCAACTCAACTCCGCAAAATAACACGTTTCAATACGATAAATTGCGCGATGATATAAATCCACTGAATGCGGCATAAACACAAAGGAACATATAAGGTGATTAGACATGAATAAAGAAATCAGCAGAAATATCCCGGCTGAAAAAAGTGTTCTTCAGATACATCCAGTAGTGTTTGATAAGCTGTCTTTTGAGAGAATCGGAAACAGGGCAGAAGGTAGTAAAATTCATCTGGAAATCAACCAGAGAATAAAAAAGAATGACGAATCACACTATACTACAACGATTCTGGTCAAAGCAACTAAAGAAAAAGAATTCGTAGCCACTGTCCAAATCAGTGGTGAATGTACCGTTAATGAAAAAGATCCGAATAAAGACAAATTGGTTAAAGAAAACGCTTTCGCCATTCTTTTCCCGTATGTACGTTCCGAACTCACTTTGCTAACTGCACAGCCGGAAACTGATCCGATTGTATTTCCTGTTATGAACATACAGGCTATGATGGAGCGGGCGGAACAGACGGAACAAGATAAAGATGATGACAAGGAACTGAATATGTCGTCGGACAAATAATTGCCCGTTATAACCGATGAGATGGAAGTCTTGCAAATGGCGCTTTCCCGTATTCGCAAATAATTTATATGACAGATATGACGGAAAAATGGGCGCGTTGCAAAATGAAATTGCAATAGCAGTTTGCACAAAAGAAGCAAGTATAACAAGGCAAAAGCCCCTCCAAGAAAGCTGCTTTGTCTTCCTTGGAGGGGTTGTTTTTGTGCAATATTTTGGGGGCAAACTATTTTGCAACAGGCCCGGTTTTGAGCTTTTCGCTAAGATTGGGTACGGTGTCCATTGCATGAATTTTCTTGTAAATCAGATGCGTTTATTATAAATCATTTCAAGTATAGCATTAACGACAAAATCTCTCCCACGTATTGTCAATAAATTGCCTGTAAGCGACCGCTTTGTGGTATCTACACATTTAATTGGCGAATATTGCGATAAAAACCATTCGATACTTATTCTTTTTGCGTTAATTGCGTCCCAGTTTTTTGTCAGAAATTGGACTTGATCGGGCGTTAATTCGATGGTGCAGATTGCATCGTTGTTCGACGGATCTACAGTGTAATCAAGGCGCTTAAACTTACCAGAAAATTTTTTCTCAAGAGAATCAAGTTTGCTATTTTCAAAATTGTTCATGGTATTACCTCCATGTTGATTTTGAGTACCCAATCTGATGAGAGAAAACCTCTACATTTATTATACGGAAATCCATTGCTGAGTCAAGGACACCTTTAGCATTCCTGTATATGGTCCTCGATTCTATCGTATATTCGATGATTTTGTTCGTTACTAACCCTTGACAAATGGTTGGTGTGGTGCTATACTCTAGCCACTAGGAGTACGAGGCGGAACGGTCGCTTTCCTTTCATGTCTCGTGCGGAAATGCCCCGGATGTTGCGCTGATCGAGCGACCCAGTGCAGCACGATCCGGGGCGTTTTTGTACCATTTTGTCGGCGTCGGCAATATGGGAACATAGCCCTGGAAAGGGAATGAAAAAAGCGGACTCAAGCTCCGTTTGTGCAGGCGGTCTCCTAGCGTGATTGATATGCGCCGCCTTGTGGGATGCCATAATCCACCCCTCCTAAACTTGCCCCTGGTAGTACATCCTCCCATGAATCCGGGAGAGATGGAATCCAGGGGCTTTTTGTTTTGCCTATCCTCAAAGAGCGAAAAAATTTGATAAACAGATCAAAAGCACTTGACTTTTACCGGTTGGTAATATATAATTAAGTTACGGTAACAAATTTCAAGACACGAGAAATTACATCAAGACGCAATAATTTTATGACTTTATATTTCCGATCGGAAATTATATAAAGCGATATGGAAAATCCAGAGAAGGGAATGGTGCATAAAATTGTTTGAGAATTCGCGCGACAATGCCGTGGAGCTTGTTTCCATTCATCAAGCTGCCAGTGAGGGCATTGCAACTGAGTATTACATCCGAAAGCTCGTGCGAGAGGGCAGATGCCCAGGAGTTTATTCCGGGTGGAAGTTCCTTGTGAACTTGCCCCTCTTGAAAGAACAGATCCGGC
>ERZ1643249.2597-NODE-2597-length-16720-cov-7.105191_pt1 | contig 16720 bp, 23 predicted proteins | sample MGYA00579263_ERZ1643249 | MGnify/ENA primary metagenome ERZ1643249 (study PRJEB29033, sample SAMEA4952264) | chicken gut metagenome | biome: Broiler Chicken; feature: Gastrointestinal Tract; material: Caecum | place: Ireland | collected 2018 | study: Broiler...
CAATAACAACTGCCTTTTCAGGGAGTAAAAATTGAAAAACAAATTCACCGATATCCTTAATGGGGCGAAATGCGATCGCCTTGGGCAAAAGTTCATAATATTTATCGGTCAACTGCAGAATATTATAAATCGCTTTTCGAATATTTCTTCTGGAATCCCCGGCATAATCAAGCGATCGTATTGCATCCTTTCCCAAAATCTTTTCCATTCGCCGATAGTTAATATAGCTCTTGACCCCGCCGTTTTCTTCACAAAACAGCGCATCATTAAGCCTCCTATCCGACATATGGTAAAATGTTTTACCGATTTTCTGTCTGGATTCCTGAATTTCCAATACAACGCCCAAAACAAAATATTTTTTTACAAGGTCATCGTAAAATTCCAGCGCGATATGAGAAATCAAATTGTTTTCTTCCCTTAAAAATTCTTTCCCCTCCGTTCCAACTCTGCCGCGCATATATGTTTCAAGCGTACGCTTCGTTGATTCATTGGCAGCCGTATTAAATTTATTTTCTTCCCCGCCCGTCAACAAGAAATAGAGCGCATCAACGATCGTAGATTTTCCACTACCATTATCACCCGTAAAAAGGACTGAACCACTGATGTCGATCGTCTCATCGTAAAACCCATGCCAATTGATCAGCTTAATCTTCGTCAATTTCTTCATCTTCGCGTTCTCCCTCGTCCCCTTCTTCTTTCTTTAATGCCGTCAACCTGTCCGTAAGATCATCCAAGCTATCTTGTTGAATAATTACCTGAATCGTAGGTAAAATTCGAATGACTAATTCCTCTGTGATATTGGTCGCACTGAAATCGATCACTTTGTACTTGCGTAATTTTAATAAACTGTCGCGATACGAATTGACCTTTTTATCGTCACGGAAAATCTTCGTTGATTTTACTTGTTCGATAATTTCCTCTAACTGAACAACAGCTCTTCCGCCGGATGCAGCCTCTTTGCGTTTTAAATAATACAGCTTTCTCAAGATCAAAATGATGACGGTATCAAATTTTGACAACTTTTCACGGTACTTGTTTTCCTGCTTTTTGATATAACAAACTTCATTGTACTTATCGTACACCACTTCGTAGTCAATGATAGAGAAATAATGGACAAACAAGGCTAAATTTTCGCATACGAAAAAGAAATCCCCGCGATCCTCCTGTTTTTCCTTCACGAGAAAGGATTCCCCTAAAAGTTTATTGACAATTTTTGAAAAAGTTGCTTTTTCAGAATCTTTGAGCATTAGATACTCTTGCAAAAATTGCTCTGCATTGTTTGCCTTATTCATTACATCCCCCTCCTGGTAATCTGAAACATTTGCATATGATAGCCATCAATACAATCTGTCCCCTCATGATAATTTAGTGAGTAACTCATCCCCTCATATTCCGCATAAATCTCGATTAATATAACCTTGAAAAACGTCTCCTGATCGGAAAAATCAAGATCTTTTACTTCAACAAAATTACGGTCTTTCAGCAATTCCTCTACATATTCGTTAATCTTTTCCTTAGACAAGGCATCTTCGGCAAAAATCCGTTCGAAATTTGCTTCAATCTCTTCCGCAGACACCTCCGGAATCCTCGAAACCACACTTGTCACTTGCTTTTTATTAAACGCTCTAGCATACGGAGATTTTTCGTCAAGAGTCCGCATCCCGAAAATTGGTATTGCATCGCTAAAATCATCCGCTTCAACGGTCGCTAAAGTACGCAGTGCTTTGTCAATCTTTCCATTGATGTCGTTTCGATTATTCATCAGGAAATTAATCGTAGAAAGCGCAGACCTGTGGAATCGACTGTTTTTTCGATCAATTATGGAAATTAATTCATCCACGCTTTCAAAACGATCTATAACATAATCCAAATCGTTTCTCAAATCCGACTCAATTTCTGAATACTGATCTTCGGTCGGATCTTTTAAACCCGCTGTAATTGCATAATTCTCAGTAACTTCTCGAAGCTTTTCATATCGCAATTCTCGGAGTTTTGAAAGAATTTCCGACGTGTACTTGCTGGGATTATCCCTACCTTTGAGGTTGTTAAATACAGTCAATACCACTTGATTTTGGTATTTATTGACCAGCAAATCGAGGACATCTTGCGGCTTCAAATCTTTGCGAACCATTAGCTTAGAAATGTAATCTTTAATCGTAGAATGAAGCCCCTGCAAGTGATTAAATAACTCTGTAGTGTTTTTTACAACCTGTTCAATAAGAGCCTTGGATTTTTGATAATCAAAATTGCGCAATGTCTCATAAATGACATAAAAATACCCCGTATATTCTAAAGGACGATTTCGCTTTGAAATAAGATTTTTAAATGTCTCCATTAACGCAATAGCATTATCTGTCATGGACACAAAAACATTAAATCCTTCCGAATTATCCTCTTCGAGCCATCCGCATCTCTTGAATTGACGAAGCTTAAAATTTGCTTTTTCTTTTGCTGTCTTAGCAAGAATATCAACGCCATCATCGTCATCTAATTCTTTAAAACTTTGCTGTTTGATGTATTCTGCAAATTTATCTACTAATTCTCCTTTCTCAATAGCCTGACTACACTCATCCTGTGTAAAAGTATCATAAATAAATAAAAGCAGTTCATAATTTGCTCTCCGATCTTTACTTGCAAAAACAGAGAACATTCTATTTCCAATCACATCAAATAAATTTTCCATAGTAATACCATTAATCCTGCCTATACATATTATCTTATTATATCATTCTGTCCACACGTATGCCGCTTTGAAAAATTATTACTGCTTTTAACTGTTCTTATTTTTCATTATAACATAGCGAACGTACATTTTCAAGATGTTCAAAAAAATATATGTCGCCTAATTTCGCCAAATTAAATTAAACAGATCACATGATAGAGTTATCAATATTCAAATTAAAATTTTTAAACATATAAATCAGTACCATTTTACACTTTTCATAGTAAACTCTCCAATTCTTTTGCCGTTTCGGGCAGGGAGTTTGGCATAGCTTTCGCGGAAGTCAAGGGAACAAATTATTGCTGAAAACAAAAATAATAAAATTTGAGCAGGCCAAAGGCCTGCTCTTTTTCTTTATCACGGATCATTCTTATGCAATAATTTGTCTTATGCTCCTTGACTTCCGTAACAGCCTTAAATATGCCCTTCATGCAAACTCAGGCTATGCCCTTGGGTCCCTGCCGAAAGGCAAAATTAAATAATTGGAGGTAGTTCCAAATGAAGAAAGTGGTTTATTCCGTCTCCAGAAATAATCGTTACGGAAGCAACAAGCTCACCGATCTTGGGTTTATTACCGAGTCCGATCTCATCATTGCTTGCGTAAGCAAGAAAGGCAATGCGTATATCCGCATATTTGAGGATTGCGTCAAGAATTGCCACGCCGTATCGGGACGTGACGGCGAGTTCAAGGGCGCGCACTATGAGATCCGCGAAGTCGAGTTTGAAAAGAAAAATTCAAGCGGTGAAAGCACGGGTTACGAAACAAGAGAGATTGAAGTCGAGTATTCCGTCTGGTATAAACTTGTCGATTAAGGAGGTATTCCATGAACAAATTCTATCTCAAAGAATTTCAATTCTTCGACGGAGAAGACACCGTCATCTTTAACATCGTCGCAGTAGAGCGCAATACGATCACCGTCGCCGTCACAAAATGCGGAAAGATCACTGTTACAGATTACGACCTGCACACGGATCAAAACGGGCAGTATTTCGAATACGGCGTTGCAGGTCAGAACCATATCCACATTGACGACTTTGAGGAGACATGAAATGAAACTGACTCTTGCCAACATTAAAAAGCTCAAACGTAATTCTGCAAGCCCGCTTTATAAGCGGGTTTGCAACTATATTATTGACCGCTGGAGTGACTACAGCGACAAGAAAAACATCTTTATGGGCGTGCTTTATCATGGCTGTCAGTCGGGCATTGTCGGAGAGCTCATCTACTACACGGACACAGTGCGTTTCTACAAGCAGTACCGCAATGAAATCAATGAGCTTTTGTACGACGCAATGAACAACACGGGTCTTTACTCCCCTTCCGACCTGTTCGGAGAAAAATGGGACAAGGAAGATCCCCTTGTACAGAACGACTTCAATCAGAATCTCTTGGCATGGTTCGGTTTTGAGGAGACGCTTCGTAACATCGGACTCAGCTTCGAACAATTGGAAAATTACATTTAAGGAGATAAAACAATGGAAAACAACGAACAGGCTATGAAAGAAAAGGCAATCGAGTTTTTGAAGAAGATGGATATTTACAAACCGTACATAAAGGGCTTTGAGGAAAAAGGCGCTGTATGCTTTTTCGAAAATTACGGCGGCTATTGGATCGATCAAGAACCCGAACTATATGCAAAGATGAAAGAGATCGAAAACAAATTCCAATGCCGCGTATATGCCGTAACGCATGAATTTACCGAGTTTGGCGAGTTATATGATTTTCTGATCGTCACCAACTATCCCGAGGAATGGGACACGCTCGTTTACAGCCAAGGGAATCGTCACACTGCATTTGCCTATGTCTGGAACAAAGACGATGACTGGTGCTCGGAATTCGGCAGTATTACTGTCCAGAGTTTCGGCGGCGGGATCAAAAGAATCGCATGAGGAGGAAATCATTATGGCATATAAGGCAATGGCGCACATCCATTCCCTGAACGGCAAAACGGATGAGATCACCGTGCTTGAAAAAGTCGGAGATAACGACTATATCGTGGACTATAAGGGCGTGAAATGTCACGCCCTCTTTAATTGGTTCGTTTGCGAATATTACGCAGACGACATTTATGAAATCGTAAAGGAGAACTGAAACGATGGCAAAGCTCGAAGAACTCAAAAGATATCTCACGCACGAATTTTCTACCGGTTGCTACACGGGAGACGATTACAAGACCTTTCAAACAAAGTACTTGAACTATCTGAAAACAATTTGCCGTGAAAACCATTGGCAGCTCGTCAATATCGGAAAAAATCATTACTGCTTTTCCGCTTTCATCAAGAGCGCCGAAAATAAATGCGCCTATATTTCTATTTCGGATGTCCGCTATTTCCCGGGCGAATGGTACAAACATATTCTCATCCGAACGGCACAACATGAACAGGATTATCGCGGCGGATTCAACCACTATACAACGCTTGAAGATCTCCCCGTCAAAGCCGCCGAGCTGTTGGACGATTTTCCTTTTTAAGGAGGATACACCATGAAACTCAATTTAGAGGCAAGGGCTCTTGCAGAACAGAAAGTCAAAGCATACCTGGAGGCAAACGCATCCTCCATTCTTGCAGAAAAGATCAACAACGGCGTTCGTATTCAAAAAGACGGAAAACAGCTTTTGAACAAAAAGACGCTTGCGGGCTTTCTGCAATATGCCTGTGAGGAAGCACGAAAGCAAGCCGATAAAGGCGCACGGTCTGCCTGTATCGACGACGAGACCGTATATGGCTGGGCAATCCATTACTTTGAAGAGGACAGTATCGAAGGTACGCTCTTTAACGAAGACGGCACGGAATACAAGGCACCCATGTCTAAAACATTGTCTGCGCTAAAACAATATACGCCGCCCATGTCTAAGCCAAAATCGCAACTGTCCCTTTTCGACATGGTGGCCGCAAACAACCAAAACGAGTCCGTGAGTCCTGAGAAAGCTCATACGAATGAGGGTCCTACTGAAGAGCTCTTACGGGCGGACCCTGTGACCGGTGAGATCCTATCCGAAGAGGAAATGCGGCAATTTGACGGAGACATCGACGAGCATATCCCGACGATATCGCACCCTCTATCCGTCTCTTCTTCTGATTGCAAGTCTGACGAAATACCATTGAAACAACAGCCGACTACTTCTGACGAAGAAGATGAACTTGATCTATCCGCCTTTGATGCAGAAGCTGTCGCAATCTTAAGCGAAATCTTCGGCGATGAAATTGAACTGAGGTAGGCCATGACTGAGAAAGATATCAGACCAATCCCAAAATACATCATAAGAAAAATTGAACGGGAGGATGCGCGTCAATATCGCGCTCCCGAAAAACAGGTACGCTTTTATGCGTACCTTATGATCCGCCATAAAGAACTTATCAAAGTCACCGTGGCGGTCAAACACTATCGCAAAAAACGATACTGCAAAGCCGTCGCCTGGCACGGTATTCATAGCGGGAAATGCTTTGTGAAAGATCTCGAATACAACTACTTCGGCGGCATGGGATACCGCGTCGGCTGGTTTGACGAAGGCATTCAAAAAGAACAGCGATGGTATGAACAAGGACTTTGCCGAGGACATGACAGGCACTATGATCCTTGGGCGCCCATCGTAATTCAGAAGTCGTAGACAAGCTTCCCGAATATCAATACAGCGCCTATAAGCTGTTTCAAGGAGTTAATCTGTTCAAATACCTTCGTCTGTATGAACGCTTCCCACAGCTTGAAATGCTGATGAAATCGGGGCTTGGCAATTACTATGACAGCGTAACCATCTTGAAACACATCGGAAAAGACAAGGCCTTTTGTAAATGGCTCATCCGAAATCGCGAAGAACTGACGGGCAGATGGAACGGGTATTATGTCGAGACGATCATGCAATCGTACAAAAAAGGCAGGCCTCTAAAAGAAATACAAAGTTTTCTCTCACGAAAGAAAAGTCTTTCAAAAGTGTCTGACTTTAAGCCCCTCTTTGCTCTGTTCAAGGGTCAAAGGCTGGAAACGCTATTCCGATACCTGGATGAGAAAAATATCTCGCCAAGGCAGTATCTCGATTACTTAAAGGCATGCGAATATCTGCACATGGATATGAGTCAAGAAAAAAACTCCTTCCCGCATGAGTTCAGGAGATGGCACGATATCCGTATTGACCAATACGCAACGGCAAAAGCGAAAGCGGACAAAGCGATGAAACAAGCGCTGTATGATCGGTTTGCAAGCGTTGCGAAGAAGTATCTTCCCTTAGAGCATACAAAACGCAGCGCTTTTATCTGCATCATAGCACGCTCACCCGCCGATCTTGTCCGTGAAGGAGAGATCCTGCATCACTGCGTCGGGCGAATGAATTACGACCAACGCTTTGCCCGAGAAGAATCGCTTATCTTCTTCATCCGAACAAAAACGGAGCCGAATGTTCCCCTCGTGACCGTGGAGTATTCTTTGAAGTTGCGCAAAGTTCTGCAATGCTACGGAGATTACGATCAAAGGCCAAACGACGACATCCTGCACTACATCAACAAAATTTGGCTTCCCTATGCCAATAAGACAATCAAAGCAATTTCAGCGGCATGACCGCAAAGGAGAACCCTATGAAAAACTATCTTGAAGAAATCTATCCCGTAAATCAATTTATTCAGGAATGCCCTGCGCTCTCGGAAAATGCCAACAGAGCAAAAGAAAGTCTCAAACGCTTCTTCCAAAACGGTGAAGACGATTATTTTGTCGTCATTGAAGTAGAAGGATATTACTGCGTCGCTTATCTGCTCGACAGCTTTTCCCCTTATACGCTCGCGGAAATAATTGTGCCCTTTGACAATGAGTGCATCTATCCCATTCAGGGGCTTGTAACAAAATACGCTTTCAAACGATATTAACAGGAGAAAACACTATGACAAATTATTTCCGTATCACAGCTTACCACCCGAAGAAGAACATCAGCGCAATTTTCGACAGCAACGGACGCTTTGAAAAGCTTTGGCAGTTCAGCTCATATCTCGTTCAAAAAGGCTTCAAGATCATCAAAGTAGGTGGAGACGATAAATTCCTTGAAGGCGATCTTCCGAAAGTGCCTAAGGGGCCTTCCCTTTTCGTGCGGGCATGTTGTAAAGGTACGCCAAAGATAAATGACCAACAGATTACAATAAAAAAAGGCCTACAAAACATCTTCTAAGTAAATATCCCCCACTAAAGTGGGGGCTTTAGGAAGCCCTAAAGGGCGACTGTCCTCAGATTTGATTTCAGCCATTGTTCAAACGGGTCATAATATTCCACCATACTGATTTGGCTTGAAATCAAATCCTCTTTCTCTTGGTTTTGAATATATTTTTGTACGGCTTGCTTGTTTCCGCCTACCGTGCTTACATAATATCCCCTGCTCCAAAAGTGTCTGTTCCCATACTTGTACTTCAGGCGAGCATACCGCTCGAATATGATCATTGTACTTTTGCCTTTCAGGTATCCCATGAACGACGAGACCCTTTCATTCGGCGGTATGCTCACCAACATATGAATATGATCCTGCATTGCGTGTGCCTCGATTATTTCTACTCCTTTTCGCTTACATAGCTCCCGCAGGATTTTCCCTATCTCTGTCCGCAATGCTCCATAGATCACTTTCCTGTGATATTTCGGCGTGAATACGATATGGTATTGACATTTCCACGTCGTGTGTGCTAAACTGAATGTGTCGTTTTCTTGATTCTTCATCAAAACGTCCTCCTGTGTGCTTCCCTTGTGTACGGTTGCGAGCCTTACATTCAGTTTAGCACACTGGAGCTTTTTTGTATAGTTGCTTTTGCTGCTGCTAAAGCCTTTTTCCCGTCCCCCGCCACCACCGGCATAGCCGGTGGGTTTCCTTTTAGATGAAAAACTCCTTCGCCCGTCACAAGGGGCAAAGGAGTCCGCAGGAAATATTTTCGAGCCAAACCGCTCGCTGAACACAATAAGGGCATAGCAAGAAAAGATACCTTTCGCTCATTCGGTTTTATCCGAATAGGCCGCATGTATCCTTTGCCCTTATTACAAATCAGGCATTCAATATTTTTTTCGAGCCTTTTTGACAGAGACTCAAACTGTTTTTAGCGAAAAAAAGAGGCCGCCGAAAACGTGGATTAAAAAATCCACATTATCGACGACCTCGCAGGTAATATCTTTGCTCGCGTCAAACGATCTTAACTGACGTATCCTAAATGGCCTTACCATGGCACTGTTTCAGCCCGTCCATTCTCTCCCGTCAGCCGATGATTTAGTTGTAATTTTAAGACATCTTAATGTCTCGGACGGCGAACGTCCTTCGTAAAATGATACTTCGATTTATACCGTTTCACCGTAACAGTTCCACAAAACGGGCACTGATATTTGATCTCTCCGTCCGCCGACTTATACGCGACAATAACTTGATGGCAACCGTCGCAGACTTCTCGATAAGGTTTCGTAAGTTCTTCTAATTCCAAAATAATTTTCCCGCCCTTTCATATAAAAACTCATTTAGAACACCTGCGCATAAAATTTATTTTACGCTCATGACGCACGCCGAGTCGAATCATCGACTAATTTTAAGTTCAGCTCCAAAACGGACGTCCCGATATGCGCAGAGCTCTGAATGACCCGATGCACATATTCTTTGGGAACAAAATCTGTTTTACAGCAAGAACATTCAACCCATCCTTCCGTTTCTTCCAGATCGACCCCTCTGTTTATCGTCCCGCAAATGGGACAGCTCACATTGATATAACTCATCACACATTCCATATTGCGAACATTTGTTCGTTCTTATGTTTGAATTATAGCACATAAATAGGCGGTTGTCAACCGCCCAATGAAAAAATATTACAACTGCCAAAATTTTTTTAGGACAAACAAATTCCAAACTTTCAGCCTTCAAATAAGTTTATGATTCGCTTCCCTCTGCGGCATGCATATTCAAACGCGATTGCCGTCCCGCTCTTGCGCTGGATATCTGGCAAAGCCGAATTTTTCCTGACGGGAGGCAATTTATATTGAGCGTTATAATAAAATACGTATACGTCCGATTGCTTGATCATTTCCTGATTTCTCTCAACATAGATTTTTCTGCCTGCCTTTTCCATGCCCAGCGGAAAATATGTTTCTTCGTAAAACTGTAAAAGATACTGCTCATAGGATGAATCAAGCAAGCGAAATTCGCCAACAATTTCTCGGCATAAATCGTCAAACTCGCTTTTGCTCCCGAAGAAAAACGTATCTGCCCCCTCTCCGATCAGCTGTAAAACAACTGTTCTGATATGGTCTTCAAGCTCCTCAGTCCTATTTATTTTGCGATGTCCCAAAAAAGCTACTTTCATTCCATGCCTCTGGGTCATTATAGTATAAAAGCGAGGTGTTGGTCAACCAACTGTTGGTACACCAACTATATAAATTTGTTATTCTTCCTATACTATTTCTGTTGGCGCGCCAATAGTATGATATAGGATGGAAGAAACATGAGACTGGTCGATGCGGTATACAAGAGGATTATGCAACTCGTCAAAGAGCACGGAATCACTGTCAATGCACTTGCAAATTTGAGCGGCGTCCCTCGCCCTACCATTGTGACGATGACACGGAGCACAACGACGAAATTGTCTACAATCTACGGCATTTGCGAGGGCTTAGGCATCTCTCTCAAAGAATTTTTTGATGATCCTGTCTTTGATCATGTAACAGATTAAATAAAAAAGCGAGCATGGTTTTATGCTCGCTTTCTTTTTGTTTGGAGAAATATGTTTTAGCGGATTTTTGCCTGTGCCGTCAAGGACGGAAAAATATTGCACAAAACAGAAAAAGCCGTCTTATCTCAAATCGAGGTAAGGCGGCTTTATTATCTGAACGCAATATTTTCCGCGCGTAAGAGGCGAAACCGTAAAAGCTAAAACTTCTCTTATCCTTGACGGCTAGAGCAAATCCGCTTTTCTGTTTGGTGTTCCTTTGGTTGGAATCAATTTATTTCAGGAGGTGAATTTGCATGGTAACTTTTTATCCCAAGTAGGTAACATCTTGTCCCGCTTTTCTCCTTTTTGTTTCGGTTTCAGTGCCGGACAGTGCGCTTTCTATCCACAAAATGCGCTATCTTTTTCCCGCGATTGGACTTATCATAAAAATGCAAAGCACAAATCCTCGTGCAAACAGTATTTTTGTATTCAGTGCGGGAAAGAGATGGAAAAATCAAAACACTTCAATTCCATAGACGGCGATTCAGATAACGGATCGATGCAGCTGCTTTCGGACACCATTGCCAAAGCGGCCGCTTCTGCTGCCGTCGCCGCCTTTCGCGCTGCTCTTTCGGAAGCTCCTCTGCCCCAGGCCACGGAAATGCCGAAACAGAAGACGCGCATGATCAAATTCACCAAACAGGAGCTGAATACAATGTCCAAAAGACTCAGAAATTATTTCATTTACAGAAACAAAATCGTAAGATACCGTTTCCACAAAGGCGTCTTCGAGATCAACTATCGTCGAGACGGCATTCAACTTTATGTCGGCGCAAAAGATGTCAACACTTTAAAAGTCCGATTCGTCAACGAAATGGAACTGTATCTCGCACAGCATCCCGAATGCCCTGCCAAACGCAAATCAAGGTATGATCTTCATTCGCCTTACCCTGTTCCGCAGGAAGTACCACCCGTTCAGCCGCAAGATTTTCCGCCATACTACATGCCGCCGTATCCGCAGCAATACATGGCTCCGCCTTTGCCTACTCAATACGGAGGGATGCAAGCTCTGCCGCCTCAGTATGGCATGCAGCCGCTCCCTCAACAGGCAAATATCATGACCGTACTCTTTACCGATTACGTCGCCCAATGGCTTGAGCTCAAAAAACAGACGGTAAAACCGCGTACCTATGACGAATACGAGCGTATGAGCAGGAGAAACTTTGAAAAAGACTTTGAAGGCGTCCTTCTCAAAGACATGACGAGAAAGAGAGTTCAGGATTATCTGTTCCGATTTGTAGAGGACGGAAAATACCGTACGGCAGAGAAACTGCATCTCGCCTTTTCCTGTATCTTCGATCTTGCCGCGGAAGATCTCGGCTTTATCTCCCCCATGAAGAAAATCGTACTTCCGTACCATGAATGCAAGAAAGGCAGCGCGCTTACCAAAGAGGAAGAAAAGACGCTTGTCGAGTTCTGTGTCTCGCACAAGGACAATACCGCCTCGAGCGCTTTGCTCATTATGCTCTATTTCGGGTTGCGCCGCAGTGAATTACAGACGATCCGTGCCGAAGAAAATTTCCTCGTCTGTACCACCAGCAAACAACGACAAGGACGCATCGAGGTGGACCGCAAGATTCCCTTCTCTCCAATGTTCCAGAGAGTTTTGCCCTATGTGGATTTTTCAAAAGCGAAAACCGTAAATATCAATACTATTCAGACGACCTTCAAGAGACTGTTTCCCAACCATCATCCTCATGAACTCAGATACACCTTTATCACCCGCGCAAATGTGTGTGTTCAAAAAGGAAACTATGAAAAAATTTATCGTATCAAAGCAGTTAAATATCAATGTATCTATTAAAGCCGTAATCGGAAGATTGGGGCTTTTTTACTGTAAAATATTATTTCTAATGCTCACGTTCATTATAAACGATTTAATAAAATGCCCTAAATCAACATCGAAATAGAGAAAGCACCTATCCAGTTGAATAGGTGCTTATGCTTTAGGTTAATGTCGCCCTTTAACCTGTCTTTATAGGAGTGAGAAAGTCGTTACCTTCCTTCAACCTCCTTTTTTAGATTTTTGGATAATTGCGAATAAATATAGTCGTATTGTTGAAGTTTACCTGTTTCCGAAAGCTTTTCTTTGGCTTCGGTATTGATAATGACCAAATCACTGATATACAGCGTATTGTCTAAACCGCCTTTAATTTGTGCAAGCTCGCCACCGTTTTTCATATAGTCATACATTTTGCTCTTATCGTCAAAATACATAACCGAAAAATCAATCTCATAGCTTTGAACATAGTCAAGCGGACGGAAGTAAGCGCTAAAATAGGTATTCAATAAAATGCAGCGGTTAAGTAATTCAGAAATATCATCTTTTTGCGGCATATCGTAATTGGTAATCAGAATACGCAATTCAGATGATAAGCAATTGTTAATCAATCCATATCCACCATACGGCTTGAAATCCGGGTAAGATATATTTTCTTCTGAAAACAACTCCTCAATGAAATCTACTACCGCGTTATTTTGCAGCCCTTCCACTCTAATTAGGACAGATCCAACAAAGCGCTTTTTGTTTTGGATACCTTTTAGCTTCTTGAAAAATCGCAGTCCGGAAGCAGAATCATAAAAATTGAGTTCGTTATCGGCTTGCTTTTCCTGCTGGGGTATCTTTACTACGGATTTAATCTCATAATGGTTTTGAACTCTGACGATCTCAAACTTCTTGCCATTAGCATAAAAGCACGGGAATTTATCGGCTTTTTCATCATTGGTTTTTATATTACAGCAAACCAAATTATGATCAGCCGTCGTTCCGCCCTTGCTTTGGGGAAGAATATGATCGACATTCCACCCGTATTGACTATTACGATCACCGTAGGCGCCTTTGGCAATTTCACGTCCCGAAAAATCTTTTACTTTCGTTTCTTTGCCGAAAGACTTAATCCATAACCGCATAGCCGTTTCATGGTTTAAGTCCATAGTTTTAGTTGTCATCTTTCATTCGGAAAGACAATTTTTCACTCCTATAATTAGTCAACAAAGAAAACATGTGGCTAACCATAGGGGCGACCTATTGCTATAAACCTCAAAGGGCAATCCTCATAATAGCATTACAGAAGATTCATTAGCCAAATTTCAAAAGAAATCTTTCCGTTTCTTATGTTGCCCTTAAATTATAGCGTATTGTAGCGCGGCTGTCAAATTTTTACATGGAAATAATTAAATCACACAAATATTTCCCGAATTTACCATAGGTGGCTGTTGTTTTCTGATATAAAACTCTATATAATCCGTCTCTATAAGCAAATTATTACGCTCATCAAGTTGTTTGACGATATAGGCATATCTTCCATACGCCAAATCAGTAATCGACTTAAAAAATATTCCATTTTCTACCATAGCTTTCATTATCAATGCCCATGAAAGTACATTTTCCTGATCGACGGGACCGTAAGGTCCTCCGACCTTTTTTACTTCTGTTTTTTCAGGGATAAATAACGATATTTCGGTATGGTCATAATTATCCGCACACGGTTGGAAATAGATATTTACTAAACTTTCCCCGGTAGAATGTTTGATTGCTGCACGCTTTAATATATTCTCTTTCCGCAAGACCTCCTGCATTTCATTATATGCCTGCTTGTCTGCCTCCTTATAGGCAATCCCGATTTCCAAATCATCCGCAATATTTTTTATAAATTTAAATCTTATTGCGTCAATTCTATCATTGAAATCTATTATAATTTCTGAAAGCGGAATATCTACATATGAATTGTTTTTCCTGACTTGAACAGCAGAGACAAACGGACATCTATCTTGAGAAATTTTTAGCACATATACTGTCTTGGTTATATCTTTATCCTGTTTGATTGTAAAATAATTAGTTGTTTTGTCGTAACTGCCATAAGTATCGTCTTTACATGATTCGCCGACAGGGGCGCAATCAGAAAATAAAAATGTCCCTTTACCATTATCTTTTATGTGTGATAACAAATATTCCTGATATTTATTCATTGCGTCTCTCCTCATTTCAACCCGCAGATGTATTGAATACAAAAATCAAGCTCTTCTTTTGTCATGCTGTCAACTTTCTTTTCGGAATGAACGACACTATTGCGATACTTACGAAGTTTTTGGAGATAGGGGACAAATTTTTCTGTACGCCTTTCCATATACCCCCAGCCATCGTCTTCTTCATAAGACCCATGTTGCGAACAATATTTTTCAAGCATTTCCGAAAAATCTCCTTCGTAATGATATTTACTTTTTAATACAGCTTCCAACCGCACACATAGCTTTATTGCTACCAATTCGCCATTTCCTTTTGCCAGTTCATTACGGAAAAATTCTTCATTTAACTCTTCGATGATTTTGCCGGCGTTATGACTTTCTTTAAAATCATCAATGACTTGCTTTTTACAAAGTTTAATGTATTCTACGAGTTCATCGATGTTATAAATTGTTTTCGAGTTTCTTCTTTGCGGTAAATTATGAGCCGATACTTGTATCTCTCCAGAAAAACGTTCTTTACTTCTTAATTGAAAATATTTTAAATTGATGTTTTCTTTTTCGTTTTGTCTAAAAAAATCATAGGCAGTACGCCCCCATCCCATAAAGGGTAACTTTCCCTTGTCTGAAAGCCATGATATGATTCTATCTTTTTGCTCGTTCAGCACATAATAGTTTAAATTTTCATCGTTATTATCGGCCGCATACTCAAAGATAAACCGCCAATTATCACTTTCAACAGCTTTCCTTACCTTTCCCAAAATATCATTCAGCAATTCATATTTTGAAACAGGATGCTTTTCCAATGTTTTCTCAATCAAGTCGGCATCATTTACCGCCAAAAGTTCATCTATAACAACAATTCCGTTATGTATAGAGGATTGAATAATTATATCTTGCGCTGAAACAGATTTATCAAGCTTTAATTTCGCCACACGGATTTCATCGTCTGAAACAATTCCACACTTGAATGTCCAATATTTCATTACGTTTCTATTTAGTGCATTCATTCGATCGATCATTTCAAAATCATTTTTTTGAAGAGCCGAATTTAAAGTTTTGTCGAGTATCCTGACCAAACCGTGCCCATTATTGCTATACTTGAAACCAATAAAGAAATAGTTAAAGGCGTAATTGCTTTTGTCGTTAAGATTGTCATAGGCATACTGATTATTTTCTTCCGACAAAGCAAGAAGCCGCCCTAAAAGATCGAGATTGCCGACTTCATAGCAAGCATCAATCAAATAGGGAAACGCATGATACCATACACACATTCGCCCCCGCTGTTTTCCCAACAAAAAATTGATTGCATTTTCATTGATCCTTTTATCGGAGGCAATCATCGTAAAAAAGTCATTCGGCAATATACAAGCATACTGATCTTTCCCCTGCCGTTGACCAAAATGTTCCAATGCCCCGACGGGCATAAGTCCCATTATATCCTCAGGAGAATCAAACCTATAAGAACATATTTGAGGTTTTAACCAAAAGCCTGTTTTATTCAACAGTTCGAGGTGATTTGACAAAAGACAAAATTTCAAGAAGGTCAAAAGATCGAATGCGCCTTTCGCTCTGTCGTCTGCCGCACATAGAGCAACAAACACGTTCAGGCTTTCATATTGTTTGATATAGTCGATAAGGCACTTATTGCTTTCATCTTTCTGCGAAAAGTCTATCTCTTTTAGCAAAGTTATGTCATCATTTTTGGCACACAACTCCGCTTTTGACATTGTAATGATTTCGGGCTGCACCTCTTTTCCTGTCATAAGATAGTCAATGCTGACCCCGAAAAGATCTGCAAGTTGCGGAAACATCGTAATTTCGGGATAGCCTGCTTCGCTTTCCCATTTACTGACCGCCTTATCGCTTATACTTAACCATTCAGCAAGTTCAACCTGTGTCCACCCCTTCGCTTTACGCAATTCCGCTATCGTTTTACCAATACTATGCTTATTCATAGACTTGCTCCTCGTATATTTAATGATGTTATTATAGCAAAACCATTTAAAAAAGTAAACCTACTTATTTTCTACACTAATCGTAGAGCAGCTAACTAAATAATTACTAAACTCTACGCTCAGTAGAATTATAACAAACTAAACTAAAATTGTCTATAATAATTTAAATTTAGTGCTATTGAAGTATAAAATCCTAAATTTCTGTCAATAAAATACGAACAAATGTTTGTATTTTATTGACAAAACGGAAAGGATATGGTATAATGCGAGAGTATAGGTGGAAATATCGCCTATACTCTTTTGTCGTACCGCAAAGTTGGTGCGGAGTACTCTTCCATGCGAGAAGAGGTGCGCGGAGGAAAGTTTTCCGCGC
>ERZ1643249.2598-NODE-2598-length-16720-cov-7.036904_pt1 | contig 16720 bp, 15 predicted proteins | sample MGYA00579263_ERZ1643249 | MGnify/ENA primary metagenome ERZ1643249 (study PRJEB29033, sample SAMEA4952264) | chicken gut metagenome | biome: Broiler Chicken; feature: Gastrointestinal Tract; material: Caecum | place: Ireland | collected 2018 | study: Broiler...
AACCGTAAAACCATGGCAAAACAGTTATTAGGAAAAGAAGTAACAGCTGCTCTGAACGAGCGCATCAAGGCCGATGTGGCTGCTCTGAAGGAAAAAGGCGTAAACCCGACTCTGGGAATTATCCGTGTGGGTGAGAGGCCGGACGACCTGTCTTATGAGAGAGGCGCTACCAAGCGCTGCGAAACTCTGGGCGTAGAGTACAAGAAATATCTTCTGCCGGAGGATGTAAGCCAGGAAGAGCTCTTGAAAGTCATTGACGAAGTAAACAAGGATGACAACATTCACGGCGTTCTGATGTTCCGTCCGCTGCCGAAGCATATCGACCAGAATGTGGTTGAGAACGCTCTGGCTGCTGAGAAGGACGTAGACTGCCAGACCGACGCGTCCCTCGGCGGCGTATTTACCGGAAAGCAGGTAGGCTTCCCGCCCTGTACGCCTCAGGCCTGCATGGAGATTCTGGATCATTACGGAATCGACTGCACAGGCAAGAAAGCGGTTGTCATCGGCAGAAGCCTGGTAGTTGGAAAGCCGGCTGCCATGATGCTGATTAAGAAGAATGCTACTGTGACCGTGTGTCATACGAGAACGAAGGACATGCCCAGCGTAACCCGTGAGGCTGAGATTCTGATCGTAGCTGCGGGCCGGGCAGGAGTCGTAGGAAAAGATTATGTATCTCCGGGACAGATTGTCATCGATGTGGGAATCAATGTAAACGAGGAAGGCAAGCTCTGCGGCGATGTGGCTTACGACGAGGTAGAGCCGATTGTAGAGGCCATCACTCCGGTGCCGGGCGGCGTGGGAAGCGTAACCACTTCCGTTCTGGTAGGCCATGTGGTAGAGGCTGCCAAGAGAAAGTTTGCGTAAAAAAAAATCGTATTTGCGGACGGCGTATCTGGCCGTAAACGGATGAAAAAAGAAAGCGTATCGCTATCAGAGATTGATGGTGATACGCTTTTTGTGTTGGTGCGTCTGGCAGCGCACATTTCTCAAGGGTGCGACACGGAATCATGCGCAGTAAACGCGACAGATGGACAGCGGGAAGGAGACGTGTTCAAGATGTTCCGGAAATTGACGGTAATTATTGTTGGAACAATTTAACAAAAAATTTACAGGTGCATGATAGAGAAACGGATTTCAGATATGGTAAATTGAAACGCGGCGGCACGGTGCTGTTGAAATGTATAGATGTCGTTTAACAATGGTCTGTAGATAAACGGGGAGGTTTATGATGAAAAAATCAGATGAAATGTTTGTCAGACGAATCATTATGATGCTGGCTGGGATTTTGTTTATCAGTCTAAGTGTAGGGCTTTACAGATTGAGCGGATTTGGCGTAGATGCCTTTACCTGCATGAATCTGGGGATCAGCGGATATCTGAATATGCAGTTTGGAACCTGGCAGTTAATTATGAATGCGGTTATTCTGGTAATTCTTTTTTTTCAGGGCAGGGAATATATCGGAGCCGGCACAATCGTAAACATGGTATTTGTGGGTTATGGAGCAGATTTTTTCTGCTGGATGGTACAGGATCTTGCACACATGGAAATGTCTTTTTCGCTTAGAATCGGAGCGCTGGTTCTGGGGTGCCTGTTTGCTAGTCTGGGTGTGGCCTTTTATATGGTCGCTGAAATGGGGATGTCTCCGTATGACAGTGTGGCGGTTTTACTGGAAAAACTGACGCATGGAAAGATTCCGTTTCAGTACGCCAGAGTCTGCAGTGATATTACCGTGGTAATCGTGGGAATTATTTTTTGCTTGGCGGCCGGAAATTCTCTGTGGACAATTATCGGACTTGGAACAATCTGCAATGCCTGTTTTAATGGACCGGTGATTCAATTTTTCCGGACACATGTCAGCGAACCGTTGTTGAAATACCCGAAAAAGACAACCGGTTTTGTTGACAGAAAGTAAGAACAGCTGTTTCTTTCTTTTACAAAATTTTAACATAAAACGTTATTATGATACAGATTTTACCTTCCATTTAACAAGAGTTTACGGAAGTACGATAGAGAAATTAATTTTCGATGTGCTAAATTAGAATGCGGTGAGCACATACTATTGAAAGGAGGAGTTGTGAAGAATGAAAAAGGGTGTGAAAGCCAGTACCATTGGAAAAGGAATTGGATGCGCGGTGCTTCTGTTCCTGGCTCTTTTTCCGATTTACTGGTTAATCGCTATGGCGATCCGTCCGACGAGCGAGATGGAAGGCAGTGTTTCTCTGCTTCCTCAGTCGCTGACCTTTGAATATTTTACTGACCTGTTCCAAAATGAAGGATTTGGTCAGGCGATTCTCAACAGTGTTCAGACGACTTTTGGCTCATTGATTATTTCCCTGCTGGCAGGGATCTGTGCGGCATATGTAATCGCCCGAAGACGTTTTAAGTTTGGACTGAAACAGCCAATGACTTACTGGGTCTTACTGATACGTGTATTGCCTCCGGTGGCATTCGTCATCCCGTTATACATTATGTTTAACCAGATTGGATTGATAAACACGAAAATACCGGTACTATTGGCCTGTGTCCTGATCAACGTACCGCTTATTATCTGGTTCCTGCTCAGCTTTTTCCAGGAACTTCCGGATGAAGTGGAAGAGAGCGCAAAGGTGGATGGAGCGACAGAATGGCAGCTGTTTTATAAAATCGTGCTTCCTCTGGTCGCGCCGGGTATTGCGGCGGTTGCGATGCTCTCTTTTATGTACGCATGGAATGAGTATACTTACACTGTTATTTTTACCCGCAGTTCCATGAACAATACGGTGCCGCTGGCGCTGGCGCTGCTGAATACAGAGGACAGCCTGACGAACTTCGGACTGGTAGCGGCAGGCGGAGTCATATCTGTAATTCCGATTACGCTGTTTGTAATTTTTGCTCAGAATTATTTGATTTCAGGACTTTCCAGCGGAGCAGTTAAGGGCTGATGGGCTGTGACAGAAAAGATATTTTGGATATTTAGGAGGAAAATGATAATGAAAAGAAGATTATTGGCGCTGCTTCTGGCTGGAGTAACTGTGTGTTCTCTGACAGCATGCGGCGGGAGCACTTCCGGGAACAACAATGAAAGCGCAGATGCATCCGCAGAGGACGGGACGACTCAGATGTCCATCGCGCTGCGCGGCGGCGTATATGCAGACGTGATTAAAGAGTGTCTGCCGGCATTCGAAGAAGAGCATAATGTAACAATCGATGTTCAGGAACTTTCGGAGGAAGATCTGCATACTTCCGTAGCGTTGAATGCTACAAGCGCGCAGGGAGCATATGATCTCTGCATGGTAGACGGCTCCTGGATGGCGGAATTTACAAACGCCGGTGTTTTAGCCAATCTGTCTGAGCTTGGATATGAACTGGATGATGATATTATTGAGGCTACGACTTCAATTTGCTACGTGGATGACAATGCATATCTGGCTCCATACTATGGAAATGTAACGGTATTGATGATGAATAAAGCAAATGTGGAAGAAGCTGGATATACTGTGGATACAGTGGATTCTTTGGCTGATATTCTGGATATCTGCCAGAAGGCGCAGGCCAGCGGCAAGAAAGGCTTTATCTACCGCGGAGACAGTCAGAATAACCTGGTGGTAGATTTCCTTCCGATTCTTCTTTCCTATGGCGGATGGGTGGTAGATGAGAATAATCAGCCGACAGTAAACAGCGAAGCGTTTGTGAATGCGATGAATTATTATATGGAACTGATTGCTACCGGCGAGGCACAGGTGAAGGATGACCTGGTAGCATCTGTAGATTCCGGAGCGGCGACAATGGGTATTGCATGGCCGGGCTGGTATACTCCTACGGCAGATTCTGCGGCAGATTATATCGCGCTCAGCGGAAAAGCAACGGATGACGCGCAGGCATATAATGCAAACGTATATGGAATCTGGTGCCTGGGGATTCCGTCTAACAGTCAGAACAAAGAGCTTGCGGCAGAGCTGCTTACTTATCTGATGGATCCGGAAGTGCAGTATGGCACAGTGGCATCCGGCGGAGTTCCCTGCCGTTATTCCAGCCTTCAGGATGAAGAAGTTCTTGCAGAATATCCTCAGTATGAAGTAGTCTGCCAGGCACTGGAAAGTGGTGTATATCGTCCGGTAATTTCCCAGTGGACAGAATTCTACACAACTCTGGGCTCTGAGATGGACAACATTATCAATGGCGCCAAGACTGTAGAAGAAGGATTGAACGATGCGCAGGCGGCATTGGAAGAACTGATGGCAGAGTAATGACAGGGTGGCGATTATGATGGGAAGAAAAAAAGCCAAAGGAGCTGAGCTGCAGACAAAGCGCTTCAGCGCGGCCATGATCACGCCTACAGTTATTATACTGGCAGTTATGACGGCTTATCCGCTGATCTTTACGCTGGTTTACAGTTTCACGGATTACAATCTTCTGGGGGCGTTGAACAGTGCCCCGGAAGTAGTAGGGGTCAAGAATTATCTGGATCTTCTGACAGATTCTTATTTTCAGCAGTCGGTCTGGAATACGGTAAAGTTTACGCTGCTGACAGTGATTCTGGAGATGGTGATAGGTTTTGCGCTGGCGCTGTTTGTCAACAGCCTGCGTAAAGGACAGAAGATCATGAGAACACTGCTTCTGCTCCCGTATCTGCTTCCGACAGTTACCGTAGCCCTGATCTGGAGAATGATGCTTTCGCCAAACTACGGAATTGTCAATCAGGTACTGGAAGCATGGCATCTTCCGGTTTATAACTGGTTTTCCGATATACATACGGCATTTGGCATGCTGGTTCTTATTGACGTATGGCAGTGTGCGCCGTTTGTTTTTCTGCTCTTATATGCCGCGCTTCAGTCGGTACCTCAGGATCAGTACGAAGCTGCCCGCATGGATGGAGCTGGGTCACTGAAAATACTGTTTTATGTAACAATCCCGAATATTAAAAGCAGTCTGGCACTCTGCGCGCTGCTGAGAACGATTGACAGTTTCCGGCTCTTTGATAAAGTGAATCTGCTGACCGGGGGCGGCCCTGCCAATAGTACAGCTACCATCACACAGTATCTGTATAACTATGGAATCAAGACATTTGATTTTGGCCTTGGAAGCGCCGGAGCCATTGTTATGACGGTAATCGTGCTGCTCTTGTCCAGTCTTTATATAAAACGGGCAATTAAATAGATGATGGAACAAATTAAACTGACGTTTTTAAATGTAGGTTATGGGGAAGCGATTCTGCTGGAAATGCCGGACGCTTCCCGCCAGGAGGGCATGTTCCGGGCGCTGATTGACGGCGGAAGCGCGGAAATGCAGGAATATGAAGACCGTTCTTCTGGACGTGTTCCCGTGTGGGAATATCTGCGGAAAGAAAATATCGGGCATCTGGATTTGATGATATGTACGCATATTCACGAGGATCATATCAGTGGGATGCGGAAAGCGGCGCAGCTGCTGCCGCCCGGAGAGTTCTGGCAGACCCTTCCTGTCTCTTTCTATGAAAACATGAGAATTCTGGATACTTCCACGGCGCAGAACCTGTCTCAGGATAAGTTCCTGCATGCGCTGAATGATTATAAAGAATTATGCATTCAGACTGTGAAACAAGGAGGAACCATCCGCGAAGTACTGGGTGGACAGAGCATGTTTGTAGGTGAAGACGGATATCTGGAGATACTGGCGCCGTCCGGAAGAGAACAGGAAGAACTGGAAGAAGCTTTGGTGGAGCTGTATGCGGAACCGGATTCGAAGAAGTTTCTTCAGAAGCTTTCCGGACTGGACAGCCGTATGAATAATTACAGTATGATTCTTCGGATTGTGTATCAGGACCGCTGCGTTTTGCTGCCGGGGGATACGGACTGCAATGGTTATAGGGGCATACCCCGGAATAAGCTGCAGTCACATTTGTTTAAAATCGGTCACCATGGACAAAAAGACGGTATCAGCAGAAAACTTCTGGAAATGATTTCTCCGGAGGCAGTAGTATGCTGCGCATCCAGCGATCGGAGATATGAGAGCGCTCACCCGGATGTGGTGCATATGCTGGAAGAGGCAGGGATCAGACAATATTTTTCAGACTGTCCTCCGACAGCGAAAGAGACAGTGCCGCCGCACCGGGCGCTGAGATTTATTGTAGCCAGAGAGCAGCCCATGGCCGGAGAATATATATCGTAAGAGGAGGAAAATCACTATGGCAGAAGTGATTCTGAAACATATAAAGAAGGTTTACCCCGACCTGGATCAGAAAAAGGGGAAAAATACAAATCTGAAAGTGACAGATGAAGGCGTGCTGGCAGTTCAGGACTTTACTCTTGATATTAAGGATAAAGAATTCATCGTTTTGGTCGGGCCTTCCGGATGCGGAAAATCGACGACGCTTCGAATGGTTGCCGGACTGGAGGAAATCAGCGGAGGCGATTTGTACATCGGCGGTGAGCAGGTGAATGATGTTCCGGCCAAGGATCGTGACATAGCCATGGTGTTCCAGAGTTATGCGCTGTATCCCCACATGACAATTTATGATAACATGGCATTCCCTTTGAAACTGAGAAAAACTCCCAAAGACGAGATTGATAAGCGTGTCCGTGAGGCGGCAGAGATTCTGGGGATTACTCAGTATCTGGGACGGAAGCCGAAACAGCTGTCCGGCGGACAGAGACAGAGAGTGGCAATCGGGCGTGCTATTGTGCGTGAACCGAAAGTACTTCTGATGGATGAGCCGCTGTCCAACCTGGATGCGAAGCTGCGCAACCAGATGCGCGCAGAAATTATTAAGCTTCGTCAGAAAATCAATACTACATTTATTTATGTGACACATGACCAGACGGAGGCTATGACTCTGGGAGACCGCATTGTTATCATGAAAGACGGGGAGATCCAGCAGATCGGCACACCTCAGGAAGTCTTTAACCATCCTGCAAATATATTTGTGGCAGGCTTTATAGGAGTGCCTCAGATGAACTTCTACGACGCGGAACTGGTAAAAGACAATAATGGAAAATATGCGGTGGAACTGGAAAATGTCCGTGTAACGCTTTCAGATGAGAAACAGGAAAATCTGACCAGAAATCAGGCAGAGGCAGGGCCGGTTACGCTGGGCGTCAGACCGGAACATCTGCATCTGGCAGACGGCACAGAGGCAAAGATTGACGGTATGGTGGAAGTGAGCGAGATGATGGGAAGCGCGGTTCATCTGCATTTGAAAGCATGCGGCACCGATACCATTATGATTGTACCAATAACAGATCTGGATGAGACTGCGGCGTTTTCGCTCGGCAGCAAAGTCGGATTTTCATTTAACGGAAAGACTGCTCATGTGTTCAGCCGGGAAACCGGAGAAAACCTGGAAAGGGTACAGGCATGACCGGAGGCGTATCCATGGAGAAAACATATGATGTAATGGTCATTGGGCCGGTGTCCATTGATTACAATATTGATTATCAGGGAAATGAGCGCAGGGAGATCGGAGGAGCGGTAGTTGCCTCCGGATTTGCCGCTGCCGGTAGCGGAGTCCGCACGGCGGTTTTCTGCAAATCAAATGAAAAGGATGCGGATATAAAAGAGAGGTTTGAAGGAATTCAGGCAGATCTGTATTGGAAATCTTCTTCCTCCACATGTTCTATCCGCAATCAGTATTTTACCGCGGATAAAGAAAAGCGTCAGTGTACTTCTCTGGGCGTCTGTGATCCGTTTCGGTTCGAAGAAATTCCTCAGGCAGATACAAAGGTATATCACTTTGCGGGCCTGGTATATGGGGATTTTGACGGCCCCTTATTTGAAGAAGCCGCGCGGCATGGAAAAGTAGCTTTGGATGTGCAGTGTATGCTTCGTCATGTGGAAGCGGATAGCTCCATGAAATTTCATGACTGGGAAGATAAGGAAAAATATCTTCCGCTGATGGATTATTTCAAGACCGATGCCGCGGAGGCTGAGATTATCACCGGACTGTCTGACCGCGCAGAAGCGGCAAGACAGCTGTATGCCTGGGGCGCTAAAGAAATTGTAATTACGCACAATACGGAAGTGCTTGTTTATGATGGAAAAGAAATTTTGACCTGTCCAATCAAAGCAAGAAATCTGTCCGGACGGACCGGACGGGGAGATACTGTCTTTGCCGGGTATATCGCCGCAAGACAGGAAGGAAAGAGCGTACAGGAAGCGCTCCTTTATTGTACGGCACTCGTGTCTTTAAAAATGGAAACGCCCGGTCCATACCGGGGTACCCGGCAGGATGTGCTGGATTATATAAAAGAATTTTATCTTTGATGCAGAAATGCCCTGAGTCGATAAGGCGTTTACGCTTTTATCAACTCAGGGTACAGGAAAAGGGAATCCAATAAAATAGTTTGACAGTGTTTTACGAAGAAGGCAGGAAAGAAAACAGCTCAGATTTTCTATCCTGCCTTATATCAGTATCATATATTATTTTCCAAACACTTCTTTTGCCTTCTTCATATTTTCTATGATCGGCACCTGGAAGGGACAGCGTGTCTCGCAGGCGCCGCATTCGATACATTCTCCCGCATGATGGGGCAGCAGCTCATAGTGTTCCCGCACGGTCTCCGGGATCGTTCCCTGGGCCTTTGCCAGGTTCAGAAACTTGGTGACAGAAGCCACGTCGATCTGTTTGGGGCAGGGTGCGCAGTGGCTGCAGTACATGCAGTGTCCTTCCCAGCTGATATTCGGGAAGGCGGCAAAGGCTGCCGCGTAATCCTTTTCTTCGTCGGAGGCCTCCTCATAGGCGGCGCTTTCCCGGAGCTGTTCCACAGAATGGGCTCCGGCCAGGACGCAGACCACACCAGGACGTGTCAGGGCGTAATGGAGACACTGGCAGGCGGTGAGCGCTTTTCCGGCAGGGGACAGAGAAGCGTCCAGGAGATCGCCGCCGCCGAAGGCCTTCATGACGGTGACGCCCACGCCCATTCTCTGACAGACCTCGTAGAGCTCCTGGCGTTCCGGGTCCATGTTGACAAGATGAGCCTCGTAATTTTTCTCATTCCAGAGCTCTTCCACGTCCTCGCCCGCAGGCTGCAGGTCGTAGCAGGGATTCACGCTGAACATCAGGACCTCGATGGCTCCGCTTCTTACGGCGGCCAGGGCGGCTTCCGGGTTGTGACTGCTTAAGCCGATGTGACGGATGACTCCGGCAGCCTTAAGTTCTCTGGCATACTGGAGTACAGGCCCTTCTTCTATGGTCTTCCAGTCCTGCAGAGAATCGCAGTAATGGATCATGCCCACATCGATGTAATCGGTCTGCAGCAGGGACAGCATTTCTTCCATGCCGGCCTTCACTTCCGCAATCTTGCGGGTGCGCTTATACTGGCCGTTCTTCCAGACGGAGCACAGATGAGATTGGATGTAAAATTTTTCCCGGCGGCCTTTCAGGGCTTCGCCCACACTGGCCCGTACTTTCGGGTCCGAGGTGTAGAGATCAAAATAATTGATTCCCAGTTCTTCCGCCGCGTCAAAAAGACGCCGGGTATTTCTGCATTCGTCCTCTGAGAAACCTTCGCAGCCCATGCCGATTTCACTGACCAGCAGGCCGGTATTGCCAAGCTCACGGTATTGCATCATATTCCTCTCCTTTTCGTTTGAAATGTAGTTTTTCCGGAAATTCAGCCTGCGCTCTGCCGTTTTCCGGGCCGGCAGAAGATAGTGACAATATGATTATAATAGGAATACGGGGGCAAGACAAGAAGCGGGGAAGAATGAAAGAATTTTAAAATATTTTAAATCCTTTTTTCGGGGACTGGCGTTATAGTATATGTAAGGAAACTGCCCCGGCTGGCAGGAGGCTTATGCGCTTTCTGTATTCCGGGAATGATGAGGAAACGGGAAATGAAGGATACAAGCTCGAGATCACAATTAAAGGACAGTGAACTTACGGCCCGGGTCCGGAGAGGAGAGACAGAGTGGCTGGATGTGCTGATAGAACGGTATTATGACGGAATTTTCCGCTTCTGCTGCTGTAAGACGGGAAGCAGGGAAGCGGCCTATGACTGCACCCAGGAAACCTTCCTTCATCTGCTCCGTTATCTGGAAGCTTATACGGAACAGAAAAAATTCAAAGCCTGGCTTTACCGGATCGCTTCCAACGTATGTACTGATTATTTCCGGAAAGCTGCCCGGGAAACTGCCGGGGAGGAAGTCCTGGAGCTTCTCCAGGAGGAGGACAGGCGGTTTGAGCAGATTGAGCAGAGAGAGCTGGTCCGGCACGCGCTGGCCTGTCTTTCGGAAGTGCAGAGGGAAACCATCCTGCTCTATTTCTTTGACGGGTTTAAGCTGCGGGAGATTGCGGAAATCACGGATACAAAAATGTCTACCGTGAAATCCAGATTCCGACAGGGAATGGAGAAGCTGAAGGTCTATATGGAAAAAGAAAATCTGAACAATGAAACGGCGGGAAAGGAGGAGCAGAACGGATGAAGAGAATGAAACAGGGGCGGGTAAACCCCAAAGAAATGGAAAAAGAGATCCGGGACTTTCTGAAAGGAGCCGCAGGAACCACAGGTGCTTCTGAGGGAGAGCAAGGATGGCTTCATCCCGAGGAAAAGAGAAAGCAGGAGACGCTGGCGTTTCTGCGGACGGAGAGGAGAAAGCTGAGATTCCGTCCCCGGAAAAGCTTCGCGGAGCGGCTTCTGGCTCAGGCGTCTTGGATGTCGCCGGGGGCCTGGATCGGACAGCTGGCGGTACTCGTATTTTTCTTCCTTCTGCTTGGAAATACAGGCTGGAACCGGAGAGACACCCTGCTGCTTGTGACAGCCTGTACGCCTCTGCCGGGAGTCATTGGACTGGTGGAGCTTCTCCGCAGCTGGCAGAGCGGCATGTGGGAACTGGAGGAAGCCTGCCGCTATCATTTGAGACAGATTCAGGGTATGCGGCTGCTGGTTTTCGGAATCGCGGACAGCATCGGGGTGGCCGCCGTGTTTGTCATGGGTTTTCTGGAGGGGTACGCGGCGGAGCTGCTGCTGCTGTTTTTCCTGTTTCCCCTTCTGGTTTCGGACAGTGTCTTTCTTCTGCTGGCAAAAGCCTTCCGTAAGGGAGCGAGAGGGCTGGTGCCTGTGCTGGGCGGTCTGGGAATGGGGATTTTCTGGATGTATCAGGCCTCATGGCTTCAGGATGTTCCGGGGACCCTGGAGGAGTATACGGCTCCTGGGACGCTGACGGCGCTGCTGGCAGGAAGCGTGTGTCTGCTGGCATTTGCCTGTGCGCGCTTTTTAAATGAGACAGATAAGGAGGAACAGGGATTATGGAACTGTGCATAGACCGGCTGACAAAGCAGTACGGACATAAGCTGGCGGTGGATCGGGTCGATCTGGAGCTTCACCAGGGTGTGTATGGGCTGCTCGGAGCCAACGGAGCGGGGAAGACGACACTGATGCGGATGCTCTGTGATATTCTGACGCCCACATCCGGGGAGATCCGTTACAATGGACGGGAGATCGGCGCCCTGGGAGAGGATTACCGGAGCTGTCTTGGGTATCTGCCCCAGAATTTCGGTTATTACCCGGAATTTACGGCGGAGAAATTCCTGCTCTATCTTGCGGCGCTGAAAGGACTGGGAAAGATTCAGGCCGGTCAGAAGATGCTGGAGCTTCTGGATCTGGTGGGCCTGGCGGAGGAGCGGAAGCATAAGATTCGGACCTTTTCCGGCGGAATGAAGCAGAGACTGGGGATTGCCCAGGCCCTCTTGAATGATCCGGAGATTCTGATTCTGGATGAGCCTACAGCCGGTCTTGATCCGAAAGAGAGGGTGCGCTTCCGTAATCTGATCAGCGCCTGCGCCAGAGACCGGATCGTGCTGCTGTCCACCCATATTGTGTCGGATGTGGAATATATTGCCGGAGAGATTCTGGTGATGAAGGAGGGCAGGCTGATCCTCAGAGGGGCGCCGGATGTGATTACACGCGAGATAGAAGGAAAGGTCTGGGAGTGTCAGGTGGATTCGGCCAGAGCGGAGGAGCTCTGCAGCCGGTATAACGTGGGCAACCTGAAAAACGCGGGCGACAAGACTATCCTGCGTATCATCGGAGATAAAAAGCCTGAGGAAGAAGCAGTTCCCGCGCAGCCCACGCTGGAAGACCTGTATCTGTATTATTTTCAGGAGGAAGAAAGATGATTCGGCTGATTGGGTTTGAATTTGGCAAGATATTCAAGAGAAGGATTGTCTTTGCGGCGCTTGGAATGCTGGTGGTATTTGGCATCATGCTCTATATGGGAAACGGTCCCCAGGAGGTGATATCCAGGCTGCCGGACGGCACCTATATCGGCGGCGCGGAGGCCATTGCTTATGACAAGAAAGTGGCGGCGGAGTATGAGGGAGTTCTGACAGAGGAGAAAGCGCGGAGCATTCTGGAGCAGTATGCGCCGGAGGCGCCGGACGGAGGACTCTGGACGATCAACAGCACCTATAACACAGTCCAGCATTTTTTTGGGAACCTGGACGGAAGCTGGAACGGGCTTACGGTAGAGGAAGCGCTTCCGGATTACCAGGGGGAAGAACCGCTGCTTCTGGGCTATACGGATGGCTATACAGGTTTTATCATGATGGGAATGTATCTGATGGTTACCCTGGGCTTTGTACTGATTATCGCGCTGTCGCCCGTATTTTCAGAAGAATATTCCAGAGGAACGGACGCGCTGATTCTGACCTCCCGCTATGGGAAAACCCGCTGCGGTCTGGCAAAGATTTTCGCAGCCTATCTTTTTACGCTGCTGATTACAGGAATCTTCCTTCTTGTGACCATCCTTTTGTTCCTTACAGGCTTCGGACTTACGGGAGGTGACAGCAGCATACAGCTGAATAGCCGCGATCTTCTGTATGCTCTGCCCTATTTTATGACCTGCCTGGAAGCCGCGGGAAGCAGTCTCTTGCTCTGGCTGGCCGGAGCGCTGATTCTCACGGCTCTTGTTCTGATACTGTCAGCGCTCTGCCGGACTTCTTTTCTTACGCTGCTAATGGCGCTTACCCTGTATCTGCTGCCCATGCTGGGACCCAGCCTGCATATCTCCAGGAAACTGCTGTCTCTGGCGCCCTTCTGGTGCTTTCTGTCGGAATGGACGCTGACTTTTCCGAAGTTTCTGGGAGGGCAGCTGTCCTGGAGCTGGATTCCGGCCCTGATGTCGGTGGTTCTGATTCCTGTGGCTCTGTGCTTTGGAAGGAGAATTTTTGCCCGGCATCAGGCGGGCTAGAACGAAAAAACCGCGGACCGGACAAACTTTCAGCCGGCAGGGAAATTCATACATTGACTTTCTCCCCAACTTCTCGTACACTATGTAGGAAGAGACAGGAAGGGAGAGGTACAAATGAAGCTCAGCACGTCTATTCTGGCGCACCGGTTAAAATCTAAATTCACGCTTCAGAACAAAAAGGCTCTTTCGGATGAGCTTCATCTGGAGCGTGTTCTCTATTACTGTGACGGGGATGAGATGCAGGATCACAAGATCTACATCTGTACCCGGGATCAGGTGTCGGAGCAGGATCTGATTGTGCCGGAGAAGGCGGTTTTATTCTGCATTGGGAAAATAAGAACGAGAAATACAGGGAAAAACGGACAGGTATTCCAGCTTGTGGATGATACCTCTCCGTTTTTGCTGTTTAATGAGATTCAGAGAATTTTTGATTATTATGAGAAATGGGATACCAGGCTTTATGAGTTGGCGAATCAGGAGGGCAGCATCCAGGAAATGCTGGATGAGAGCTTCCGGGTCTTCCACAATCCCATCATTGTACATACTGCGGACTATTTTGTAATCGGTTATTCCAGCATCATCGATACCCGGCCGGAGCTTTCCGGGCTGGTGGACCCGGACGCTATTTTTGAGCGGAATCAGGAGAACCGGGACGGCAGGCGGCAGCCCGACCTGACAAAAAAGAAGGGAGCTTTCTTTTATCCGGACTTTATCACCGGCATGAGAAGCCTCTGCGTTAATATCTTTGAGCATGAACGTTATGCCTACCGGGTGCTCATGGTGGAGAGCTCCAGCCGTTTCGATGCCTGCGACGGAGCCCTGCTGGAGCATCTGGCAGAGTACATCAACCTGGCCCTGTCCAAACAGATGGTGCTTCAGGCAGATATGGGCTACCGGCTGGACCGGATTTTCTCGGATATACTGTCCGGACCGGAACAGGACCCGGAGCTTCTGGAACAGTGGTTTTCAGAGTTCGGCTGGCTGGCCTCCCACCGGTATTTCTGCATCAATCTGAAGGTGGCGGCTCTGGATCTGGAGAATATGACGGTCCGTTTTGTCTGCAGCCATATGGAAAACATGCTGCCCCAGTCCTGCGCCTTTCAATATCAGAATCATATTGTGATTTTTGTAAATCTGACCCGGTTCGGCGGTGATGCGGAAGATGTGAAGGATAAGATCATCTATTTTCTCCGGGACAGCTTTCTGAAAGCGGGCTTCAGCAATGAGTTCACCGGTTTTGCTCATATCCGGGATTATTACCGTCAGGCGGCGGCAGCCCTGGAGGTGGGCGGAAGAAGAGAACCTTATAAGTGGATTCACCGTTTTGAAGAGGTGGCCCTTGACTATATGCTGGAACATGGAAGAGGAGAATTTCCCGGAGAGCTGGTCTGCTCCCGCCGGATTCTGGAGCTTAAGGATTTTGATGCCCAGCATCATACAGACTATTATCATACGCTCAAATGCTATGTGCAGCATCAGCTCAATGCCGTGCAGACGGCGAAGCAGCTTTTTATCCACCGGAGCACCTTCCTGTACCGGATGGAAAAGATAGGGGAAATCGTGGACCTGGATCTGAATGATTATGATACGCTGCTCTATGTGATGATGACCTTCCGGATTCTGGAACAGGAAGGAAACGAATAAAGAAAAAACAGGGTCCGCAACTGCCGGTTGACACATTTTCCAAGCGCTCTTGGTTGTCTGCGCCCGGGAATCCTGCTATTCTTTACCTGACAGGAGGCAGTCAGGGCAGCAGTTAAAAGGACGGCTGCCGGCTGCTTTCAAAATGAAGCTTCATATCTCAAAAATTTTCAAAAAAATTCTGGTAATAGAACTGCAGGAGGAGACAGTATGATCTTAGGTGAAAAGATTGCGGCATTGAGAAAACAGAACAACTGGTCCCAGGAGGATCTGGCGGAACAGCTTCAGATTTCCAGACAGTCCGTATCGAAATGGGAGAGCGGAGCTTCGATTCCGGACCTGGACCGCATCGTAAAAATGAGCGCCTTGTTTGGCGTTAGCACAGATTACTTATTAAAAGATGAAATGGAGGAAATCGCCTGGTCGGAGACGGATGAGCCTTCGGAAGGAGCGGCGCGCCGGGTGAGCCTTCAGGAGGCCAATGCCTTTATGGATTTATGCAGGGATACTTCCGGCCGGTTTGCCTTTGGGGTAGTCTTATGTATTCTCTCCCCGCTTACTGTGATTTTTCTGAGCGTGCTTGCGGCGGAAGAGAGAATTCCCCTGTCCATGAGGGCGGCCGAGGGAATCGGAGTACTGGTTCTGCTGCTGATGGTTGCCGGGGCGGTGGCGGTTTTCGTCCTGAACGGAATCCGCCTTTCCGGATATGAATACCTGGAACAGGAAGATATCGTGCTGGAATACGGCGTGGCCGGAATTGTGGAAAAAAGGAAAGAGGAATTTGCCGGAACCTTCCGTACCGGCATCACAGGCGGAGTCGTTTTGTGCATTCTGGCCGCGGTGCCGCCGGTGCTTGCCGGCGCCTTAAGTACGGAAGCTGTTTCTGTGGCGCTGTCGGTATGTATTCTTCTGATTCTGGTTGCCTGCGGCGTCTGGCTGTTTGTACGCTGCGGAATCATCCAGGGCAGTTATCAGAAGCTTCTTCAGGAAGGAGATTACACGCCGGAGAAGAAGAAAGCCAACCGGATTCTCGGCGTCTTCCAGGGGGCTTACTGGTGTGTGGCTACAGCCATTTATCTCTATATCAGTCTCACACGGAATAACTGGGAAAGCTCCTGGGTGATCTGGCCGGTGGCCGGCGTGCTGTTCGCGGCGGTGTTCGGGATTCTGGAGATGCTGGTAAAGAAGAAGTGATACGGTGCCGGAGTGTCTGCCGGGCTTGCCGCCGCAGACATAACTGAGGCCGAAAAGAGACAGTTCCGTGAAATACAGAGCTTAAAAAGCATGTATTTCCACGGGACTGTCTCTTTTTTGTGTCAGTGAACAGACCGCCGGTTCTTTTTCAGGCATTCTTTTTCTTGTATTCTGTCCCCCAGGCCACCATAGCGTCCAGAACGGGCTTTAAGCTGTATCCGGTATCGGTCAGGGTGTACTCTACCCGCGGCGGTACTTCCGCGTAGACCTTCCGGTTCAGCAGGCCGCTTTCTTCCATGGAACGCAGGTTGGCAGTCAGAACCTTCTGTGAGATATTTCCGATGGATTTCTTTAATTCCCCAAACCGCTTGGTGCCGCCCAGCAGATCCCGGATGATCAATACCTTCCAGCGGTCGCTGATGAGCATCAGCGTAGTCTCTACCGGGCAGGCCGGCAATTCCTTTTTCATAAAAAGCCTCCATTTCACACAATAGTATCTTTTGGGTAACTATAGCACTTTTTTGTGCTTACTTTACAATCTGTCTCTATATCCATACAATAGCATTAAAGACGGAGGCTGTCAACGGGACATTACAAATGAAGACAGCGGAGACAGTATCAAAAAACAGAATTCAAAAATAGAATTCAAAAATAGAATTCAAAAAACAGAATTCAGAGGAATGACAGGAGGAAAATGCAAAATGACAGCGCAGGAATGTCTGCAGATATTGCGGAATGTGAA
>ERZ1643249.2600-NODE-2600-length-16715-cov-6.633073_pt1 | contig 16715 bp, 15 predicted proteins | sample MGYA00579263_ERZ1643249 | MGnify/ENA primary metagenome ERZ1643249 (study PRJEB29033, sample SAMEA4952264) | chicken gut metagenome | biome: Broiler Chicken; feature: Gastrointestinal Tract; material: Caecum | place: Ireland | collected 2018 | study: Broiler...
GGCGGCACTACTAACTACGATGACGGCAGCACCAATTACGGCAGCACCAACTATGACGATGGCGGCAGCAACTACAGCGATGACGATGACGACTGAGCAGAAAGCAGACTGACGCCCCACTCTTTCCCACGAGGCAGAAAAGATGAGAAAACGCTGGCATAACAACAAACTCTTCCTTTGTACGGCAAGCCTGTTCATACTGCTTATCGTTCTGCTGATATCCGGCGGGGAGCCTGTTCCTTCCGAGGCAGGCTCTCCGCCGGCCTATGCGTCGAAACTTTTTGATGACAGCCGGGTGCATACGATTGACATTCAGATTGACGACTGGGGCGGCTTTGTCCGAAACGCGGCAAAAGAAGAGTATGTATCCTGCGATGTCACCATCGACGGAGAGACCTTCCGCTACGTCGGCCTGCGGGCCAAAGGCAATAATTCCCTGCACCTGACAGAGGACTACGGGCTTTACCGCTACAGCCTTAAGCTGGAATTTGACCAGTACCGGGACGGCGGAAACTACTATGGGCTGGACAAATTTTCTCTGGACGCCTCTTTCCAGGACAACAGCTATCTGAAGACCTGCATGACCTATGACATGATGGAGTTCATGGGTGTACCCACGCCCCTGTGCAGCTTTGTTCAGGTCACGGTAAACGGAGAAGACTGGGGACTGTTTCTGGCCATAGAAGAACCGGAAGAGGCGTTCGCCCGCAGGAACTTCGGAAATGACCACGGCATTCTTTACAAGCCGGATTACCGCTCCCTGAATGACGAAAACGCCGACGTGGCGCTGAAATACATTGACGGCAATCCGGACAGCTATCCCGGCATCTTCGACAATGCAAAATTCGAGCCCTCCGGCGCAGACAAGGAACGTCTGATCGAAGCCCTGAAAACCCTGTCCACGGGCGAGAATCTGGAGACAGCTGTCAATGTGGACGAAGTTCTCCGATACTTTACCGTGCAGGTCTTCGTCATGAACTGGGACAGCTATATCGGACACACCGGCCACAACTATTTTCTCTATGAAGAGGACGGCGTCTTAAGCATCCTGCCCTGGGATTACAACCTTGCCTTCGGTACCTATGCGCTGGGGATGACAGACCCGATCAAGGACCCGGATATCCTGATCAATTATCCCATCCATACACCGGCGGAAGGGGAAATCATGCTGAACCGGCCTCTGTATCACAGGCTGATGCAGAATGACGAATATTTTGCTCTGTACCGCGCATATTTTGACCGGTTCCTTTCGGAATATTTTGAAAGCGGCTTATTTGAAAAGACAATTCAGGAAAAAGCAGCTCTGATCGCACCCTATGTCCAAAAGGACCCCACTGCCTTCTGCTCTTATGAAGACCACCGGCTGGCAGTCGAGACTCTGGAACAGGTCTGCCTGCTCCGGGCGGAAAGCATCCGGGGACAGCTGGAAGGCACGATTCCCGCAACGCTGCGGGAACAGGCAGAACAGCCGGACGCAGGAGTCGACGCCTCCGCTGTCTGCCTGGAAGATCTGGGCGACTTTGATGATCTGGAAAACGCAAAAGAAAAGCAGACCGAAGCCCTGGAACGCGTTCTCCTGTCGCAGTAACGGTTCCGGCCCGGCCTGCAGGGGGCCTGATATGGATTCGCCCGATATTCATTCACACGGACAGCCGCGCGTGCTGTCCGTTTTCTGCGGCCGCCTGTCACATCGGACAGATATGATTGGCAGGAACCACAAAGGCAAAGAGATTCTTCTTCTCCGGCACCATACGGATATTCACATATCTGCCAACCGCGAGATTTTCCAGAACCCTGTCGTTGAGATACATCCGCCTTCTGGCTGTGGAGCTTTCCCTGTCCGCGCTGAAAAAGCGGATCGTGATCTCTGCTTCCCGCTCGCCGCGTTCCTCGTTTCCGGTGAGGCGTAAGCTTTCCAGCAGGGCTTTTTTGTCCACTCCGTTCCGGTTGATCTCCCGGCGCTCCTCCAAAGGCGTGCTGCCAGGATGCTTGCTGTATTCGTGCCTGTCAAGAAGTTCCTGTATCCGCGCCGCGTCCGGATATCTGTCAAAAACGGCCTGAGCCCTGTTTTTCGGGTTATAACGGAGGGGAACCGCCGCTCCTGGCACGAGCAGAGGGAGCTGATGTCCCGGAACCAGGCGCTTCAGTGAAGTCTGAAAATAATTTCCCTCCTCATCCAGCGCGTTTACCAGAATCAGTATCTGCGGAACATGCTGTACCACTTTCCCCGTGCGGCGTACTTCACTGATAAATCCCACTGTCTGAACCGTACATTTCTGTCTGTAGGCCCGGCGGCCCGCCGCGAATCTGCCGAATAAAAAGCCGTAAACATCCATCTCTTTTCTCTCCCTCTTCAGCCGGCTGATAACACAATCTCAAAATTCTCTGTATTTCTCTGCTATTATACGGCCTTCTATGAAAAAAGAGCTACCCGGTTTCGGTTAAAAATATGTAAAATAATGACCTGGTTTCCGATCTCCCCCATTGCCCCTCCTCATCCTGTGAGCTATACTGTATCTGGCGTCAGTGAGCCAAAGGGCAATACGGTCAAAAACAGCTTTCTATTTGTGAGGAGATTCACGTGACTATAAAAGAAGCTTATCAGATCCTTGGGATTCCCGTTGGAACAGATTTTTATGAAATAAAAAAAAGATACCGCCAGCTTATGCTGCAGGTACACCCGGATTCCTGCGAACCGTCCATGTCCTGCGCTCCATCCGTATCCTGCGCTCAGGAGATCACCGCAGCCTATTCTGTTTTGAAGCGAAGCGTTTCCGGCAGCAGTACCTCCGTTTTACAAAAAGGACGTGAAACGGCCCGGAACGATCGCAAAACCGGCCCGGAGGAGAAACGGTACAACTGGAACGCCCCTGTCAACGAACATGCGTACAGAGAACGGGAAATCTATCATTACGCGGAAGATTCTGAAGGAACCATTCTCGGAAGTTTCTGCATCGCCCGGGGAAAATATCTGTGGACCACAGAAGAAGACTTTTCATTATTTCTGCTCAGTATAGCCCGGTGCGGAAATGAACTGCTGGACGAACTCGACCATAAGCCTGATTCCCAAAGAGACGCCGCCTCTTTCTCCCATGGCCGGCAGCGCTCCCAAATACTTGCAGAGCTGGTCTATCTTCTGGCTCAGCAGTTTATCGACGGGACCTCTCTTCTGCGTGAGCTTTCCGGCCGGGAAACGCGCGATAAAAGCGGAAATCCTGTCTTTTATCTTCCGGCTATGCTGGAACTGGCTCCGCTTTCTCCTGTCCCGGAAGCCGGCGGAGTTCTCTGTCCCTCCCGGCTGCAGAATCACAGACTGTATCTGAAAAATCAGTCCGGCCTGGAACTGGGATACCTTTCGTTTCCGGACGACCGCCTGTATTATGTCGTGATCCCGCTCTTCGAACAGCGGAAAGCCCAGGTCCGGATACAGCTTGCAGAAACGGAATCCGGAGAAACCGGGACCGGAAAAACTCAGCGGCGGCAGAAAAAAGACACCGGCGGATACCGGCGTCTCCATCTTTGGATAAAACTGCCTTCTGACAGGGGGAACGGCATGCCCGAAAATCTGAACCTGCAAATCGAACAGCTTCTGGACCGCTGCCGGCAAAGCCTGTGACAGACGCCGCAGAGCACGCGCAGCCAATGCGGCATGGAAAGAACCTAGCCTCCTTATTCTTTCCGCGCAGGCTGTCCGATACAGCCGCGCAGATCTTCCACTGTCTCCGCAATCTGCATGGCTCCGGCCTCCTCAAGCTCCTCACGGCTTCCGTAGCCATAGAGCACACCAATGGAATCCAGGCCATTTGCCTTCGCGCCCTGGATGTCGTTTTCCCGGTCTCCCACCATCACGACTCCGGATAAATCCCGGATGCCCGCCCGGTCCAGAGCATAGCGGATCACATCGCTTTTCTCCACCCTGCTGCCGTCCATGGTGGCTCCGGCGATGATATCAAAATAAGAATCCATATGAAAATATTCCAGCACATGAATGGCGGAAGGTTCCGGCTTCGAAGTGGCTACAATGGCGCGCCGGCCTGTGTCCCGAAGCCATTTCAGCAGCTCTTCCATCCCATCATATACCTGATTTTCATAAATGCCCTTTGTGAGATAGTACTCCCGGTAATACTGAATTGCCTGCACGCATTTTTCCTTCGAAAACCCGTAGTATTTCGCAAAGGAAGCATCCAGCGGCGGCCCTACGAATTTTCTGAGGACATTGATATCTTTTTCTTCTATGTTCCATTTTTTCAGCGCATATGCTACGGAATTTGTGATGCCGGGACCGGAATCTGTCAGGGTTCCGTCCAGATCAAACAGGATGGTATGGTACATGTGCGGTTCCTCCGTATATTTTTTGTCCTTATTTTACACGGAAACAAATCAAATGACAAGCGGAGCATGGAGCAAAAAAGCAGGGCCGCAGCGGCTGACATTCCCTGTCTTGTACCGGCCAGCCGCCCCTCCTGCTGTCTTTTCTATTCTTTTTCCTTTTTTACCTTCTTTTCCACCAGCCCTTTATCCAGGACCGCCGGGATTTTTTCGGAGGCTCTGCCGGCTGCGGAGGTCTTACCGGTTCTCTCACCACAGGCGGTTCCAGATAGCGTTTTATTCCCACCTTATATACACGGAAAGGCCCGATATAATTTCCGTCCAGATCCAGCAGGCCATATAAGGTGATTTCTTCATCCGGAGTCATGCCGAAGCCGTCCTCATCCGCCCAGTACATTCCGTCCGGCTGAACCTGCCAGCGAATGATATAGCTGTGCTCGTCAAACCTCCCAAATTCTGTCCGGTAGCGGATCACAGGCTCCAGGCAGCCCTCTTCTGTAAGATGCGACGTCCATTCTTTCTCCTTCACGATCCCCGGGAAACCGACAAATCGTCCTGTCTTATCCGTAATCGCTTTTTGCCGGCCGGTCCGGTCGCTGGTAAAGATAATTTCCGGATTCTCCCTCAAACCATAGCTGTAAGAATGCGAAAAACCCATAAGCTCCCTCCTCTCTGTCAGTCTTCCATAGCAGGAGCATCCTCTGCTGCCGCCCCGGACTTTTTCAGCTCTTCCAGGATACAGTCGTATACGCGCTGATCCACACAGGAAAACACCACTTCCATCCGCTGATCCGGATTAGCCTCCAGCCATCTCTGCACTGTTCTCACGGCAATTTCCGCCGCTTCTTTTTTCGGAAAATGGTAAATTCCTGTAGAGACAGCCGGAAAGGCAATGGAACGAATCCCATGTTCCTTCGCCAGCTCCAGACAGTTTTTGTAGCAGACAGCCAGCAATCCCTCATCGTCCCGCCCATAGACAGGGCCCACCGTATGGATGACATATCTGGCCGGAAGCCTGTAGCCTCCGGTGAGCTTCGCCTGTCCCGTATCGCAGCCGCCCAGCGTCCTGCACTCCTCCAGCAGCCCCGGTCCTGCCGCCCTGTGAATCGCACCGTCCACGCCACCTCCGCCCAGCAGGGTCTTGTTGGCGGCGTTTACAATGCAGTCCACCTCCAGACGGGTGATATCTTCATTTGTAAGCAGAATTCCCTTTACCGGTCCGAACCTTTTGATTTCCTCTGCAGCAGTTCTCATGAGTCTCCTCCTCTTTCCTTTACATCTTTCTCGAGCTCCCTCTTCCATTCCGCGCCGACCGCCGATCCTCCGGGCGCGTTCCGCAAGCTGGAAACTGCTCCTCCGACTGCCCCGAAGCTTCTGGCAATTCCCTTGCTGTCATTGACATAAGACGACGCCCTGTCTGCCCCGATGCCAAAGCGCCGGGCTTCCTTCACCGCGTCCATATTTGCTCCCAGAAACAGGAATTCCCAGTCCCGCTCTGCCTTCAGGCGTTCCAGAAGTCCTTTTACCTTGTCATAGCTGTATTCCCTGCTGGAATTTTCATAGCCGTCTGTAATGATGACCACGATCACCTTTCCGGCCTTCTGATCCTCTGTAAGCGCTTTCTGTACGGCAGCCATCCGGTTCACCGTATCTCCGATGGCATCCAGAAGAGCCGTCATGCCGCCGACCCTGTATTCACGATCCGTCAGCGCCTTTACTTCTTCAATCGGCACTCTGTCATGCAGCAGGCTGATATCGCTGCTGAACAGCACCGTAGTCACATTGGCGCTGCCCGGCTCTTTCTTCTGCTTTTCCAGCATGCTGTTGTAGCCGCCGACAGTATCCGCCTCCAGTCCCTGCATGGAACCGCTCTTATCCAGAATAAATACAAGCTCTGTCAAATCTTTCCTCATTTTTCTTTCCCTCCCTGCGTTCTGTGATTGTACTCTGCTCAGCCAGACTTCCGGTTTTCTGCTCTTCCGGTCTGCTGATGAAATAAGCTTAGCACACAAAAAGCCTGATGCGGACATCCTGGTATTTTTAAGCTGCAGAAGGGAAGTTTTCCGAAAATATCTTTGGTATGCTCTAAAGCATCTTCCATTTTATCAGTCCGTTTTGCCGCATGACCGATGGCGGCACTGGCTCTGCTTTCCGGAAAAAGAGGCCTTTTGTCTTCTTTTCTCCGCTATTATAGCTGATTACGCATATAGAATATATCAAATCACCATTCTTTCTGACGCCTGCTGCGCAGAGGGTCTCTTTGCCACCTCCCGCCTGCTGATACAGCTTTACCGCCAGAATATCCCGCCATTCCCGGATCTGTTCTTTCAAAATGCCTGTGCCTTCCACTCTTCCATCCTTCCGCAGCCCAAGCATCTGGCCTCCTCCCGTGCTGACAGCAATCGATGAAATTTCACTCCACTGATACAGCTCCCTCTCTGCCTCTTCTGTTCTCCTGCCGGCTATAGCCACAGTTCCATTCCTGCGGATACCCGCCACCGTATTCTGGAGACAGAATATCTTTTCTATATTTCCCCAGGATGCTGTCTGCGAAATAAGTTTCCGAATGAGCTCTCTGTCCGCGAAACGCCCGCCTGACGGTATGATTTTTACCATCCCGTTTTCCAGAATGGCCGCTGCCATGCTCAGGCTGGCATCTATCGCCCGTACTTTTTCATGCGCAAGGCTATTTTCGTATTTCCATTCCTCTCCGTTATCATTCAGAAGCACACAGGATCTGTCTTTTCTCCACCCAATCAGCCAGTTGTTCTTATAATCAATGTCTGTGATTTCTTTCCACTGACTGATAACATTCCAGAGTCCCCTGTCTTTTCGCTGCTGGCTCAGATTTCCGAGGCTGTCCTTCTCATAATATTTCACTGTCACCACAGTGCCGTCTTTCTTAAGGCCAAACGGCCGCGCCAACATCAAAGTTCCGTAATCATAATTCACGATCTTCACAATGTCTGACCAGAGCTCCTGGCCTTTGAGCTGAAACTCTCCGGCCCGGCTGAGCGCTGCAATTTCTTTTACTGCCTTCGGGACGTCTTCTCCTGAAACGCTGCTGCACATATGGTATCTGTCCCAGTTATCTGCCAATATCTGAGTATCTTCCACAATCTTAGAGCCGTAGTTTTTCAGCGCTGCCTTCTGCAGTATTCCTTTTGCATCCAGAGCCGCAATCTGAATATCACTGCTTCCGGCGCTGCGGTTTCTATAAATATCAAACCGTTTCCCTATATCTTCCGAATCCGGCCCGCCCTTTGCAGAAGAAGTGCCTTTCTCATCCGACCCGGCCTTTACCGGGAGAGCGCCTTTCTCATCCGGCTCAGCCTGTACTGAAGGAGCCTCTTTCTTATTCGGTTTCAGTTCTGCCGACATAGGCGTATACACCAGGCCCAGCGCCACCGTCTCCTGGGGCCTCGTCACAGGAATCACCCGCTCTGGATTCTCTGCAATCTTCGGAAGCAGCTCCCCGCAGATCTCAGGCATCCTCCCTGTCAGCATCTCCTTTACAAAATACCACTGGCTGTGGCCGCCGGTCAGGAGCACCAGCTCGATGTCCCGGGCGGCGGCACCGGCCGCATTGACGCATCCGTTCACCAGCTCCGGAAACTTTTTCAGATATTCTGCCGCGTTTTCTTCAAAAACACTGCGCGTCAGTCCATAGGGCTCCATCTCCAGATCCAGAAGTTCTGTGATCAAATCCAGATCGGCAAAGCCCTCCACCCGCTCGTTTCGGGCCAGGGCCGGCGAAACGACCATCTCCTTCCAGGTCTTGAACTTGTCGAAACCGCACCGCTTCAAAACCATGCCGGCCATGTCCTCCGGCAGCTTTTCCCGGATATAATCCTGCAGAAGCATTTCCACCTCCTGGCCGCCGAACAGGATATCACCGCTTACGGGCCATGTGGACAGAATCTCCGTCTCTGCCCGTTCCCCTGGCGTGTAGCGGCAGAGCACCAGATCGGTCGTACCCGCTCCCATATCAATCAAAAGAACCGTACAGGATTTTCCTTCTTTCAAATATCCCCTTTTCTGCAGGTAATCCTGGCTCTGAAGCGTCACCGCATGGATCGCCGCCTGTGCCTCGTCCATCCCCTCTACCCTGGGAAAACCCGCCTTTTCCGCCGCTTCCACCATAAACCTTTTTGTATCCGCACTCCATTTGACCGGATAGCTGATCAGAGTACGCTCCTGATCGTCCGCGTCTCCCAGATGACCGCCCTCGCTCTGAGCTCTGTAGACTGCCGCAAGATAAACCAGGAATTCCTGCGTCAGTTCCCGGGCTTCCTGTCTCCTTTTCTCATCCGGGCTCTCCAGATCTGTCTTGAAGCCGTGAAACAATATAGCCTTTTTCTTCGCCACCTGCGCGTCATAACCATAATATGCAGTGTCCCCGGTCCGCTGAATCAGCGTAGGCACAGTCGGGTATGTCCCGTTGAAAATGACGGAATTCGTATCCAGAACACTTCCGCCTTCCACAGGCATCCCGTCTTTGTACCGTTTTACGCGCACGACAGAGGTGCTTGTTCCAAAATCAATTCCTATGATACGTTCTGCCGCCATTTTCTTTCACTCGCTTTCTAATATTTCTTTTTCCCCTGATTCCCCTGAAGCTGCGCGGACGGCCGTTCCTGTCAGCCTGTGTTATCCCTGTTTCCTGTTCTGCCGCAGGTACTTCTGAAGCTCCTCAATGAACCGCAGGGCGTTCCCGGGCTCCCCGGTCTTTGTATGGCAGAGAGTGAGAGGGCCGATGCCGATTCCAAACTCCCCGATGTCAAAGGGCCGGAAACCGCTGTCTGCAAAAATCTCCCAGGAAATGAATTCCATGCCCCCGTATCTTCTGCTGTAGACTCCGCTTTCCGCGAAAGCATAGCCGTATTTACAGGTTCCCAGAAGCGTCGTGTCGCAGGCCAGATAAACCTTTTCGCCTGCTGAAATCCCCAGATATTCCCGCAGCAGGGTCATGTTCTTCACTGCGAAATCACCCCGGCCGGGATGCACAAAATCCTGTCCTGCCGTGAATTTCTCCACCAGCTCTGACAGGCTGAAAGAGCTGGCTGCAGGCTCCGGCAGACTGGAAGAGCTGCCTGCAGACTCCGGCAGAACCACCGGACTGGCCGCAGACTTCGAAGCACCTCCGAAGCCCTCCGCATCCATAACATACACATTCTCTGTGATGTTCTCCGCGTCTGCCAGGCCGGCCGGGGAGCCTGAAAAGGAAGCCATCGGCACGTAGACAAGTCCCAACGCCACCGTCTCCTGGGGCCTCGTCACAGAGAGAATGCGGTTCGGGTCCTCTGTGATCTGAGGCAGAAGGCTGCCGCAGACCGCGGGCAGCCTGCCGGTCAGAATCTCTTTTACAAAATACCATTGGCTGTGGCCGCCGGTCAGAATCACCAGCTCGATGTCCGCGTCCTTTACGCCGGACGCGGCGATGCAGCCCCGGATGAGAGCGGGAAATTTTTTCAGGTAGGCTTCTGCCTTCTCCTCGAAGGTCTGCCGGGTCAGATGCCAGGGTTCCATCTCCACGTCATAGAGCTCTGCGATCATATCCAGATCCGGGAAATTTTCTACCGTATCATTTCTTAAAAGTCCCGGCGACACGGTGTTTTCCTTCCAGGCCTTGAACTTGTCTGCGCTGCATTTTGAGAGGATCTTTTCTGCCATGTCCTCAGGCAGCTTTGTTCTGGCGTAATCCCGCAGAAGCTCGTCGGCCTCGCGGCCTCCGAAAAGCACATTTCCTCCCACAGGCCAGGAAACAAGCGTCTCTGTCACGGGACTGTCTCCGGGCGTATACCGGCACAGGGCCAGGTCCGTCGTCCCCGCGCCCATATCAATGAGAAGAACGGTGCAGGGCCGTCCCTCCCTCAGATAGCCTTCCTTTTTCAGATAACTTTCGCTCTGCAGAGTCACGGCATGGATGGCGGCCTGGGCCTCATCCATGCCCTCTACATTGGGAAAGCCCGCCTGGCCGGCCGCCTCCAGCATGAACTTTTTCGTCCCGCTGCCCCATTTTACCGGATAGCTGATGATCGTCCGTTCCCGGTCGTCCGCCTCTCCCAGATGGCCGCCCTCGCTCTGGCTTTTATATACCCCCGCCAGATATTTCAGGAATTCCTGCGTCAGTTCCCGGGCCTTCTGCCGCTTTTCCGGGTCCGGGCTTTCCAGATCCACCTTAAAGCTGTGATACAGGACAGCTCCCCTTTTGGCTGTCTGCGCATCGCAGCCAAAATAGGCGTTCTCTCCCAGCCTCTGTATCAGAGTCGGAACCATGGGAATCCCGTTATTGAATACGACGGCCTCTGCCGCCAGCCGTTCCTGGCTTACGGGTTCCCCGCCGCGGTACCGTTTCACCCGGATCACCGAGGTGCTTGTGCCGAAATCGACCCCAATCACACGCTCCGCCGCCATAACACCATCCCCTCTCTGTCAGTTATTCTGTGCTTTCAGCTCCCGCAGCCGTTCCAGCGCTCTTCCGTACCAGGCGTCCGAGATCGGAAGGGTCTCTCCGCCTGACAGCCGCACCAGATGAGCCCCCTTGTCCAGGGTCTCCACATAGCGGCTGTTTACAATATAGCTTTTATGTATCCGCACAAACCGCCCGTCCAGCTGGGGCTCCAGCGGCGATAACCGGGAAAAGAGCCGCAGCCCTTCCCCGGAAGCCGTATGAATCTCCACATATTTCAGATCGCTCTGCAGATACCGGATATGGGAAAGGGGAATGCAGTACATCCCCTTTCTCCCTTCGTAGAAAAAGATGTCCTCCGCGCCGGAGAGTTCCTCCAGAATCCTGTCCAGGATTTTCTGCAGCTCTTCCTTTCCTCTGTCGTCCTTTCGGAGAAAGAAGGCTGCGGGGCGGGTGGGAAGAAGCGGCTCCAGAGCGCAGGGCTCCCAGCGGTAATAGGCAATCCTGCATTCCGGATTGAGGCGGTACAGCAGCTCTCCTGCCCTGCGCCCTGCGTCCCGGTCCAGGGAAATCAGCGCGAAGCTGATTCTTTTCGCGTACTTTTCCAGCTTCTGCTCTGTCACATTCTGGGTAAACCAGAGCAGATTCAGTTCCCGGTTCTCCCGGATCAGATACTCCACCGTCCATTCCCGGAGAAGCTCTCTCACTCTTTCATCCGTCTCGAAAACTGCCGCGCAGATCATGCTTCCGTTCCTCCGTACAGGCCCGCAAGGCCCAGCTTTTCCACTGTCTCCCGATAGATCTTCTGGTATTTGTCCACGCTCATATCAGAGACCCGGCCGTCCTGCTCCTGGAAGGACAGAACTCTGTCGCAGGCGGCGTACAGCTCTTTCATCAGCTCCGCGCCCCGTTCTGTAAGCCACGCGGCCTCCACGCTGCAGACCGGCTCCGTAATATCGATTTCCCGCTCGAACATCAGATTGCGGAAGCAGACCAGACGCTTAAAGGGATATACAAAGCTCAGTTCAAACTGCTGGGGATAATAAATTACCTTACCGTCCTGATATTCCTCCCTGTGGGGTTTAAAGCTCATGCAGAGCCGTCCTGCCTTTTTCTCCAGACAGGGAAGCCCCAGCAGCATCTGCATGGGCAGCTCCGTCCGGATTACGGGATGGTTCATCAGTTCCTTTACAATATTTTCTGAATTCATCATAGCTTACTCCTTATCTGCGGATACCGTATAATTTCCGCTGGTGCTCCAGGCCGTCATAAAGGTACTCAGATCGTGGCGGATTCCCTGCCCGTTCTCCACCCCCGGATCATTCAGAATGATCTGAATGTTGTCCGGATCTGTGCCGTCGATTCCGATGACCTGTACGGCATGATTGGCCGACATGCCCGGAAGGTTCGCCATGGCCGGATTGGCCAGAACCATGTTGTTTACCCCTACGATCACCTTTTCTCCATTATCCAGCATTTCGGCCAGCTCCGCAAGGGTAACCCCGTTCTGCCGTTCTACCTCCAGTCCCAGCTCCTCCAGAATGTTGCCTACATCCGCTACGGGCGTTCCCGTGGCCGGATCGTACCAGCCCCGCTCCGTGGCCAGCTGAATCAGCTCCTGCTCGGAGAACTCCCGGTCCAGCAGCTGCTCCGCCACGAACTCCTGGCAGGCCACCGCACAGGAATTCTGCTCTGTCTGGTGATGCCAGTTCTCCATGTCCTTCTCCGGATCGCCGGAAATATCATCTCCCTCAAAAAAATCCTTAAAACTTTCCATCAGGCCGCCCAGCTCCTGCTGCATCTCCCCAATGTTCTCCATCAGCACGCCTTCTTCCAGCTCCTGCTGTCCTTCCGCCTGCTCCATGGCCTCCGCCATATCGTCATCCCAAATCTCCAGTGACATTGCTTCACCTCCATAAAATCCTTTTTATCCCTCTGCCCCTTTAAAACACCGGCCAAATCACTCCAGAAGCGCTATCTTTCCATCCAGGAACCAGATCTCCCGTTCCAGATCCGCCACTTCTTTTGTGTATACCTTTACCTGGAATTCACGTCTGGAAATAGCTGAATCCACGCCCTCCATACCCTGCTCTTTATTCGATTCCAGCTGTTCCAGCGCTTTTTCAGAATGCTCCAGATTGTCTTTTGCCGCGTTCAGCTTTCTCTGCAGATAGCTGCGTTCGTCGTAAAGCTTCTCCAGCTGTTCCTGGCGTCTCTGCTCCTCCAGAAGCTCCTGTTCCGTCATCTCGCCGCTTCCCAGCGTGCACTCCGCCTCTTCCAGACTGTTTTCTGCCAGTTCTGGAGCTTCTTCTATCTTTTCATTCTCATATGTTTCGTTCTCGTATTCCTCATAATCCATCCATTCCATGCTCATGTCTCTTTCCTCCTTTCCCTGTCCGCTTTTGTATACATCAGGTCCTGCCGGGGATTCCTGCGCCGGCTTTTTCCTGCGGCAGGTTTCTATCTCACATCCTGGCCCGGCGCGGGCATCTTCACCCAGGCCGCCGCGTCGTCCTCGTCTCCGCAGATGATGGCGTTTCCTTTCTCCAGCGCGGGGATAATATATTTCTGATCATCCCTGAGCGCCATGCAGGAGGCCATGATTTCCTGATCGTCCGGCGCGGTCAGCCGGTGCACAATCTTGTAATTGGTGTTTTTGACAGCTCCCTCGATGAGCCGCGTGGGTACCTGATCCACGACCACCAGCCCCTGTCCGTATTCCCGGACCTCTGAAAGCAGGTTGTCGAACAGGTCGGCCGCCGCCTGCTGGGGGCTTCCGCTGCTCTTCTGTACCTGAGGCTTCAGAAGCACGTTGTGGGCCTCCTCCACAAGGGTCAGGTGGCAGAGACTGTTTTTCTGGGCCCTGGCCCTGTATTCCGGATCGTTGGTGTAGCGTGACATCCGGTACTCGTAAAGGGCCTGCATCAGAAGCGACATGACAAGGGATTTATCCTTGCTGCCCGCCAGCCGGCTGATGTTGATCACGGCGTTTCCGGAAAACAGCTTATGGTAATCCGTGGATTTGGGCACGTTCAGAATCCGCCCCCGCATCCCTCTGCGCAGGGATTTGAAACGGGTGAGCAGCACCTCGGTCAGATTATCCCGGTTCATATTCGCGTAGGACTTGTGCTTCATCACATCCCGTGCCTTCTCCAGCATCCTGTCGATGTCCGGATATTTCGGCAGAGGCTCCGTGATCCCGGCGTCATAATCGCAGTCATTGCGTTCCGCAAAGTCCCGGATCGTTTCGTCCACCACCTCTTCGATCAGAATCGGCACGACCTCCTCGGAAGGCAGGCAGGCGTTCAGCAGGGTCACGAAATTTTCACAGTGCTGCAGCAGATCCACCTTCGCCCCCGGAGCCGCCGCGGGCTCGTAGGGATTGATGCGCAGCTCCTCCACAGGCGTTCCGTCCACCTCGCTGACTCCCGGCATGTAAATCGTAAATTTCTTCTCGTCCGGCAGATGCCTGTTCTGCTCGATGGCCCAGCGCACATAGTCGTCCTTGGCCGGCTCGATGACCATGACCGGAATGTCCCGGCGGATCACCTCCGAGAGAATCCGCTTGCAGGTGGTGGATTTTCCGCTTCCGGTTCCGCCTGCCACCAGAGCGTGGCGCACCAGGGAATTGACGTCGATGTCGTAGGTCGTATTCTGGATGATACCGGTATCCACAATATTTCCCAGCGTAATCCGATCCCCGCGAATCACCGCAGGATTGTTGGCAAAGCGGACGGCCGTCTTCACGAACCGGAGACCCGGCACATCTCTGCGGGGAAGGGAGGTAGCCAGGCTCAGCTCCCGGGTATTGATGGGAGTGCTCAGGTACTGGTACACTCTTCCAAAAATATGCCAGTTTTCCTCTGCCCTCTGTTCTTCCCGGACCGCCCCTTTTTCCTTTTCTGTCTCTGAAGGCCGGGAGGCCCGTTCCGCCATCGGAAGCAGCTCGAACCGGTTGCGGACGATCTGCAGGGCATTGGAATCAGGCCGGAACAGATGGAGCCGGATGGGCTCGAAATAAGTGGTATCGCCGGAATAGACCGACCGGAGCATACCCGTAACCGTCACCACATCTCTGGGAGAGGTGCCCAGCACATAAACGCCTGTGTTCCAGAATCCTAAATTTCTGCCCTCATTCAGGCGGGCCACATGATGATCCGTGACCACTTCCGCGTATTCTGCAAATTTATCCAGATATTCCTGATTGGTGGAGGCGGAGCCGCTGACAGAAGCCTGCTTCTGCTTATTCAGCATTCCTCCGATCTGGCTGCCCATCATCATGCCGATGCTTCTTCCCATGATACCGCCCAGCATCGAACCGCCGATGGCCCCCAGCACCGTACTCAGAATGGAAATCCCCATTCCGACGCCTCCCTGCTCCGACATGGACTCGCCTCTGGAGAGGGACTGGCCCGCTGTCAGCCGGACTCCCGTATGGATCTGGCTTCCCAGTCTCCGGTAGCGGGAAATGATATCGGAAATCTCCTGATCCCGGATCGGGTCCGCGATCACCAGCATGGCGTAATCCTTTTCCGTGCCGTACATGTCACGGATGCCGAAAGCCAGCTGATCCAGGGTCTGCAGCATACCCTTTTTCTCATTTTCCCGGAAGGAGGGAATGCCTGTCACCGCGCCGATGTAATTCATGTCCAGCAGCGGCAGATTCACCTCATCCACAGCCTTTTTCTCATCCAGGGTCCGCAGCCCCATGCCCGGCATGGAGCCAAAAGCCGCCTCCCGGATCTGCTCGATGGCCTCCTCTGCCGCCACCTCCTGCCGGGAAGACACCGTGCCCAGAAAGAGCTTCGTCTCGCCCTGATTTCTCAGCAAAAGGAAAATCAGGCGGTAATCCCAGGCGTGCAGGCTGGACAGAACGCCCTGCCAGCGTGAGAGCAGATCATAGCTCTCATTTTCGTTGGGATGAATGGGCAGCCGGGTGATCTGAAGCCAGTGGATCTTCTTCGCCCGCCTGGCGCTCTCCGGCTGAAATATTTTTTCAGAAGTATAATTCAGGTAATCCCGTTCCAGAAGCTGCTCCAGCATGGTCTGATAAAAGTTATCCGGCACCTGGATATCCAGCTCCACCTTCTGCTCCTGAAGGCTCAGCTTCTTCAGAAGATCCCGGGGCCTGACGTCCATCAGAATGTCTTCTTTTAATTTTGCCATGATAGTTTCCTGTGTCCTCCTTCCCTTTCGGAAGCTGCTGCGGTTCTGCCCGCGCCGGGCGGCACACTGCTCTGATTCGCTACTCCGGTTCTCTGCTCCGGCCTCTGAGCTGTCTTTATCATACCCGGCCTGCGGTTATCCGGGGGCTGTTCTGCTTTTTTGCGGGGTGAAAGGGAAGAATCTCTTTCCCCGGCTTGTCCTGTCAATAAAATGCGTCTATAGCAGAAAAAATCATCGGTATAAGAATCGGCATAAGAAGCACCAATGTATAACTCAAATTCACCAAAGAACTTGCCTGTCTTTTCAAAAAACTTTGTCTCTGCGGATCACTTTCTCTCTGGGCTTCCTCCTGACACTTTCTTGCGTGTGCAAAACTGAATACCGCTGTCAGCCATGCTGCAAATCCCATTCCTCCATTACCCAATGCTTCTCCAAAATCCATATAGCTGATCTCCGCCAGCCAGAGAGCGCCTAATACGGACATGGCCGCCGCTATCACCGCCGCAAAGAACGCATTCCTGCCAACATTCAGCAATGGCTGCGGCGAAGTACTGCTCTGCTGTTCCAGCGGATCTGGTTTTGGGTCTGGCTTTGGATCCGGCGGGGGCGTCGGATCAGGCACAGGTTCAGGCTCTGGGTCTGGTTCCTCCACCACCTGGTAGCCGCACTCCGGGCAGAACAGCGCTCCCGGCTCCAGCTCCGCATGGCAGTGCTGCAATATTTCTTTGTCTCTGCTTCAGCACCCACCGACCTGCCGCACTGGTCACAGAATTTCGCGTTTTCTCTCAATGACGCCCCACAGTTTTCA
>ERZ1643249.2605-NODE-2605-length-16685-cov-4.848888_pt1 | contig 16685 bp, 16 predicted proteins | sample MGYA00579263_ERZ1643249 | MGnify/ENA primary metagenome ERZ1643249 (study PRJEB29033, sample SAMEA4952264) | chicken gut metagenome | biome: Broiler Chicken; feature: Gastrointestinal Tract; material: Caecum | place: Ireland | collected 2018 | study: Broiler...
TTGAGTTTTCTTTGCTATGCAGTTGTCAATCTTCGGCCTTCCCGAAACGACAGTTTCGGGTGCGGTCATTAAAGAGGTTGCCCCCTTGCGTGACAGCTTATACATGATAACACTTACAAACCATAAAGTCAAGTGTTTTTTTCCGTTTTTTCGGATTTTTTTGATTTTTTTCGCTCGTCGGCGGAAATTTTTTCCTCACGGAGAAAAATTTTGCCGCCCGGACGCCCTCCGCGGCGCTCCCCGCCCGCTCTTCGCCGGCGGATTCCGCCCGCAGAATATGCCCGTATATAAAGATCTGCCTATATATAATATTGTCGCGAAAAATATCGCGGGAAAGAAGTCAATGACAGCCGCCGCAGGTGGCGCAATGCCCCGTACAGGACGGGGGCCTTTTTCCGGTAGACGAATACATGGTACCCGCATAATCCCGTTCCGTCTCGCCGCCGCAATCGGGACAAACGACTTTGTCCGTATACACTTTGACGAGCTCTTCGAACTTCTTTCCGCATTTTTTGCACTTGTACTGTAAAATCGGCATTATCCCCGCCTCCTTTTCTTTTTGACCTGTTTGGGCGTGCGGATGCGCACGGAATCGCTCATCTTCGCGAGCAGGACGGAACAGACGGCGGTGAGGACGACGGAAATGATGAGGATAATCCAGAATTCCCACGCCACGCCGCTGCCGTGAACCCCCATGCCGAAGGGCAGGTCCACGTTCATGCCCAGCAAGCCCGCGATCAGCGTCGGGATCGCGACGAGAATGGTGATGACGGTCAGCCTTTTCACGACGTTGTTCACGTTATTGGAGATGACCGAACTGAACGCGTCCATGGTCGTTTTGAGAATGTCCCGATAGATGCCGCACATCTCCGTCGCCTGTCTGGTCTCGATGAGGACGTCGTCGTAGAGATCCTGATAATCGGGATTGGACTGTACGGGTTCCATCCGAGAAAGTCTGCCGTACACCGAAGAATTGGCGCTCAGCGAGGTCGAGAAATAGACGAGGGAGTCCTGCAAGCCCAAAAGTTCGATGAGTTCCTGGTTTCGCATGGACTTATGCAGTTCCGCCTGCAGGCGCAGGGACTTTTTATCGATCTGTTTGAGCGAATAGGAAAACCGCTTGGCGTTGTCCAGCATGAAATGCAGGATGAACGCAACGGGTTTGAGCGTCGAGACGCGGCTGCGGTTGGAGCTGAAATTCGCCAGCACGGAATTGGGGTTGAGGGATACCGTGACGATGCAGCGGCTGTTGTAGATGATGGCGACGGGGATGGTCGTATAGGAATCCCCCTCTTCGGTATCCACCATCATCGGGCTGTCCACCACGTACATGGTAGCCCCATCGTCCGTATCCACACGCGCGGATTCCTCTTCGTCGAGCGCCGCTTTGAGAAGTTCTTCGGGAATGCCGCTCTTTTCCCGGATGTCCTCCACTTCGTCGTCGGTGGGGTTGATCATTTCCACCCAGCAGCGGCGCTCGAAGCCGTCGATGGGCACGATGCTGAGATTGTCGTCGGTCTTGTAAAATCTGATCATATGCGTACCGCCTTCATGGTTTGGTCGTGCGGCGTCTCTGCGCCGGAAACGGGTTTCGGGCGCAAAAAAACGCACGGGAAAAACCGCCCGTGCGTCCGTACCTGATCAGAAATCGGAAAAATGTCCTCTCCTCTTCCGTAAAAGCGATCTCAGCGTCCCGCGCACTGCGGATTTTCTTGAGTTTTCGTCATGCTACTTCGGTTGGGAACAGCGTCCATAATTGCTCCTTGCGAATCCCAAAGCGCGCGCAAAACACGCGCCTTTCGGTCTACGTTTTTATTATACGCCACAAAATAAATTTTGGCAAGTATTTTGCCGTAAAAACTTGCCGGAAATTTTTTCGGGCGGCGAATTTTCCGCCGCCCCGCCGATGCTTTCCGCCGTTTTCCGACCGCCCTTCCGCGCATCTCCCCTTACAGCACCGCTTTTCCGCTGAGGAAGGAATCGAAAAAGCCCGCCACGTCCACGCCCGTCCGCTCGAAGCACCCGACGAGATCGGCGGGCTGGGCGATTTTGAACTTATACGAAGAATAGTATCGTTTCAGCCCTTCGAAAAACTTTTTGTCGCCGATGCTCTCCCGCAGGGTGTCCATCATGACCATGCCCTTGTCGTAGGCGATACAGCGGTATTCGTATTCGCTGAGATAGTCGCCGAGCGACCGCGTCATGCGGGTATCCGCATCCCCGAACACCTGGCTGTAAACGCTGTAATAGGCGCGGTATTCTTCGAGCGCGTCCGCCGCCAGCCCTTCGCGCGTATAGCCGTAGTCGGGATGATTTTCAAAAAACAGCGCGGAGGAATATTCCGCCAGACCTTCGTCCTGCCAGGCGTTTTCCGCCGGATTGCTCCCCACCGCCGCATACCACCACTGGTGCGCCGTCTCGTGGGCGATCGTATAGAGCAGATCCTTTTCGCCGAGATCGTCCGAGATCATCGAAAGCGCCGGATATTCCATGCCGCCGTAGCAGAATCCCGTCTGCACGACGGAATAGGTCTCGTAGGGATAATCCCCGAACGTTCCGGCGTAATACCCAAGCGCCTCCCGGGCGAGCGCCAGATGTGCCGCCGGCTGTTCGTCGTCGTAATAGTAATACATGACCGACACGTCCCCTTCCCTGCACTCGACGACTTCGAAGCAATCGGAGAGCACGAGGGCGAAATCGCGCGCGTTCGACGCAGACATGGTATATTCCTTTTTGCTTTCCAGCGCCTTTTCCGACTGAATTTTCCCCGTGGAGGCGACCGTGTACTCCCGGGGGACGGTGAGGGTCACCGAATAGTCGGCGCAGTCCGAGAAAAAGGGCTCGCCGTCCGGATAATAGACGCATTCGTAGAAATCCCCCGCCGAGCGGCCGCAGAGGATGGGGAAGAAATTGCCGAGATTGACGGTGTTTTCCGTCACCCCCGTGCGGTGGTTGACCTTGGCGAGTCTGGTGCGGAAACCGATGTCCAGCGTCACCCGGTCGCCGGGGTACAGGGGCTCGTCGAGAGAGACGGAGAGGATATTTTCGTCCTCCCCCGTCACCTCCCAGCTCTCCGCGCCGCTCACGCTGGAAATTTCCATACTTCCGTAGCTCGTCCCGTCGTAATAGGCGGAGGCGGAATGGACGGGTGACACGGGGCGGTGCGCCGCGCCCTCCCGGTAGGCGTTTGCCCACAGATTGAAGCGGAGCGCGGAAATCTCCTCCCCGCCCGCATTTCTCCACTCCAATTTCACCATGCCGGTGATCGTGGAAGTTTCCGGGAGATATTCGGCGGTGATCTCATACCTGGTGTCCGGACTTTGCGTTTTCTGACAACCCGCAAAAAAGACAGCCGTCCCCGAAACAAGCCCCGCGGACAGCAAAAGGCAGACAAAGCGTTTCATACAAATAACCTCTAAACTGTACTTTCGTTGCAGGATATTGTATGCGTCCGCCCGCGCCTTTATGACGGGATTTTATGACGGGGATTTATAAAAGACCGCCGCGCCGCCCGGGGTCGGGCGGCGCGGCAGAGCGGTTACTTCTCTTCCAGCGTCAGATATTCCGCGGGATCGACGTTCGCCCCGTCTTTGAACACTTCGAAGTGCAGGTGCGCGCCGTCCTTGTACTCGCTGCCGTTGGCTTCCGCGACGGTGGCGATGACGTCCCCCTGCTTGACTTCGTCGCCCGCTTTCAGTCCCTCTTTGGCTTCGACGAACTGATAGACGGACTTGACGCCGTCGCCGTGGTCGATCGTGATCTGCGTTCCGACCAGCACGTCGGAGGTGTACACGCTCTCCACCGTTCCCGACGCGACCGCATACACTTCGCTGCCGACTTCGGCGGTGAAATCGACGCCCATATGCTCGTAGTAGTTGCCGAGCGTCTTGTTGTAGTAAAAGCCGTACTCGTTCAGGACGCTGACCACGCTGACGGGGGAGATGAACTCCTCCGGCGTCTCGATGACGGGCTGATCGGGGTCGGGCGTTTCGATCTGCCCTCCCGAATTGTCGCCCGCGTCGATGCTCACGCGGCTGCGGTTTGCCAGAACGACCGCCGTGACGATGATCGCCGCGCACAAAAGCACCGCGGCGCAGCCGAGCGCGATATACAGATACAATTTCTTATTTCTGACGCCGGCCTTTTCGTTTTCTTCCTTCATAATAAAATCCTCCCGAAAGATGTATTTTGTATGTAGATTTTTGCCCCGCTTTCCCCCTTTTATACTCGCCGCCGCAAAATTTTTTTCGGCGGCGGACAAACGGCCCCTTACCAGCCCCCGAAAATGACAGGCGTACCCGCGGCTACCCCGTCCGCCCGGATCGCTATATGCAGATTGACGAACTGTCCGCCGATCGTCGTTCCGCCTTTCAGGAGGGGAGAATAATAATATCCGGAAAGCGTCCCGCCCGCCTCCTCTTCGAAGAGGAGTTCGGCGCGGTATTTTTCGGCGAGTTCCTCCGCGAATTTTTCGGCGTCCTCCCCTTCCGTGCGGTACACGGCGCTTTCGCCGCGGACGAAAAACAGATCGCCGAAAGAAAGTTCTTCCCGCATCTCCGCCTGCGAAGAGGCGGAATACAGATAATAGGTCTTTTCCCCGCCCGAAAAGGAGCAGAAATGCAGCACGAATACAAACGCCGTGACGGCGAGAAAGGCGAGCGCCGCCCCCGCCGTTTTCAGAAATTGTCCGATTCCGCAGCTGTCCGACATAAAAATTCCCTCCCGCGGTTGTCCGCGAGAGGGAGTATTGACGGTATCGCCGCCTTTTATACCCGATCCAAAAGATAAAATACCGGAATGGCAAAATCCGAAAAGCGCCCGGCTTATTTTTCTTCGGCGCTCCGATCGGTTTCGCCTTCTCCTGCTTTCCCGGCGCCTTCGACGCCTCCGTCCCCTTCCGTTTCCGGTTCCGCCGTTTCCTGCGGCTTTTCCTCCTCTGCCTGCGGGCGTTCCGTTTCCGGAACAGATTCCGATACGGGGCTTTCCGCGCCGATCGGCTTGCCCGTCATGGGATCGAACCGCGCGGGTTGAGATTCGGCGGGACAGAGCGGCTTGCCCGTCATCGGGTCAAACCGCGCGGGGCGATCGGCGGGATAAATCGGCTTGCCCGTCATGGGATCGTACCCGATCGGCTTTCTGCCGTCCTGTCCACTGCCGCAGACGGCAGTCGGCGGAACAAACGGCGCCCCATACGTCCCCGGCGTTCCGTAAGTACCCTGTCCGTATGTCCCGTACGTCCCCGTTCCCGAACCGTACTGCCCGTACGTTCCGTACCCGGAGGCATTGTTTCCGGGCGCCCCGGCGCCGCCGAAAGCCGTTCCGGGATAGTTGATCGGACGTCCCGTCACGGGGTCGATGCCGTTTTCGTCGCGATAGATCTGGTTGAGCCGGGCGACGGTCAGGGTGACACTTTCGGGGAACCGCCTGGAAAGCTGAGACGCGGCGCGGATCGCCAGCGCGAAAAAGACGATGCAGTAAGCGTGCGCGGCGATGTCGAGAATCAACACTCCGACTTGCATCATGAGCATAAAGTCGATCAGAAGCCATGCGGCGTCGACGGAAAAAAGCACGAGCAGGACGATCATCGCCCAACGGCGTTTTTTGGACAGCAGCCCGAACACGATGACCGCCGCCGTAAACAATACGGCGAGGCCGATCACGACGAAAGAGATGATCATCTCTTCCATGCCCGACGCGACGAAGGGAAACAGCTGAATCGTCCGCATCGCCGCCACGAGCTGCACGACGGAATAGAGGCTGGTAAGAATATAGTAATACGAGCCGTCGTTGCTGTCCATTGCCAGCGCGCACACGGTATTGAGCGCCGTCAGAAGCAAAACGACAAGGACGTTCACGCGGGCGGTCTTATACGTCCGGATCGCATTCAGCGCGGAGGTATATTCCAGATTGGTCATGATTTTCTCTCCTTATATACTTTTGGGTTGTGTTGTCCGGCTATGCGGCAGGACGCCGGACGAAATCGGGAAGGATTAAAATCCCGTCAGTTTTTCGCCGCCGAGCAGGTGGATGTGCAGGTGATGCACGCTCTGTCCGCCGTCCTCCCCCTGGTTTATAATGACGCGGTAACCCTTTTCCAGCCCCAGCGTCTTTTCGAGAGAGGCGATCTTCACAAAGCAGCGTTTCAGAAGCTCCGCCTTTTCCCCGTCCATCTCCGAAAGCAGGGCAAAATGGGTTTTGGGAATGCACAGACAGTGCAATTTCGCCTTGGGTTCGATGTCCCGGATGACGATCATGTCCTCATCCTCATACAGCCGTTCGGAGGGAATTTCCCCCCGGATGATCTTGCAGAATACGCAGTTTTCCATAACGTTCTCCTCATTGATAAAGTGATTTTTATCCGAAGGCATCTGCATGCCCGCAAATACAATTTCGTCCGCCGCGTTTGCCGCGCTTCCCGCGCCCGGCATTCCCGCCGCGTTTATCTCGCCCGTTCCGGCGCTCGCCGCAGCCCTGTCCCGTTCCTTTTCCGATTTTTTCCAGACGGCGCCCACGATGAAGGCGGCAAGGACAAGCGCCGTTCCCAAAAATTTTCCCCAACCGTAAGGGGTCATAACCGTCAGCAGGATAAGGATTTCGGAATTGGGCGACAGGGAAAGCGTGAGCGGATCCGCAGCGAGAAAGAGAAAAAGACAGAGCATGGCGCAAGGGCGTTTCTTCGCCGCCAAAAACAGCACCGCCATCCCCGCGAGATAAGCCGCCGCCGCAAACAGCAAAACCAAGCCGAAAGAGACGCTTCCGGATAAAAGCAATGTCGCGCCTTCGACGAAGCCGACCGCGGGCAGAAGAAAGAGACCTATCAATAAAAGAGTATCGTTTTCGGAAAAAAGCCCGATTGCCGTACTCGCCATGCCGAGCAGCAAAAAGCCGCCCGCGCATATCCACAGGACAAAATACGCCTTTTTCAGCCCTGCGCGGCTCTCTTCTTTCATCCTTTTATCCTCCTCATCGTTCCGGTTGCAAATCCCGCTCGCCGCAGCCCTGCCCCGTTCCTTTTCAAATTTCTTCCGCTTTCAATCCGTCGCGGAACAGCTCTTTTGCGCGCACGCGGACGAGCCTTCCCCGCACGTCTCCCGGAATATATATGCGGATATAGTTTTCCGAATACCCCTCCGTAAACCCTTCTGAAAAGGTTTCGGGGACGACGGAAAGTTCCCGCCCGACAAAGCGGGACATGTATTCCCCCTTCTGCTTAGCCCCCTCTTCGAGCAGCTTTTCCACCCGTTCTTTTTTAACGGCAAAGGGAATTTCCTTATACCGGCGGAAGGCGTTCGTGCCCTCCCGCGGGGAATAGGGAAAGGCGTGTATCTGCGCGAATCCCGCCTCTTTCACGATGGAGAGGGAGAGGGCAAAATCCTCTTCCGTCTCGGTGGGAAAGCCCGCGATGATATCCGTCGTGATCGCGGCGTCCGGAAAGGCTTCCCGTATCTCTTGGCAGCGGGCGAGATACTCCGCCCGCGTATAATGCCTGTTCATGCTTTTCAGCACCCTGTCCGAGCCGCTCTGCAAGGACAGATGGAACTGCGGCGCGAAATTTTTCACCCCTTTCGCCGCGCGCAAAAAATCGTCGGTGATCAGGCTGACTTCGAGCGAGCCTAAACGGATGCGGGTGTCCGCGTCCTTTACGGCGGTCAGAAGCCCGGCAAGCCCCCGCCCCTTTTCGTCGCGGTAGGAGGAGATGTCGATGCCCGTCACCACCGTTTCCAGGGTGTCGCTTTTCAGAATTTCCGCCGCCGCGCTCTCCAAAGAGCGGGAACGGCTCCGCCCCCGCAGATAGGGAATGACGCAATAGGAGCAGAACCGATCGCAACCGTCCTGGATCTTGACGAAATTGCGGGTTTTCAGGCACTCGGGGACGGGCAGTTCGTCATAAGCTCCCTCCCTTTCGTCCACAAGCACCCCGCAGAGGGCGTCGGGGAAGCCCTGCGCCGCGATGTCGAGAATTTTGCCCTTTCTCCGCGCCCCCGCCACGACGATGACGTTGGGCTTTCCGGCAAACGCCGCGGGGCTTTTCTGCGACGCGCAGCCGCAGACGACGACCTTCGCCGCGGGATTGTATTTCAGCGCCCTGCCCACCGCCTGGCGGCTCTTGCGCTCCGCCTCCGCCGTCACGGCGCAGGTATTGAGGACATACAGATCGGCATACCCCGGCTCGCGGGAGACTTCGTATCCGAGTTCTTCCAGCCCGCGGATGAGCGACCCGCTCTCCACGTCGTTGACCTTGCATCCGAGCGTCAGAACAGCCGCTTTCATCTGTCCTTTTCCTCCTTCGACGCTTCCCTGCCCCCGTCCAAGCCCAATTCGCCGAGCGCGAACATGACGACCGACGTCAGCGCCACCGCCGCCGTTTCGGCGCGCAGGATCCGCTTTCCGAGCGTGACCGGCGCATAGCCCAAGGCGCGGGCGAGTTCCGCCTCTTCCCGCGAAAAGCCCCCCTCGCTGCCCACGACGAGCGCCGTGCTGCCCGAAAGGGCGGAGACGTCCGCCTCCGATGTTTGCGCAAATTCGCAGGCGAACAGCTTATGCCGGTACCCCGCCGCCGAGCGCAGGGCGCTTTCGAGGTCGGGGTAATACTCTACGGCGGGCGCCACCGAGCGCAGGCACTGTTTCGCCGACTCCCGCGAGACGCGGTTCAAGCGCTCCAGCTTGTTTTCGTTCATGTACGCCGACGAATAGGCGGAGGAAAAGGCGACGATTTTCTTTACGCCGAGTTCCACCGCTTTCTGCACGACAAATTCGTTTTTGTCGGCGTTTTTGAGGTATCCGAACAGCAGCGCGACGTCCGTCGACGCTTCCCTGCCCCCTTCGTTGACGCCGATGACGTGCAATTTCATCGACCGCTTTCCCACTTCCGCGACAATGGCGGAAAACTCCTTTCCGCTGTTGTCGAGCAGCACGGCTTCGTCGCCGGCCGAAAGGCGCAATACGTTTTTCGCGTGTTCGAATTCCTCCCCTTCGAGCAGGGTCTCTTCTTCCGCCTTCGGCACAAAAAATCTTCTCGCCCCCGACATGTCATTCTCCTTTGCGGCGGAGGACGAGGGCGAACCACTCCCCTTTGCGCGTTTCGCGCACGACCTGCATCCCGACGGCGGCATACGCCTCCCTGACCATGGCAAGGCGGCTTTCGATGATGCCGCTTAAAATCAGCACCCCGTCCCCCTTCAGATTTTTGGGGATGGAGGGCGCCAGCCGCACGAGAATTTCCCCGGTGATGTTCGCAAACATCACGTCCCCGACGATCTCCGCGTCCTGCAACAGGTCGGAATGCGCCACCACCGCGCGGTCCTCCACGCCGTTCAGTTCGCAGTTGTGCTTTGCGCTGGATACGGCGACGTAGTCGATGTCGGTGAGATACGCCTTTTTCGCCCCCAATTTCAGCGCGGAAATGCCCAGAATGCCGCTGCCGCACCCGACGTCGATGCACACCGATTCGGGCGTGATGTACGCCTGCATGAGTTCGACGCACATGGACGTCGTCTCGTGTTCGCCCGTGCCGAACGCCATATTGGAGTCGAGCAGAACGACCTCTTCGCCCGGGGCGGGCGCGTAGTCGATCCATTCGGGCACGACGACGATGCGCCCCAGATGAATGGGACGGAAATGCTTTTTCCAGATATCCCGCCATTCGTCGCCGTCTACTTCCCGCTTGACGTCTTCCAGCGTACCGAAGGGGATTTCCCCGCCGCTCCGCTCCTTCGCCTCCCGGATATCCCGCAGGATGTCCCGGCAGGTCTCCTCCGCGATGTCCGCCGCCACGCAGCACTTGACGAGTACATCCCCCGCCCGAGCGCCCGCGTCCCCGGTCAGACTCTCGTCCATGTAGTCCCAATACAGCCCGTCTTTGTTCTTTTGCAGGGCGATGACGTCCGCGATGTCGGAAATGGACACGCCGTAGTTCGTATAATTCCACATGACGTCGGCGACGATCTCGCTCGCCTCCGTCGTCGTATGCACCGTCAGTTCGACAAATTTCATATCTCTCCGCTCCGATTTTTCCGTTTTTCATCATTATACCATGAACGCGCGTTTTTTTCAAGCCCCGAAACAAACTTTCTCCGCCGAAAAGCAAAAATTCTCCCTCCTCCCTCTTTTTTTATTTGGATGTTGACAATCCGCCCCGGATATGCTATAATAAAAAACGCAGACAAGGAGGAATTTATGAAGAACTTTTTCGGCTTTTGCGAAGACAGGAAGGAGACGGACGGCGCCCCTTTCATCATCCGCTCCGTCGGGGAAAAACTTCAGAAGGACAAGGACGGCAACGCCGCCGCCCTTGAAAAGATCAGGCGGAAGTCCACCCTGCCCGTCTGGCTTTCCGTCGTCAAATGGATCCTTCTCTTCTTCTTTGTGATCGTCCTCATTTCCACGCTGCGCGCAGGTCCCCGGACGGCGTGGCACAACGCCCCCGGACTCCTCATCGCCGCCGGGGCGAGCGTCATCCTGTGGCTCGCGCTCTTTCTCTATGGAAAGTACAGGGGCAGGAACGCGAAAACCGCCGAAGCGCAGCAGGTCATGACGGCTTCGCAAAGGACGGAGGACGAATCCGAAAAACAGCTTCTAATCCCCGAATACGCCATGCCGACGGACGTGCTCGCCTTTTCCTATTACACGAAAAAGGGAAAGCCCAGACGCAGGGGGACGCTCATGGCGGAATACATACTGTTTGAAACGCAGATGTTCCGGGAGGGAGACATGCTCTGCTTCACCGACCTCACCGACGTCTACGGCATACCCGTGTCCGAGATCACCGCGATAACGCAGCGCAAAAAGCGCGTTTCCGCGACGGGCTGGAACAAGCTGGCGCAGCCGGACGACCCCGCCTTCAAGCCCTATCGCATCGCTTTCAACAACTACGGCGTTCTGTTTATGCCGCCCTGCGCCGCCACCATCCGCCGCGGGGAAGAGGAATACGAACTGCTGCTCGCCCCCTATGAGGCGGAAAAGGTATGCGGTCTGTGCGGCATCCCGCTGACCGAGGAGACCAAAGAAGAGAAAAAATGAGACTTTTGCCCGTCGCTGACGGCGGAACGGAACGGCGAACAATACGAACTTCTCTTCCCGCCCTATGAGGCGGAAAAGATCCTTTCCCTCTGCAAAATCTCCCCCGCAGACAGGGGCGATAAAGCGGAGTAAAAGAGCGCTCGCCGCAACCCTGCCCCCTTGAAACAGTGAACTGATCACGCCCGAAATGCCGAAAACGCCCGCCGCGGAAAATCCCGCGGCGGGCGCCTTTTTCTTTTTATCGGACATCAATAGGGCTTCTTGCCGTAAAAGCTCTCCACGTTGTCCGAATATTTCTTCATCTTGTCGTACTGTTTCAGGTCGATGCCCGCGTCCATCTGCTCCACCGCTCTCTTCTGGTCGCGGCTGAGTTTGGTGGGCACTTCCACGATCACGCGGAGCATGAGATTGCCCGTCGTGCCGCGCGCCGAACGGATGCCCTTTCCGCGGACGGTAAATACCTGCCCGCTCTGCGTGCCTTCGGGAATGGTGAAATCGAAGGTATCGTCGATGGTGGGCACCTTCACCGTCCCGCCCAGCGCCGCCGTCCTGAACGAGACGGGCAGATCGATCTGCAAATCGAACCCGTTGCGCACGAAGATCTTGTGCGGCTCCACCTTGAACACGATGATGAGGTCGCCCGGCTGACCGCCGCCCGGCGCCGCCTGACCGTACCCCTTCTTCTTCATGTAGCTGTTGGTGTCCACGCCCGCGGGGATGTTGATGGAGATGGTCGTCTCCTTGCGCACATATCCCTTGCCGCGGCAGTCGGGGCACTTGTCCGTGATCACCCTGCCCGTGCCGCCGCAGTCGGGACAGACGCTCTGGCGGATAGTGCGCCCGAACATGGTGCTCTGCACCGTCTGCACGACGCCCTTGCCCTTACAGCGGCTGCAGGTGCTGTACGCCGTACCCCCGCGCGCCCCCGTGCCCTTGCACGATTCGCACGGCTCGTTGCGCATATAGGAAAAGGTCTTGGTGCAGCCCTTGGCGGCGTCCATGAAGCTGAGGGTCATCTCCCTCTGGATGTCGTCGCCGACGTTGGACTGCGCCGTCCGCGCGCCCCCGCCGCCGAATCCGCCGAAACCGCCCCCGAAAATGGAGCTGAAAATATCCGAAAAGTCGCCGAATCCGCCTTCGAAACCGCCGCCGAATCCGCCGCCCATCCCGCCCATGCCGGGATGTTCCAGCTCGTAGTCGTAAGCGGCGCGCTTCTGCTTGTCGGACAGAACTTCGTTCGCCTCGTTGATCTGTTTGAATTTTTCCGCCGCCGTCGCGTCCCCGGGGTGGAGGTCGGGATGGTATTGTTTGGCGAGCTTGCGGTATGCGGATTTTATCTGATCTTCCGTCGCATTTTTATCCACGCCCAATATTTCGTAATAGTTTTTCTTCGATTCTGCCATAGTCTGACTCCGTAACGCACTGCCCCGCGTTCTTTTGCGCGCGGATGCCTTCCGCCGCGCCTGTTTGCGCCTTCCGCGCGCCGCACTTTCGTTTTACACGCCCTTTTTCAGCCTGCTTTATACCGTTTATATACGCCATTCGGGCTTGGCGGATATGCCAAACCCGATGACTCTTCTCTCACTATGCGGCGTCCGGCCGCCCGACCGGACACCTCCGGTATTTACTGATGGAATTCGGTGTCTCCGTCGTTCGAAGCGCCGCCGTTTGCACCCGCGTCCCCGCCGGGCGCGCCCGCGCCGTTCGCCTGGTACAGCTTGGCAAAGACGGGCTGCACGGCGTTCATGAGGGTATCGTAAGCCGCCTTGATGCGATCGTCGTCGTCCGATTCCAGCTCCTTTTTCGCCGCGTCCACGGCAGCCTGCAAGGTCGCCTTGTCGCTCTCGTCCAGCTTGTCGCCCGAATCCTTCATCGTCTGTTCGACAGAGAAGATCATGCCGTCCAGCTTGTTCTTGTTGTCCACCTTTTCCTTGCGCTTCTTGTCCTCTTCCGCGTATTTCTCCGCGTCCTTGACCGCCTTGTCGATCTCCTCTTCGGTGAGGTTGGTGGAGGACGTGATCGTGATGTCGGTGGACTTGCCCGTGCCCTTGTCCTGCGCCGTCACGTGCACGATGCCGTTGGCGTCGATGTCGAAGGTGACTTCGATCTGCGGGATGCCGCGGGGCGCGGGCGCGATGCCCGTCAGCATGAAGTTGCCCAGCGTCTTGTTGTCCTTGCAGAACTCGCGCTCGCCCTGCAGGACGTGGATGTCCACGCTCGTCTGATTGTCCGCCGCCGTGGAGAACACCTGGCTCTTCTTGACGGGGATGGTCGTGTTGCGGTCGATGATCCTCGTGAACACGCCGCCCAGCGTCTCGATGCCCAGGGAAAGCGGGGTGACGTCGAGCAGCAGGACGTCCTTGACTTCGCCCGTCAGAACGCCGCCCTGCACCGCCGCGCCGATCGCGACGCACTCGTCGGGGTTGATGCCCTTGAAAGGCTCCTTGCCCGTGACTTCGCGCACCTTTTCGACGACCGCCGGCATACGGGTGGAACCGCCCACCAGAATGACCTTGTCAATGTCGTTATAGGTAAGCCCCGCGTCCTTCATGGCGAGCCGCATGGGCTCTACCGTGCGGTTGAGCAGATCCGCCGTCATCGCCTCGAACTTCTGCTTGGTCAGATTGACGTCGAGATGCTGAGGCCCGTCCGCCGTCATGGAGATGAAGGGCAGATTGATGTTGGTCGAACTCATGCCGGACAACTCGATCTTCGCCTTTTCCGCCGCCTCTTTCAGACGCTGCATCGCCATCTTGTCCTTGGACAGGTCGATGCCGTGCGATTTCTTGAACTCGTCCACGAGATATTGAATGATCTTGTTATCCCAGTCGTCGCCGCCCAGATGGGTGTCGCCGTTGGTCGCCAGAACTTCGAACACGCCGTCCGAAATTTCCAGAATGGAGACGTCGAACGTGCCGCCGCCCAGGTCGTAGATCATGACCTTGCCGCCCTTGTCCTTATCCAGCCCGTAGGCGAGCGCCGCCGCCGTCGGCTCGTTGATGATACGCAGGACGTTCAGGCCCGCGATCTTGCCCGCGTCCTTGGTCGCCTGGCGCTGGCTGTCCGAGAAGTACGCGGGACAGGTGATGACCGCCTCCGTGACTTTCGTGCCCAGATACGCCTCCGCGTCCGTCTTGAGCTTGGTCAGAATCATCGCCGAGATCTCCTGCGGCGAATAGCTCTTGTCGTCCACCGTCACTTTATAATCCGATCCCATGTGCCTCTTGATGGAGATGACCGTCCGGTCGGGATTGGCAACCGCCTGGCGCTTTGCCGCCTGACCGACGACGCGGGAACCGTCCTTTTGGAAAGATACCACGGAAGGGGTCGTCCTCGAACCCTCCGCGTTTGCGATGACGACGGGCTCGCCGCCTTCCATCACCGCCACGCACGAATTGGTCGTGCCCAAGTCGATACCGATAACTTTACCTGCCATAACGCTTTTATTTCACTCCTTATTACCTGTTTTTCTCTGCAATGCGCCGCACCTTTGAGATGCCGCGCCCGATTTACAGTTTATATGTACCCCGCCGCCCGCCTTCTTAAACGTCCGAAACAATTTTTTTCGCCCGCCCGTCCCGGATAAAAAAATTTTTTCGCCCTTTTCCCGAAAATACCTTGCGGAAGAACCGTCCGCAAGGTTTTTATCCCTCTTATCCCCTCCGTCTCGCTCCGCTCGACACCTCCCCTTACCATAAGGGGAGGCTCTCTGTTTAGCTCCCTTGTGCAAAGGGAGCTGGCTGCCGTATGGCAAGACTGAGGGATTGTCCGCCCGCCGTATTGCCGAAAAAAAACGGGGGAGGACAAACACCCTTCCCCGAAAAATACACACTTTTTCAATGTTATGCCTGGTCTATTCTACCATCTCTTCCACTGGCTCATCGTCAGATTGTGCAACCGGAATTGCACAACGCCCACACGGGTTGCCGGCGTGATTGTTTCCGGCACAAAAAATCCCATCGTTTCTCCGTCTTTATAATTCAAATTGGAAAAACCCGCCAACTTGCAGGAACGGCTTTCCCCGTTGTAATCGCAGAATAATTCCGCCGTTTGTTGCCAATCGGTATCGTGAGATTGATCCACTCCGTAGTTTCTCCAGGACACGAGCGTCGCAGAATCCCGCGAATAAATCCCGCGAAAACGGAAAAATATCCGATACCTTCCGACGCTTTCGTCCAGGTTGCTCAATTCGATCGTCAGTTTTCCGTTCCGATAAATCACCTCATCGCCGTATTCTTCCCAACGGCGGAAATCCACTTCAAAACTTACATCTTCCGTCAATACATGCTCTTCATAGCTGTAATCGTTAAAATTGGTCGCTATATATCCGATCCCGTCCGTCCAGACGCCGATATATCCCTGCGCCGTCAGGTACTGCCACAGGATCGTCCCCGCGGCGAGGACCGCAAGGCATATCGCAGCCGTCCGCATTCGCAGAATCCGCTTCCTCTTTTCCCGCGCGGGATAGACGGTCAATCCGGAGATCAGATCGCCGTAAAAGGCGTCATACCCCTCCGGAAACAGCTCCTCCGGAGAAAGCCCCTTCTCCTGCGCGTCTTTCAGAAGTTCGAAGAAGGAATCCAGCACGGACTGCCGCTCGCTCCGCTTTTTTACGTCGCGGCGGAGAAACAGCTTCGTCTGCAAATAAATTTCCTTGTTTTGTTCGTTTAATTCCGCGATTTTTTGCTTTTCTCTGTTCATTTTCCATCCTCCTTCTGCAAAATCCCGTCCACCACCGCCTTCATCTCCTCCCAGGTGCGGGAAAAGAGTTCCAACTCCCTTTTTCCTTTTTCCGTAAGACGGTAATATTTCCGCATGGGACCGAGTTCGTTCGGCACCCGTTCCGCGTCCACCAACTCCTCTTTTTCCAGACGCAGCAAAAGCGGAAACAGCGTCCCCGTGGAAACGTCCGAAAAACCGCGCTCTTTCAGCCTGTCCGCAAGCTCTCCCGAATAACATTTCCCTTCGCCGATCACTTTCAGGACACATCCCTCCAATATTCCCTTGACAATCTGCGTCCTGTTTATCATGCTTTCCCTTTCCTTTGGTTACTTGTATTGCAAGTAACCGTATATAATATAGCACATACGAAGTGGCTTGTCAAGCAAAACGGCTAAAAAAATAAGGGAAACGCGCGGGAATGCAACCCGCGCGCCTCTCTATCAAACCAATGAAATCCTTTTCCGTATAGACAAACTGATTGAATTACATTCTTCCGACGAAACAAAAAACGCCGATCGGACGCTCCGCCCCTTACATCCGATTCATTATAGCAGGTCTTTTGACCTATGTCAAGCCAAATTTTTTCAGATATGGTAAAATAATAACCGAAAAGCCAAATTGTGACAATTTCTGACAGCGATCCCGTTTCCCGGGAGGCTTTTGCACGCAAATGATGACCTACTGCGAAGTAATCCGACAACTGATGCTCGAAAAAGGGCTTAGCCAGAAAGCGCTGGCAAAGGAACTCCGCGTCGACCAGACGACGGTGAGTCAATGGCTGCGCGGCAAAAAGAAGCCCTCTTACGACAGCATTCTCGCCCTTTACACGCATTTCGGGATCACGCCCGACGAACTGTTCGGCATCGAAAAATAACGCCGCCCGCAGAACGTGAAGTGAACCCCAAAGTTTGGACAAAAATTTAATTAAATTGTTTGGTAATGAG
>ERZ1643249.2607-NODE-2607-length-16674-cov-35.642879_pt1 | contig 16674 bp, 22 predicted proteins | sample MGYA00579263_ERZ1643249 | MGnify/ENA primary metagenome ERZ1643249 (study PRJEB29033, sample SAMEA4952264) | chicken gut metagenome | biome: Broiler Chicken; feature: Gastrointestinal Tract; material: Caecum | place: Ireland | collected 2018 | study: Broiler...
GATTGGGTACGCTATTTCCCCATCACATTGCACAAACTACACACCGTAATTTTGTGCATTATTTTCAGTCAGGCAGCTTGACATTTTTAGAGGGCTTTATATCTGGGATGTGGTTTGGCGGAGTTATTGATGTAGCTTGTTATAATTCGATGAGAGATTATCACAGACATGTAGTTAAGTCTATAATAAGACATTATAAAAAAAGATAGGAGAATGGGGGGAATAACATGAAATATCAGAAGATTAGAGGAACAAGCTTAATATGGGCTGACTTTAATAAGTCACTTCGTGTTAGGGGAAAAGAAAAACAGCTCAGACGTTGTAACGCAACATACGGTTACACTGAAGACGGTGAATTTTTATATCTTAGGTCGTATAACACAATAGTATGTGTAATTGACTTAATAACAGGAGAAGCGATTGACGTTTTAAGAACGGAGTACGGCTATACGGCCACAAGCGCACAACACATAAGGAAATTTCTTAAAGATTTCAAACATTCAGCATTGTTTAGGACAAACGTTGATAAAAACGGAAAATATTATATTAGAATATATTGATTAACTTACACCAGCCCCTCCCGGGTGCAACTCCCGGGGTAAGTTTTACCGCACAAGCGGTACAAAATAAAAAGAAAATGGAGGAAACAAACATGGCAAGAGAAAAAATGATAACAAGAACAATTGTGGAGGCAACCGCAAGGGTAATGTGTCTTGACGTAAAGTCAGCAGAGGTCTCAATTAATGAGTTCAAAATTGGCGGGGAATGGTCTGCTAAACCCTCTAAACTTTTAGAGAGATTACAGGAGATTTATAATACTACAACGTTCAAGCTCGTTAACATTGAAGATATTTCCGAAGAAGAAGTTCTTTTAGGCATGAGTGTCGAAGACTTCATGAGATACGCAAAAGTCCTTCCTCCTCGAACCAAAGCAGAAGTCGAAGAATAAGCGAAGTTAGCATTGTCTAACATAAGCGAAGTTAGCCTACTCTAACTAAGTGCCAGAATATACACTTAGTTAGGTAGAACTAACATTAAAACATAAAATATGTTTTAAAACAGATTAAATATTCCTATTGCAAAATAGGTGGTAATGTGGTAGTATAATAGTGTAGTAAATAACAAGTACATGAATAGGAGAATCAGATATGGAAAAATCAGCACGTACATACACAATCACAGAGGAAACACTTGATAAAGTAAAAGCAGAAATCATGGAGGAGTTCGTAAAGTATGCCATGATGGGAATAAAAGCAAAAAATGGAGAAGAAACGCTGTCATCAATAAACGGGTTTCAAGGGGTAGCAATAGCCGCAAGTATTTTTGTAAGACTTGCTCCAGACGATTATCCTGTAGATGAGCTTATAAATAGCATAATAACAGCACAATCATTATGATAGCCGGACGGTGTAGGAAGGGTTCAACTCCCTTCCCCGGCATTAGTGCAAGCCATGCACTAGAAAAATAAAATGTATTGTCTTCTTTTTAATCGTTCTAAAGAAGGTCAAACACAAACAAAGAAATGGAGGAAAAAACTATGGCAAGAAAACGTATGGTAACTAGAACAATCATTTCAACAGTCGCAACATGCATGTGCGTCAATGTGGAACAGGGGGAATGCATCAACTTAACAGTAGAGGTAGCAGGAACTTTCACAAGCGAAGAAAAACTGCTGAAGGCAATTAAGTCTACCCATGAATCACCAACGGTAAAATTTGTTCAGGTAGTCGAACAGCATGAGAAAGAAACCCTGTACGGCATGGAAGAACAGAAGTTCATTGAACAGGCAGAAATTCTTCCACCAAGAGAAATGAAAACAGCAGGAAAAGAAGTAGAGGAATAAGGGGGTAAACAAGAATGATTAACGTTATATACACTTCAAGAGAATTTTCAGAGGTTGAAACATACCTCATGACAATCGCACCATCAATCAAGTCAATGAAAGACGTCGCAGACGGCACATCAATCGCAGTAGCAGGAATTATGTCATTTGAAGACGTTGATGAACAGACAGGAGAGGTTGACAACATCACTTCAATCATCACACCGGAAAATGTTGTATACGCTTTCCAGTCAGCCACATTCAAGAGGTCACTGGGAGATATTGCTAACATCATGCACGGCAAACCGTTTTCGGTTATCAAAACCTCTGGTGTAACAAAAGCTGGCAGGGATTTCATTAACTGCGAACTTGACATTACAAAGTTATAAAAACAGCGAAGGGCAGGTACGGCAAAAGCTGTACTTGCCTTTTTTAAGAGGAGGTGTAAGGTGTGGCAAAGAAACAAAAGTCAGCATACACCAAAAACAGAGAACGTATCATGTCATACATACGTTCACAGAAAAAGAAGGGAATATTCATAGGAATAAACATTCCCACAGAAAAGCAGTTACGAAAACAAGGCATAAAAGGGATAGAGCTAACCAAAAGAACAATTCAGCTAAAAAAGCTCACTCCAAAGACGCTTAAAGCAGAACACATCCAAGCTACATTTGACCCGGATACTGGTGAAATATTTGAGGATTACACCGCACCCCAACAGTCAGAACCAGCACCATCAACAAATGAGCCAGATTTCACCCCACCACCATCAACGCTAGGGACAGATAATATGTGGGTATCTACTATCATAGGTGGTTGGTATACAGAACTTGAACGGTTCACACAAGGGGAATATTATTCATTCCTAAAGTCTTTCATGGACAAGCTTATTGCTGACAATGGAGAATCTGATGTTGCACACGCTCTTATTGACGCAGGTAATGACGGCATATTCTTGACGTGGGAAGTCTCCTACAAAGAGGAAGCGTATCAATCGTATTGTGACGCTATACTAGACTACTTACCAGAAGCAGGTGATTTCTACAAAGACGCACTTAGAGACTTAGTGAGGGGACATACAGAAGACTTTGAAACCGCTGAGGACTGGGAAGAACCTGAATAATGTCAGTAGCGAAACAATATCGCTATTTTATGTGTGACTTTGAAACAACTGTTTATAAAGGTCAGAAGTACACAGAGGTCTGGGCGGCTGGTGCTGTAGAGCTATTTACAGAAGATTGTATAATAGTAAACAGTATTCAGAAGTTATACGCTTACTTTATATCTCTAAACTGCAATGTTATAGCATATTTCCACAACTTAAAATTTGACGGTGCTTTTTGGTTATCATTTTTGTTGCAAGATAGAAAATATAAACAAGCACTAATTAAAACAGGTCCAGGAGAATATGACTTAACTTTTGCAGACGACAAAGAAATGAGAAATAAAGAGTTCAAATATTCGATTTCTGACAGGGGTCAGTTTTACACCATAACTATTAAAGTGAATAACCATTTCATAATAATACGTGATTCTCTAAAGCTATTACCCTTCAGCGTTGAAAAGATAGGTAAAAGTTTTGGGACAAAGCACAAAAAACTTGACATGGAATATGAAGGTGTTAGACACGCAGGAGGTGTAATAACAGACGAGGAAAAAGAGTATTTAAAAAATGACCTGTTAGTCCCAAAAGAAGCGCTTGAAATCATGTTTAAAGACGGTCACAATAAGCTGACTATTGGCTCATGTTGTTTAGCTGAATATAAGCAGATATGTAAGAAGTCATTGAAGAACGTGCTTTCTTATGATGAGATGTTCCCTGACTTAACAACTATAGATTTAAACCCTGATATATACAACTACACAAACGTTGACAAATATATAAGGAAGAGTTATAGAGGTGGTTGGTGCTACTATGTAAAAGGAAAAGAAGGAAAAGTATATAAAGGTGGTGTAACGGCAGACGTAAATTCTCTATACCCCTCTGTTATGCATAGTGAGAGTGGCAATAAGTACCCCATCGGAAAACCAGCCTTTTGGTCAGGAAATTACATTCCTAAGGAAGCAATAGGCAATAACAAATATTATTTTGTCAGAATAAAAACTAGGTTCTATATTAAGAAAGGTTACTTACCATTCTTACAGATTAAAGGTAACCCCTTATATCCTTCAACAGAGTGCTTAGAAAGTTCTGACATATGGGATTCTGAAAAAGGCACATATGTTACTCATTATCCTGGTGAAGACGGTTTGTTGCATGATACCAGAGTAGTGATAACTATGACAATGACAGATTATGAATTGTTTAAAGAACACTATAATCTAGTAGATTTTGAAATAATAGACGGCTGTTATTTCTATGCTATGTCTGGAATATTTGATGAATATATAGACAAGTATAAGAAAATAAAAATGTCCTCTAAAGGTGCTACTAGAGAAGAAGCAAAATTATTCTTAAATAATCTGTATGGAAAACTTGCTAGTTCAGACAACAGTTCATTCAAAGTGGCATACGTTAAAGATGATGGTTCAATAGGCTTCTATGCTGTATCTGAACATAATAAAAAATCTGGCTATATAGCTTGCGGAAGCGCTATCACATCATACGCTAGAAACTTCACCATAAGAGCGGCTCAGAAGAATTACAATGGTGTTGATAAACCCGGGTTTATTTACGCAGATACAGATTCCATACACTGTGACCTAAAACCAGAAGAAATAGTAGGCATTAAAATTCATCCTACAAACTTCTGTTGTTGGAAACTAGAAAGCCGTTGGGATATAGGTATTTTTGTGAGACAGAAGACCTATATAGAACACGTTGTAGAATCTAACCTATATGAGAAAGACGGGAAATATTCTGGCGAAGAGGTGGAACCCTATTACAACGTAAAATGCGCTGGTATGCCAGATTCTTGTAAGAATTTATTTATAATGTCAATGAATAAAGGTGAAATAGAGTACATAGAAAAGAAGGGAAATAAGAAACCACTAACAAAAGAACAGAAAGAATTTTTATATGACAAGAACAATGACAGAATTGTAAGAACAGTAAAAGATTTCAAAAGAGGTTTAAGAGTACCAGGAAAGCTAATGCCTAAAAGAATTTTAGGTGGAATAGTTTTGAATGAAGGTTATTATGAAATGAGGTAGAATTATGAAGAGAGCAGACATGAAAGATATTGTGAGAGAAGGTGAATTTTATTTTGGACGGTGATGTGGTATCAACATTATTTATAGGAGCTGTAGTATGTTTAGCCTGGTGGCTGGCAGATAGAACAATTAAGTGGGAGGATGAAGAAGATGAAAACAATCAAGATTAAATACTTAAAACCAATCACACCTATCCAGAAAATACAGGTTGGTGACTGGGTAGATTTAAGATGTGCTGAAACAGTAACACTAAAAGCAGGTGAGTTCTGCCTAATACCTTTAGGGGTGTGTATGGAACTACCTAGAGAGCATGAGGCTATCATAGCACCCCGCTCATCTTTATTCAAGAAATATGGTGTTATTCAGACAAATGGGATAGGGATAATAGATTATACCTATAATGGTGATAATGATGAGTGGAGGTTTCCGGCATTAGCGTTAAGGGACACCACCATACCATTTAATGAAAGAATATGTCAGTTCAGAATACAAAGAAATCAACCGCCTATTGTGTTTGAATCTGTAGCAACACTAGGAAATAAAGACCGTGGAGGTTTTGGTTCAACAGGAGGAAAATAAGTATGAAAGATATGTTAGACTACACTGGATTTTTGTGCGAACTAGAAGAATTATCAAAGCGTTACAACATATCAATTTCCCATGAGGATGAATACGGCTCGTTTATTCTGCATAAATATAACGATAAAGATATTGATTGGATTTATGAGGGTGAGAGGGAATAATATGTTTAGGGTAATTGTAGAAAACAGAAACAAAAACGTTAGTAAAACATATACTCATATTCTGAGCGTGAATACTAACGGAGGAATGATATACAATCTTGTTGACGAAAACATGAATCGTTATAAGATTAAACTTGAAAACGGTTACGCAATTCACTTGTTGAGGGAGGTTAGCTAAAATGAAAATTGAAGATGTATTTAGCGTTGTATCAGATTCACAGAACATCGTTATAAGGTATGAAAGACCTTCAATGCTGTGTGCTATAAAGGGAGTTGTTGATAAAATTGAGGGAAATAAAAACTTCTTAAGAAAAACATTGATAAATAAAGAAGCATTAAAAATAATGGAGATTTACCCTATAAATGACGATTTAGTTGTGAGAGTTGAATTATAATTAAGCATAAAAAAGACACCAGTATGAGCATACACTACATACTGGTGTCTTTTTTATATATCTTTAACCATACAACACTTACCCCGGCTAGCAAGACCAGCTTCTATCCCAGCGTCATAATTTCAGACGTGCAACCCGGGTATAGATAATAAATGAAAGCATGGTAGATACCTTTAATAGCTCAAAGCAGTCAAGACAGCTTCTTTACATCTCAGGTCTTTAAACCTGAAACACCCTCTTTCAAATAACACTCTAAGGTTAGACAGAAAGAAGTCATTTCTTTTTAACATCACATAATTAATGTTATGGTCTTCTGTTGTTACAGTTATTCTGGTTCTGAAAGTCCTGTCCGCTTTATCATCACAGTAGATAATACCAAGCTCAGAATATTCCTTGACACCATAGTCAACCCCATGATATCTAAGTGTACAGATATATCTGCTGTTGCCGACAGGTCTGTCAATAAATGCTTTGCTGTCATTCAGGTATACAGCTTCGCTGGAATAAGCAACATAGTCATTACCAGCAAAGGCACGATTGAAACCGCTTTCTTTCTGAGCAACAGAAGCAGATTCATTGAACCCCTGTTCAAGAACAAACCCGTCACCTCTTAAGAATTTAGTATCATCTTTCAGTCTGTTGCTGATACCCATTGCAACATAGTAAGGGTTGATGATACTAACCGGGTTGCTCATCATATATACAGGGACATATCTAACCTGTTTTCCTTGTCCTCTGGCAACTGAGGTATGAAGACTGATAAACTTCTTAACCTCATCAGGGCAATAGTGGTTAGTCTCACTCTGAAATTCATCAAACAACATGATATCAACATCACTGAATAAGTGGCTGTACTTCTTAATCTGGTCAGCACCATTCAGAGCAAAGGCATAGCCACAACTCACATCATTTAAGAACAATTCATGAAATAAACCGCTTGCCTTCCTCTTAGTTGTCATTTCGTACCCATTAAAGAACAAGCTTCCGATATCTTTATAGAATTTATCGCAGATATCATCAAGCTCATAGTTGAACCGATAAGTCAGCCCAAATTTTTTCTGATATTTCAAAAATTTATTTACTGCTAATCTACCAAAGTATGTTGTCTTTCCGCCAGTACGGTTTGATGTGCACATGAATATCTCAGGTGTCTTACCGTTGATATCTTTCATCGACAACAGTTTAGTTCCGTCATAATAACTCATTTCTTCACCTCTATTTAATTATAACATAAATTTTGTAATAAAACAAGTTTTATATTATAATTCATAAATATTGTATTAAAACAATTTTTGTGTTATAATCTATTTTAGAAGGGAGGGAAAGAAGATAGCAATTTATCAGGTAGTAATTGCGTTAGTATTTAACGCGCTGGACATGGTAACCGGTATTATTGCAGGTGTGAAAAACAAAGACATTCAGAGTTCTAAACTACGTGACGGTTTATTCAAAAAAGTAGGTTTCATTTTTTGTTACTTACTTGCCTGGCTAATCGACACACAGGGTGATTCAATTGGTCTTAGCATTGGTGTTTCATTACTTCCTATTATAGTACTTTATGTGGTACTCACAGAAATAACATCAATCGTTGAAAATATTTGCAAGATTAATACAGACCTTGTCCCGGAAAAACTCAAAGATTTATTTCACTTAACAGGAGGTGGAAGTGAATGAATGAAGAACTTGAAGGTGTAGAAGAAACAACACCAGAAGAGTTAGCAGGTGGAATGGAGAGTGTTAAGTAATGTCAATCTTCAATGGTGTAGCAGGTAGAAGAGCGGGAAAACCGTTAGGAGTATGCTATCACAATGACGCAGGAGGTAACAGTTGTAATAAATCACACTATGAAAACTGGTTATCTGGTATTACCCCCGCCAACGGTTTTGCTCACTTGTATGTATGCTCAGACGGAGAAGTTCAGGCAGAAGATTTGGACTACAAAGCGTGGCACTGTGGGAACAGTTATGGTAACAGTAATTTTCTTTCTGTTGAAATCTGTCAGTCAATGGGAGATGAAGCTCAGTTCTTAAAAAACGAACAGAGAGCCTTTGATTTAACAGCAGAATGGTTTAAGGCGTATGGTCTTACGCCAGACAGAAACACTGTTAGAATACACAAACAGTTCTCAGCTACAGCTTGTCCGCACAGGTCTGTAGAACTGCACGGTGATGGAACAGCATTGCAGGATTATATTATTTCTGAACTGAACAAAAGGATTAACGCTGTTGTAGATGTAAGGGAGGTGGACAGAATGATGTGCTTCTATAAAGTGAAGGGTAACAATACCGTATACTGGTTCAACGGAAAAGAAGTTAGGAAACTGACTCATCCAGACCAGATTGTAATTCTCAATAGAATTTACAAAGATTGCTATGGAAAAGAAATCCCTTCTTACATCTTTGAAACGTCAGCACCATATCACATCAGGTTGATTCAGGCTTGTAATGGTGCTGTACAGAAGTAATGCAGGATATTAACAAGGCATATTCGTGGTGTATACAAACGTGTAACGCGCCAAATATCGGCTATTCGCAGGATTATAGAAATCAACAGACAGTGGGTGGAATCACTTACTACGATTGTTCGTCACTTATGAATTATGCCTTGTTAAACGGAGGTTTTCAAACCCCCTCATACGCTCCAAACTATAATGCGTTCACCACATACACAATGCCACAGGCTTTGCTGGACTTAGGTTTTCGTGAGGTTGATTCTCATGATGTATGGTTGCCCGGAGATATCGCCCTATCCAGTGGACATACAGAAATGGTGTACCAGACAGTTGGTGTTGGTGGTGGAATATGCATGGGTGCGCACACTTCAAACGCACCACTTGACTATCAGGTTAGTATTGGTTCTAGCTCAGGAAACCCGGACTATGTATCAACATACAGCCGATTCCCTAGACTGTTTAGATACGGCGAAGGTGGTGCTAGTGGTTATGGTTATAGTATGTATGTTATATCTGCAATCGCTGGCAACTGGTGGCAGGAATCAGGTATCAATCCTGGTATCTATGAGAGTTTAAAAGTTGTAGATTTAAAAGACGACAACGTTTACGGTGGTTACGGTTTAGGTCAGTGGACTAATGCTCCGCAGTATGGTACTTACCGAAGAACCGCACTTGCTGAATGGTTAGAGGAAAACGGATATCCGTATGATTCCCCCAACGGACAGTTTGAATTTCTAATCTATGAAAACGTTTGGTATTCTACAGGAGCCGCCGCTATGTATGACAATCTACAGGACTTTCTAAACTCAACAAGTACAGACCTGTACGAATTAACAGGAGCTTTCTTAAGAGGGTGGGAAGGTATTTACACAACTACTCAGCACCAGCAAAGGTATGAGTATGCTCAACGTGTATTTGACTATATACAAGCTAATGCGAACAACACAGCCATAGATAGCTGGTATATAGGCAACTTCTATTGCACGGACGAACAAAAGCTAAATAATGCTGTAATGCTATATCGCATGATAACAGCAGGCGGAGGTGGTGGCGGTAAGCCATCACACAGAAGGAAGAAAAAACCAATATGGCTATGGCTTAGGTATTATTGATAAGAGGTAAACAAAATGGCTGTAAAAAGTAGAGAAGAATTATTAAACAGTTTGTCAGCAATCATTGGCAAAGAGCCAGACGATAACGGTATCGCTTTTATGGAAGATTTAACCGACACCGTTACAGATTTTGAAGAGAGAACAAAAGAGGACTGGAAAACAAGATACGAAGAAAACGACAAAGCATGGAAAAAGAAATACACAGAACGTTTTATGAAGGGGAGCAATAACCCGCCTCAGGAGGAAGACCCAGAGGAACCTGAGGAAGAGGATAAGCGACCCAGAACTTTTGAAGAATTATTTAAAGTGGAGGGTTAATTTTTATGGCACACAGAATCGCAGTTTCAACGCTCAACGCTTCAACGATTGATATTTTAAATGTTATTCGTCAGAACGCAACAGCAGATTATCAGACAAGCGTTCCTGAAATCACTAAGTCAAGTGATATCCCTAAAGTTGGTGAAATTATCTATGGAACAGCAGCTTTTGCAAACCAGTTTTTAAATGCTCTGGTTAACCGTATTGCAATGGTAAGAATTACCAGTGCAACATTTAACAACCCTTATTCCCGCCTGAAAAAAGGTTATCTGGAATACGGTGAATCTATTGAAGAAATCTTTGTAAAAATCGCAAACGTTGTAGAGTTCAACCCTGAGAAAGCGGCAAGCCGGGAGCTGAAAAGAACACTACCAGACGTACAGAGTGCTTTCCATGTGATGAACTGGAGAGTCATGTACCCTATCACGATTCAGGACCAGGATTTAAAGCAGGCATTTATGAACACAGAAGGGGTAAGCAATCTGATTGCTGATATCGTAAATCAGGTATACACAGCCGCAGAGTATGACGAGTTCCTTCTGTTCAAGTATTTGCTGATTAAATCTATCAGTAAAGGCTCTTTCTATCCAGTTCCTATTGGTGACGGTACAAACATGTCTGCCGCCGCTAAAGCTTTCAGAGGTACTTCTAACAAGCTGACATTTATGTCAGGTAAGTACAATGAGAGAGGTGTAAAAACTGTTACACCTAGAAACCGCCAGATTATTTTTATGGATGCTCAGTTTAACGCTGATTTTGATGTTGATGTATTAGCCGCCGCTTTCAACATGGAAAAGGCTGATTTCATGGGTAGCCTGTTCCTGATTGATGATTGGACTTCCTTTGACAATGAGAGATTCGCTACTATCCATGCAAACAGTGACGGGGTTGAAGAGGTAACAAGTGATGAGCTTAACCTGCTTGATGAGGTAAAGGCTATTATCGTTGATGAGAACTGGTTTCAGGTTTATGATAACCTTGCTCGTATGACTGAGACTTATGTTTCCAGTGGATTGTACTGGAATTACTTCTACCATACATGGAAGACTGTTTCTTACAGCCCGTTCAGCAATGCTGTTGTGTTCTGCCTGGATACGGCTACAACTACTCTCCCTGAATCTCTTACTGTTCAGGTGGTTAGCAAGGATACTTCTGATGAGGCTACTACAATGGCTTTAGCAGTTAATATTGCAGAGCCTACTCTTGAACCTATGGACGTACAGTTCCAGCAGACACAGGCACTTACTCAGGCTGGTATTGGAGTACAGCCGTATGGCGCACTTCTGATTCCTGCTAGTCAGGCTGACACTAATATTACACTTGTGGTTGACATTCAGGGTACTAAGTATACTGGTGCAACTACTCTTACTACTGCTTCTGCTGTAGGAACTAAGGTAACTTTAAATAAAGGTTGATGAAGGGAGGTGAGGGGTGGTGTAGTCCCACCCCAAATACTTTATATGTACATTGAACCTAGTACAAATATAAAACTTCTTCACAACGTACCACTTGACACCACATACGACCACACATTATACTTTAAAGACAGTTCTTCACAGTTCAATTATTTCAGCGGTCTTACTAAATACGACCTTACTTCTTATTCTTATCAGAGAGTGAGAAAAGGTTATGCTAGGGTTGGTATAGTGGCAGATAACTTATATGACTGTAACTATATGATGTTCAGGAATAACAACTTTGGGCAGAAGTGGTTCTATGCTTTCATTAAGTCTGTGGAGTATATCAACAATGAATGTTCTGAGATTCAGTTTGAGATTGATGTTATGCAGACATGGTTGTTTGATTTTACACTTGACCAGTGTTTTATTGAACGTAACCATACAGTTACAGACGTACCCGGTCAGAACATCACACCTGAACCTGTGGAATGTGGAGAATATGTTCTAAACGGTGAATACTCACACCCGGCAGATATAGATGAACTTTGTGTAGTTGTTGGGACTATCGACACTGACGGTAATACTGTATCCGGAAAAAACTATGGTGGTATATACGGGGGTCTTTCTCTGAGAGCGTTCTACTATGACGACACACAGGGAATAAACGATTATCTTGCAACTTTTGTTCAAAAAATGGACAATGTTGTTACCATATACACAATGCCTGTTGCGTTTCTTCCAGGGGCAGACCTTACAGGTGGATATGATATACCAGATATTAGCGGTGTAAACCTCAGAAAAATTGTAACACTAGACCCCATTAAAGCGGGTGACCAAATCGACCACCACATACCAAAGAACAATAAGTTATATACTTACCCATATAACTACTTACACGTTGACAACGCAAGCGGTGAATCTTTGTCTTTACGGTATGAGTTTTTTGACGGGCATACCCCTAGGTTAAAAATTTACGGCTCAATCACTCAGCCAGTGAAAGCTGTGTGTTATCCGTGTGGTTACAAAAATGTGCCTAAAGTAGAAATACAAGGGGGTGAGGAAGAGTATGGTGCTTTAAACACTGAAAGCTTATCTCTCACAAATTACCCTCTGTGTAGTTGGAATGTGGATAGTTTCCAAGCGTGGATTGCACAGAACGCTTTACCTATAGCGACTTCACTTATAGGTACAGCTATCGGAGCTGGTGCTATGTTCATACCGGGTATTGGCGCTGGCATTGCTGGAGTGGGTGTTGCTACAACAACTGCTTTAGCTCCTCAGTATCTTCACTCTAATATTCCTATGAGTGGTGGGGGTTCAGGTGTTGAGCCGTTAGTACAGCAAAATGCTATCAATAATATTACCGGACTTCTTACTCAGGGGTATAAAGCTAGTATAGCCGCTGATGTGATGAAGGGTAGTATCAACACTGGCAACGTCAACTGTAGTTCCAAAAGACAAGATTTCTGGGTAGGTAGAATGTCAATTACTCAGCAGTACGCTGAAATGATTGACGATTTCTTCACACGTTATGGGTATGCTATACACGCAATCGATGTTCCTAACATTAGTTCAAGGCCACATTGGAACTATGTTAAGACTGTTGGGTGTACTGTGAGTGGTAGTGTTCCTTGTGACGATATGAGAAAAATATGCCAGATATTTGATAGTGGTATTACATTCTGGAAAAACGGAAATGAGATTGGTGACTACAGCCTTAACAATTCCCCAAACTAGGAGGTGATAAAGTGGGGAGAAAAAGAACTAATTTCAGTCAGTCTGCTAAGGATAATAACTATACGTTTTATCAGTATAGAAGTAGACTGAAAGAATTAAGTTTGAGTATGTTCCAGTGGAACAATGTTCCAGATACTATTGATGTGAGGTATTTGGAGTTGCAGTTGTATGAGAACGGGTCTGCAATCTGGTTCAGAGATGAGGTTATCGGCGACTTAGCTTTATCAGTTGCTTTTACAGGAACTTATGATGTTTATGGCAATCCGCTTAACCGGAGAGCTTATAGTAGGTATAATGGGTACTCACATGACTTAACACTAGGGGATTCTGTTGTTATCTGGAATAACTATTTAAGATTGCCGAGTTCCGCTGACATTAATATGTACGCCAGAAGGTTGAGTGAAATTGACCGGATTATTGATGTCAATGTCAGAGCGCAGAAAACACCAGTGCTGGTACAGGGAAATGAACAACAGAGGTTGACATTGTTAAACCTTTATAAAGAATATGATGGAAATTCTCCTGTTATTTTTGGAGACAAGAATCTTGACATCAACGCTCTGAAAGCTATCAAGACGGACGCGCCATATATCTCTGATAGATTGTATGAACTGAAAACCCAGATATGGAATGAAGCTTTGACTTATTTAGGTATCAGCAATGTCAATATTGTTAAGAAGGAACGAATGATAACTGATGAAGTACAAAGAAACCAGGGTGGTACTGTAAGTAGTAGATACAGCAGGTTGGAAATGAGAAGGAAAGCCGCTGACGAAATTAATAAGATGTTTGGTCTTAATATCTCTGTGGATTATAGGGAGGATTTAGACCTGATAGATACTACAGAAAGTGAGCCAGAAGGGGGTGAACCTAGTGAGTAAGTATACAACAGAGGTTAGGTTTATCTGTGAAACAGAATCAGGATTGACTGAGAGTGTAGGTTACAGTAAGGTTGATGACGTACTGGATAAAAGCTGGAATAAGATTTTTGATACAGGAGACTGGGAGATTTATGACGAGGAATATCGTCCTATTCTTTGTAAGAAAATCTTGAAACACTTTTACACAAGAGAGATTGGCGCTGAAACCGCTGGATTGTGGAAGTTATGGCTTAACCAGAGAATGGGTGAGATTATGCCTTATTATAATCAGTTATATAAAAGTACTCTGTTGGAGTTTAATCCACTATATGATACTGATTATACTACCAGTGGTAACAGACAGACCGATGAAGGTGAACAGAGCGGGAGAGAGACTAAGAGTGATTATACCAGAACGGACGATTTACAGAGCAAGAGAACGGATGATTTAACATCACAGAGAACCGACAATCTTAACTCCACAAGAACGGATAACTTACAACAAGTTAGGAATGATGACTTACACGAGACTACAAGTAATATAAAGTATGACTTGTATAGTGATACACCGCAGGGCGCTTTAACTGGGGTTGAAAGTGAGACTTATCTGACTAACGCTAGGAAAGATACTGATAACGGTAGTAGAGATAATACAGGTACACAGACAACTGATAATACTGGAACACAGGATTTAAAAAACACTGGAACACAGACTATTGATAACACAGGCACTCAGACTGTAGAAAATACTGGCACTGTAAACAATAAAGGAAGTGACACAGAAAACTCTAAAAGAGTGCTTAATAATACTCAGGATTATGCTGAGCACGTTATTGGAAAAAGAGGAACACAGAGTTACGCAAAAATGATAATGGAGTTGAGGGATTCTTTTATTAATATTGATATGATGATAATTGACGAACTTAACGACTTATTTTTTAACTTATGGTAGGAGGTAAATATGAACAATATAAAACCGTTTAGATTCTGGTGTCAGAAAGTTCTTCCGCTGGCATATGACGATTCACTAAGCTATTATGAATTGCTTTGTAAGGTTGTTGCTAAACTTAATGAAGTTGTTGATAATGAGAATCAGTTGAATGAAACGTTTCAGCAATTGAAAGAATGGGTGGAGAATTATTTTGATTCCATTGACTTTCAGCAGATGGTTAATAATAAGCTTGATGAAATGACTGAAAACGGTGTACTAGAAGACATGATAGACAACAAATTATTAGGAAACATCAAATTCAACCAAGTGTTTATAGCAGATGAAGACCAAAACGCTTTTATAAACGATATGTTGACTTGTGCAGTTAGTTATCTAATAAACTCAATGGGTTCAAATAGCGTTGTTGGTGAACCTTTAGGTAGAAACACTCCATTTATTGCCAAATATAACAATGGTAACACATATATGGGGGTGTTGGGACAAGGTGAATTTATTAGCACGGATACTGAATTTTATAATGGTGTTGAATACCCTGTTGTGTATTTAGATTGTTCGGGTTTTGTGTCTTTATTAACGAAGTGCAGAGACTATGAAAGTTCAACATATTTTTCCGCTTTTAACGGAGGTTCTATTAATGACCAAATTAGTAGAGCTTATGAAAAAGGGACTAAAACTGATAAGCCTTACACATTAGATTTTTTACAAAATATTACCACATATGATGAAGCATACTATTTGCAAAAAAGTGGTTGTCCTTTACACAGATTAAGCGAAAACACAGAAGAAAAACTAAATGTAAACGAAAACGCTTTTAAAAATTTAATTACAGGAGATATATTATTCTTTTCAACGCCGACATTAACTAACAGATATAAAGGAATACATCATTGTGCTATATACGTAAAATCATTAGAACAGCTAAACATATACGGTGCACCTTATAATGTAACATTTAAAAAGGGGTATGAACCAGAAAATGATAATGATGAGTACGGTTTTATAATTGATTGTGGGGGGTTTGTTGATGCTCCTAACGCGATAAAAATATCTTCGTTATATACCAGAATGAAGTACACACAAAACGAAATAACATATTTTATCCACCCTGTCTCATCATGTTTTAATAGCACTAAAGCTATGAATTGCTTGTTAGGAATCTCACCAAGCTATGACTCTATATACTTAGTTGATAGAAGACAAAATAGATTTGGATGGATATGGAACGGCATAAAAATAGAACAAAACCCTTCAACAGGATATAATTCGATTAATTTAAGAAATATTATTACACGCACAATAAATGTTAGCGGTATAAATATAAATAGACTAGGTGAATTAATCGACTTAAATGCTATACCAAACGGCGTATATTTATGTGATAGTGCAACAGTAGCACAAGGTATATTAAATACACCGTATAACAATACTCCTTTTATTTTAGTACAAATAGGTGTTCTTGATGACACATCAATTAACAGAAGCTATGGTATGCAATTCGCGGTACAACAATCACAAATTAACGCTGAAAAACTTAAATTTAGAAGTTCAAGCTATGGTGCTGAATGGACTGAATGGGAAACAATTATATAACACATAAACAGTGGGTCTATAACGTTATTAGACCCACTGTTTTTATTGTAAAAATTATGGGGTAGAGTTGATACGAATAAGCCAGAATAATGCACCAAATTAAGGGCACTAATTTGTTCATTATTATGTGTAAATGAGGG
>ERZ1643249.2608-NODE-2608-length-16671-cov-13.249519_pt1 | contig 16671 bp, 15 predicted proteins | sample MGYA00579263_ERZ1643249 | MGnify/ENA primary metagenome ERZ1643249 (study PRJEB29033, sample SAMEA4952264) | chicken gut metagenome | biome: Broiler Chicken; feature: Gastrointestinal Tract; material: Caecum | place: Ireland | collected 2018 | study: Broiler...
ATTATCATTATCGTTTACTTTAAAAGTATTTAATACTACATTTTTTTGTTCATTTTCATTATTTGCTTCTACAACTGGTTCTTGACTAACTTCTACTGTATCAGAATCATTTGATGCTGAATTACTTTGTTTTTTACCTGCCAAAGCTTCATAAAAGCATACATAAGCTACACTCATATATGGTAACAAGAATATATATCCAAATCCAAATGTAATAATAGATAAAATCATCCAACCTAAAAACGAAAGTGATAAACAAATATATTTCCATCTATTTCCATTCATTAATTTTGCAGATGTATCTACTGATTCTTTTGCTGTCATTTGTGGATTATCTATAGCAATATATGTAGATAACATATACAACAATCCTCTTACAAATAATACTATATATGCTATAATAGATATAAAAAGACTAATAAATGCTACAACATATAATACCGCTATAATTGATCCACCGCCAAATATAGCACTTATTACTACAGATGTTAAAGATATATAAAATACAATTAATGCAACTATAGCAACTATACATGGTATTAATACTTTTAAAATTGTTCTTCCAACAATTGACCAAGATCTTTTAAAATTTGTAATTATTTCTTTAAAAAACTCAAATGCATTATCTGTTTCTTTTCTTTTTAATCTTAATAAGTTTTTTGAATAACTATATGCTAATGGCACAATTAATAGTACATATGCTATAATACCCAAAAAAGGTATAAAATAATTAATAAACGTTAAAACTGATATTGCCAATACATACATTACATTTAACAAAATAAATGTAGTCCAATTCCCAGATAGAGCTTCTCTTGCTTGTGCTCTTATCTCTCTTGCTCTCTTAAAATCCCTCCTATACAAAAATATTAAATATAATTATCATTATTTTTCTTCTTCGGCTTCTGTATCAGTCCTTATAGCATTATTTGAAACAATATTTCTCTTTAACTTATACTTTTTTCTTCTATCATCTGCTTTTTGCATAAAATCTCTCCTAATAATAGAAAAATTATTCAATATTCTTCCTCCAAATACTATTATTGCTGCAAGATATATTTCTACATTTAATATTTCTCCTAAATAAACTAAAAACATAGAAAATAATGCATTAAAGAAAAAACCTGATAAAAATATTTTCATTTTAAAATTTTTACCAGTACTTGCTGCAAGTGCCCCAAAAATAGAATCTAAACAAGCTAAAATTGCTACAGCTACATACTGATAAGTAGAATATGGTATAACTATAAATTGTCCTACTAATATTCCAGCTAATATAAAAATAATTAATATTATTAATCCTAAAATCATAGTTACTCTCCTTGTTTTGCAAAGTTAAATGATAAAGCTCCCTCATATTTTGGAATATTTACATTTGTTTCTCTAGTTAATGTAACCTTAAGTCCATATCCATTTAATACATCAACGACACCATTCTTTATAGTTAATGCGCTCTCTAAATACTGAGAATTTCCTATAGCTTTTATTACAAAAGGAGCTGCTACTTTTTGATAATTTACTTGTACAACAGATCCAACGCATCTTACGGCAGAAGTATTTATTATTCTTTGTTCATTTACACTTATAGCTTCTGCTCCAGCAACTCTTAATTCATTTATTACAGTTATTATATCACTATCATGTACCAAAGAATCAGATGAATTTCCATCGTACAAAGTTATTATTATTCCTTCACCCTGAACATCAGTTGTGCCTGCTAATAAAGATAAAGTATTAATTTGATTTCTCATTGAAGCAATTAAATTATCATTAGTTGCTGCATTAGTTTGATATTCTTCAACTACAGCTTGATTATCATCATATTTTTTCTTTAATTCATCATACTCTGTTTGAAGTCTAACCAAAGAATCAGCGAGCTCACTTTCTCTTTTTCCTTCTAATATTGCTTCTGATTTACTAATAGTTGTAACTTGTGCAGTAATCATTATAGCTAATAAAAATAAAGCAATACCTATAGAAACATATGCTGCAATAGAATTTTTTTGCATATATTCTAAAACTTTATTTTTCTTCTTGTCATTACTATCTTTATGCATCAAATATTCACTCCTTAATCATATTCTGAATAGACAGGATTATCTACACTCATGTCTATTGTTCCTTCCATATTATTTTGATTTTTTTGCATAATTCCTTTCAAAAACGACACCTTATAACTTAAGTTTGAATCGTTTGCAAATTCTATATTAAGTTTATCATCTAAGGTAACTATTGTCAAGGAATTGGAAAAATTAACCTTAGTTATATTTCCTTCTATTTTAAAGTTTTCGAATTCTTTTTTTATGCTATTATATATTTCTAATTTTTCTATATATACTTCATTTATTTTCTCTCCAACTTTTGCATTATCTCCAAATGTAAAACCCTCAACTAAAAGCTCATCTCTTTTACTTTCTAATTCACACTGCTCTAGTAAATATCCTTCATTATCTATTTTATAATAATTTCCTGTATTGCTATCTAATGCCATATACATAGGATATCTTTCTTCTACATCTATAATTATTACATTAGGCATAGAATAATGTAATCTGCTTTTAGCTATATATGATAAATTAACATTATTACTATCACTTCTAAATAATTGCTTAAATACATTTTCTCCTATTTTTAAGCTTGAGTTTTGCATTATTTGCTGATCAGTATACTTAGTATTGCCTTTAACTTCTATTCTTACTAAGTTAAAAATCTCTAAATTGAATAATAAATATATAAATATTAAAATTATTGCAATAAAAAATGTTATTTTAAGTACTATAGCTGTCTTTATACTATTCTTTTTTAATTTATCATTACCAGAAGACTCATTTAATATACTTTCTTTATTAGTTTTCTGTCTATTACTAGATTTATTAGCTAATTTATTATTAGATGAATTTTGAGGCATTTTTTTTATTTTTGTGCTTTTAGTATTAGTGCGTAAAGGACTAGCATTATTTTTTGCTCTCTTTTTATTTATACTTGTCCTAGACTTTTTCAAAATAATCACCTACTTCATCTTTATACAATTATATATTTTATCTTCTACATTTTTTACAATTACACTCTTAGCTTTTTCACTCATTTTTTCTAACTTATTTTTATCTTTAAGTATTTCTTGCACATTTTCATACAAAATATCTTCTGTTAGATCTCTCTGCTCAATTATTTTTGCTGCTCCGACATTTTCCAATACCTTTGCATTGAAAAATTGATGATTTTCCGCTGCTGTAGGAAGAGGAATTAAAATAGATGGTTTATGTGCAAGAGCAAGTTCACTTATTGTCATTGCCCCTGCTCTTGTTATACAAAGATCCGATACTTTATACATTTCATCCATATTGAATATAAATTTCTCTATTTTTATATATTTATCTAAATTTATATTTATCTCCTCTTGAATTTTCTCTTTTATATTACAAACTTCTTCGTAGTTTTTATCTCCTGTAACCAATATATAGTATACATTATCACTATGATATTTTTTTATCATATTAAGAACAACTTCATTTATTCTTTTAGCACCTTGACTTCCGCAAGTAACTAAAACTATTTTTTTGTCTATATTTTCAAGTTTAAGTTTCTTTAAACAAGCTTCTTTATCTAAGTTCTCTATCTCTTCTTCACTAAATTTTGCAGGAGTACCCGTATATATAGTTTTTGCTTTTGAATTTAATCTATTTTTTGCATCTTCAAAACCAAGCATTACACATTTTGCATCTTTTGCTAAAAGCTTTACTGACACACCCGGGAAAGCATTACTTTCATGTAAAATATATGGAATACGTAATTTTTTTGCAGCTTTCATTACAGGACCACATATATATCCACCTGTACCAATAACCAAATCTGGTTTAAATTCTTTTAGTATTTTTTTGGAATCATAAATCCCCATATATGCATTTATTAATGCTGTTATATTTTTTAAAGTAATTTCTCTTAGTATTTTACCAGTTCTAATATGTTTAATATCATATCCAGCATTTTTAACTAATTTATTTTCAAGTCCACTTTCTGTACCAATAAATAATATTTTACTATCTGGCTCATGTTTTAAAACAATATTTGCCATTGCAATGGCTGGATTTATGTGTCCACCTGTACCCGCACATGCAAAAACTACTCTCATAAAAAACTTCCCTTCTATTGTTCTTTTACTCTATTACAATTTTTAGATATATTCAAAATAATACCCATTGAACATAAATTAATAAATAATGATGTACCACCATAACTAAAAAATGGCAGTGTCATACCTGTAACAGGCATACTACAAGTTACAACAGCTATATTAATTAATATTTGTATTGCAAATATACTTATAATACCTGCTGCAATCAAAGACCCATAAAAATCTTTACAAGTCATTGCAATCTTATATCCTTTATATATAAAAAATACAAATAGTCCAACAACAATTGCAGCGCCAAAAAAACCTAATTCTTCACCTAATATTGAAAAAATAAAATCATTTTGAGCTTCAGGTAGCCAAAGATATTTTTGTCTACTCTGTCCTAGTCCTCTTCCAAAAAGTCCACCAGAACCTATAGCATATAAACTTTGTGCTGCTTGCCAGTTGTCATCTTTTAAATTTTCCTCTGGATTCATAAAGGCAAGTATTCTTTGTAGTCTAAAATCTTCAGCCATTACAAATGCCACTCCTACCATTCCTATTACTAATACACCTGCAGCAATAGCTTTAAATTTCAGTTTTATTCCACTAGCAAATATTACTGATACTGCAGCAACAATTAGTACTAGCATGCCACTCATATGCTTTTGTAGATACATTAGTAATACTACTATTAGCAACATAATAATTGGAACAATATACCCTTTTATATTATTTAGTTTTTTTACATTTCTAGATAAATATGTAGCTATTGCCAGAACTAAAACAGGTTTCATTATCTCAGATGGTTGAATTTGAAACGTTTCTCCCACTCCAAGCCATCTTTGTGCTCCATTTCTAGATACACCTAATGGTGTAATTACTAATAATAACAATATAGCAGCTATAATGAAAGCTAAATAACTCCATTTTTTATACTTTCTATAATCTATTCTAGAAATAATAATCATAGCTATAATACCAAGTATTGCAAAGATTAATTGCTTATTAAATAACTCATTACTATTTCCATAATATATAAGTGAATGATAGGAACTCGCAGATGCAACCATAACAAGACCTATACAAAGCAATATTATAGTTATTACAAACATGCCAAAGTCCATATTTCCACTTGTCTTTTTCATAATATCAACATCTTTTTTCATTCAAAAACCCCTACTTTTTAAATGAAATATGCTATAATACAGCATATTACAGTTATAATCCAAAATATCATAACAACTGTTGTTTCTTTAAATCCACTAAGCTCTAAATGATGATGAAATGGCGCCATTTTAAATAATCTTTTTCCCTTTGTTGCTTTAAAATATAATACTTGTAATATTACAGATATTGTATCTATAATACATACCAAAGCAACAATAGCTAAATATAATGGCATTTTTAATATTAAAGATATAATCGCTACTGCTCCTCCTAATGCAAGAGAACCAGTGTCTCCCATAAATACTTTTGCAGGATGCATATTAAATAATAGAAATCCTATACAGCTTCCTACCATGCTTGATGAAAAGATTACCATCTCTGTGTTTTGTTGTTTTAATGCAACTAATGTAAAGAAAGTCATTATGATCGCTACAACACCTGTTGCAAGCCCATCAAGTCCATCAGTTAAATTAACTGCATTTGTTGTACCGAGTAATATAAATGCAGCAAAAATTATAAATAAAGGAATACCTAAAGATATAGGTTGATCTACAAAAGGTATTATAATTGTTGTACCCAAGTCAAATACAAACAAATATAATCCTAATATTATTGCAGTAATTAATATTAATCCTAGCATTTTTATTTTAGGTGAAATTCCCTCTGGATCTTTTAATACTAATTTTTTAAAATCATCTATAAATCCTATAAACCCAAATCCTAAAATAGCCATCATAGGTAGTACTAAAACAGGATAATCTTTTAAATAAAAAGCTAATATACATGTTACCACTAATATCATGATTATCCCACCCATAATAGGTGTTCCACTTTTTTTAAGATGTGATTGTGGTCCATCTTTTCTAACATCAGACCCTAAATGTTTCTTTTTTAGTATCGGTACAACAATCATTCCAACTATTACTGTTGCAATAAAAGATACAAATAATAAAATCGTTTGTATATTCATATTTTTCTCCTTGTCTATTGAATATTTTTATCTGGCATCTCTTGTGCTATTTTTCTTACAACTTCTCTATCATCAAAATGTAGCTTTTTATTTTTTTCTACTTCTTGATAAGTCTCATGTCCTTTTCCAGCTATTATAATTACATCACTTTTCCATGCAATTCTCATTGCAAATTTTATAGCTTGACGCCTATTTTCTATTGATTTATATAATCCTCTTGTTTGTTTTATTCCACTTTCTATATCTTTTATAATATCTGATGGTTTTTCGTTTCTAGGATTATCTGATGTTATTACAGTAAAATCCGCAAGACGACCCGCAACCTCTCCCATCATTGCTCTTTTAGCTTTATCTCTATCTCCTCCACATCCAAATACACAAATAACTCTTCCTCTTGTATATTTTTTTGCAGAAGATAGTATTGCTTCAAGACTTGATGGAGTATGCGCATAATCTATAATAACTGTAAATGTTTTATTTAAATCTATTACTTCATTTCTTCCAGGAACTCTAACTGCTGCAAGTGCAGCAAGTATAGAATCCATTTGAGCTCCAAATAAACTACATACACCTATAGCTGCAAGTGCATTGTACACTGTAAATCTACCAGGTATATTTATTCTTATTGTTTCCAACATTTTATTAATATACATCTTAAATTCTACAAAAGAAGGATTTACTCTTACATCTGTTGCAGTTAGATCAACATCATTATCTAAACCAAATGTAGCCATTTTTATTTTTATCATCTTCATAAGCTTTGGTGCATATATATCATCACCATTAATAATTGCAAAATCTGACATTTCAAAAAGTTTTGCTTTTGCCTTTAAATATTCATCCATTGTCTTATGAAAATCTAAATGGTCTTCAGATAAATTTGTAAATACCCCTACTATAAATTTAATTCCATACACTCTATTTAATTCTAAAGCATGAGAAGAAACTTCCATTACTACATATTCCATTCCAGACTCTACCATTCTTGAAAGTAATGCTTGCAAATCTAAAGACTCTGGTGATGTTCTAATAGATTCTTCTACCTTATTTGCATAAGTATTACATATAGTTCCTATCATTCCAATTTTTTTACCAACAGCAAGCATTATATCTCTTATCATATACGCTGTAGTAGTTTTTCCTTTTGTTCCCGTAATTCCAATTATTTTTAATTTTCTAGCAGGATTTCCATAATAAGTAGCAGATATAATTGCAAGCGCTATCCTTACATCTTCTACTTGTATATATGTTATTCCTTCTTCTTTTTCTTCAATTTCATCTTGTGAAACTATAACAATAGCTCCTTTTTCTATTGCCTCTTTAATATATTTTTTACCATCATCTTTATATCCGCTTATTGCAACAAATATATCGCCTTTGGTAATTTTTTTAGAGTTATACTCTATTTTATTTATTTCTATATTAGTATTTCCATTAACTTTAACATTTGTTAAATTTTCAATTAAATATTGTAAAAGCATAATAAGCCTCCATTCTGATTAATTATTATATCATACTTAATTTATACTTGCAAATAATTATGGTAACTCACTCAAATCATCAACACATTTTATAGTAACAATAGAACCCATCTCTATTTCTTCTTGAGGAGTTACATCTTGTGTTAAAACATATCCTTTTCCCTCTATTCTTACATTAAGTCCTACATTTTTAAATGCTGCTGTTGCCTCAGCTGTACTCATATTTCTTACATCTGGGACATTTACCTTTTGTGACTCTTCTCCTTCTTTATATACCATTATACTTGAACCAGATACTAAAGATGCACCACTTTTAGGAACTTGGTTTGTTATAACAGTATCTGAGGCAAATTCAGAAGCTGTATTTAAAGTAAATCCACTCTCAGCTAATATTTGTTGTGACTCACCATAAGTTTTTCCAACAACATTAGGTACAACTATCTCATTACTTTCAGTCTCTTCAATTGTATAATCTGTTTGAATATCCATATATTTTAATACTTCATCAATTATAGAGCCAACAACAGGTCCGCAAATTGCTGCTCCTCCATGTCCAGATGGTCCTTTTGGATCATACAAATTCATAACAACTACTATTTCAGGATTACTTGCTGGTCCAATTCCAACAAATCCAGCTAAATATTTTGTGTTGTCTCCTCTACCATTTTCACCGGTAGCTGTCTTACCCGCTACTTGATAATCTGATATTTTACCCGATTTAGCAGTTCCAAAGTTAACAGTATCAACAAGCGCACTCATTAATTCTGATGATGTTTGTTCAGACATAATTTGTTTTAATACTTTGGATTCTACCTGCTCATCATAGTTACCAGAATTACTTTTTATTTCTTTTACTACATATGGTTCTACTAGATATCCACCATTTGCTACTGCACAATAATTTACAGCAGTTTGAATTGTAGTTATTTGTATAGTCTGCCCAAATGAAGATGTAGCTAAATCTACATCAGTCATAGTTGATTCATTATGCATTATACCAGTAGCTTCACCAGGAAGATCTATTCCAGTTTTAGAGTTTAAATTAAAAGCTCTTATATATTCCATAAACGCTGGTATACCCATTTTTTGAGATACTTGCATAAACACGGGATTACATGAATTCATAATTCCTTCTCTTAAAGATTCACTACCATGAGGATTATAATATCTCCAACACTTTATAGTCCATGTTCCTACATTCATTTGTCCTGCACAGTAAAATACTTTATCATCTATATTTACTATATTTTCTTCAAGTGCAGCAGTTGCAGTAATAAGTTTAAAAGTAGAACCAGGCTCTTGTGTATCAGAGATAGCTTTATTTCTCCACATCTGATTTAATGCATCACTTTTTTGCTTACTATCCATAGAGTCCCACTGAGTTTTTAATTCATCTGTATTTGGAGTAAATGGATCATTAGGATCAAATGTCGGATAATTTGCCATTGCAAGTACTTCACCTGTAGAAGGTCGCATTATAACAATACTACCATATTCTGCTATATTTTCTTCAACAGCTTTACTTAAATACTTTTCCACAATAGACTGTATTGTAGCATCTATAGTAAGTACTATATCTTTTCCATCTTCTGCTGCTATATATTGCTCCTGAGTAAAAGGTGTTTCTCTTCCACTTCCATCAAAACTTGCTACAATTTTACCAGGAGTTCCTGCTAAATCATCATCATAATACGCCTCTACTCCTGCAAGACCTTGATTATCTGTACCAACAAATCCCAAAACATGAGAAAGTAATGTTCCATATGGATATACTCTTAACATATCTTCATCTATACTTATTCCTGTTATATCATTTTCATCTATATATTCTAATAGTTTTTGAGCTGTTTCTTGATCTACTTTAGTTGCTAAAGTTACGCTAGAAACATTTTTTTGTAATTTTGTTAATATCTCATCTTGATTTTCGCCTAAAATCTGGGCAATATTTGTTGCAATTTCTTCCTTTTTATCTTTAGATATACTGTTTGGAACAGCAGTTATAATATTAGTAGAAATACTTTGAGCAAGTATTCTCTCACCAGTTGCATCATAGATAGTGCCTCTTTTAGATTCAACAGTTTTACTTCTTGTTTGCTGTGCATAAGCTTTTTGAGAATAATAATCTGATTTTATTATTTGTATATATAAAAGTCTTATCATAAGCAAAGATGCTACACTAATACATGCTATCATCATTATAAGAACTCTTTTTTGACTATTTACACTAACATATGACACAATCTCACCTCTTCTCTTTAAGATAATAACCAAGACAAATAAAAAGCCCTACTACATAATACTTAAAATTTGCCTTGGTTATTCATAATTTTACAAAAATATTCCTTTTATATAGTTAATAATTTTTTCAATAATAGAAACTTCTTGATTTACCTGCACTTTATTTAATTCTTGCGATGTATCTATATATACTGTTTGACTACTATCGGCTTTTTGCATTCCAAGTTGCTGTTTTGCATAAGCTTCAATAGAATTTAAATCTGTGTTTTGATCTACCTCAATTTGAGCAGTTGCTACTTGAGATGATACAATCTCTAATTCTTTTTCCAAATTTTGTACTTCAAGATTTTTTTCATTAATTAATCCAAATCTATATGTAATAATAACAGACATAGTAAAACCACAAAGTATGAATGCCACCATAGAAGCATTTTTTCTTCTTTGTACCTGTTGTGCTCTTTTATAATTTTTACTTGACACATTTTTTCTTTTAGTAGTATTAGTTTTTCTTCTAGGTATATCATCTGGTACTATTTGTCTTGCTGCAGAACCATCTTGATAATACTGACTATTAACTCTTCTAGCTGGCATCTATATTTTTCACCTCTTTTTCTATAAAATACCATTACTATTACTACATACAATACTACATCTATTCTACATTTATTATTTTTCTATTCTTTCAAACACTCTAAGTTTTGCACTTCTTGCTCTAGGATTTTGTTTCAATTCCTCCTCTGTTGAAATAATAGGTTTCTTATTAACTATCTTTCCATATGATTTATAATTACAAACACATACTGGGAAATCTTTTGGACATGTACATCTGCCCTCCATTTCTTCATATGCATGTTTTACTATTTTATCTTCTAGTGAATGAAATGTTATTATAGCAAGTCTTCCACCATTATTTAAAGATAAAATACTATCTATTACTGCTTGCTTAAGCTTTTCCAATTCTTGATTTACTTCTATTCTTATAGCTTGAAACACTCTTTTTGCTGGATGCTGTTTTTCATTTAATGCTCTTTGTGGCATTGCACTTTTAATAATGTCCACAAGTTCAAAAGTTGTTTCAATACTTTTTTCTTTTCTTACTTCACAAATTTTTTTAGCAATTTGTCTTGAATATCTTTCTTCACCAAAATCTTTGAAAATCCTATATAATTTATCTTCATCATATCCATTAACTACATCATACGCACTAAATTCATCCTCTCTATTCATACGCATATCTAATTTTGCATTATGCATATAACTAAATCCTCTATCTGCTTCATCTAATTGATATGATGATACTCCTAAATCTAATAAAATTCCATCTACATGATATATTTTTAAGTTTTCTAATATTTTAATAATATTTGCATGATTATCGTGAACTGCTTTAAAATTCGAAAATTCTTTTAATTTTTCTTTAGCAGCATTTATAGCATCCATATCACGATCTATTCCAATTAACATTCCAGTATTATTTAATTTTTTTAATATATAATATGAATGACCTCCACCACCAAGTGTTCCATCAACATATATTCCATTTTCTTTTATATTTAAATTTTCTATACATTCATCTAATAGCACTGATCTATGTTTAAATTCCATTTTTACCTCGTTTTTTCTATAGTATTATTTAAATAATTTTATCTTTTGTACATTTACTTTTTATCTTTAGTATATTTAATTTCTTTTGTATATATCCTAAATGCCTAAATTAGACATTTGAGATGCTATTTTAGAAACATCAAGAGAATCAGAACTCGTATATTTATCCCAATTTTCACTATTCCATATTTCTGCTCGTGTTGAAACTCCAACTATTACTACATCTTTTTGTATTTTTGCATATTCTCTTAAATTTTGTGGTATATTAATTCTTCCTTGTTTATCTACTTCACACTCTGATGCACCTGCAAAAAAGAATCGCACAAAACTTCTTGCCTCTTGACTTGTTATTGGTAAGTTTTTTAATTTATCCTCAAACTTTTTCCATTCATCTTTAGAATATAAATATAAACAATTATCTAGTCCCTTAGTAACTACAAATGATTGTCCTAAATCACATCTAAATTTTGAAGGTACGCTTACTCTACCTTTAGCATCTACATTGTGTCTATACTCACCTAATAACATTTTGTACACCTCTTTTCCACATGTTGCCACTATATACCACTTCACATTTATTCTATTATAAATAAAAATAAAAATCAATAGTTTTAAGTAAAAAATATTAAAAAATAAGCTACTTTTATCTACATTAGTTTACTTAATTAGTCAAAAATCTAAATGTTATTTTGTTACATAAAAATTATTATTTTTTAACATTTCTATTACATACTATTTTTATATTTGTAATTAGAAGAATAAATATTTACATAAATTTGTTTTGATCAAGTAATCATTTTGAAACATATATAAAAATAATTAGAAAATGAGTATTTAACCCATTTTCTAATTATTTTTCTTATTTCTAATAATATTTACACTTCTTTTCATCACATATACTATTTTTTCTATATCATAAATAGTATTTTCTGATGAAAGTGTTATTCTTAGTGCTGTATTTTCTTGCCCAATTGCTTTTAAAACATGAGATAATTCCTTTTGAGACGAATTACATGCACTTCCACCTGACGCACAAATTCCATTCATATCTAAAAATAGCATAAGTTCTGATGAATCTACTCCATCTATACTTATATTTATATTGCTATTTATTCTTCTTTCCTTATCACCATTAATAGCAATACCCTTAATTTCACTATTTAGCATATTATATAAATAATCTCTTAGTGCTTTTTCCTTCTTATTATTTTTATCTAAATTATTTGTAGTAATCTCAAGTGCCTCTGCCATTCCAACAATCCCTGCAACATTTTCTGTACCAGGTCTTATTCCATTTTCTTGATGTCCGCCACAAATAACATTATTTATATTTATACCATCTTTTAAATATAAAGCTCCTACTCCTTTAGGTCCATTAAATTTGTGTGCTGACATAGTAAGAGCATCTATATCTTTTACATCTATCTTTAAGTGTGGCATTGCTTGAACTGCATCTGTATGAAGTATAATTCCTTTTTCTTTTGCTAATTTTGAAATTTCTTGTATATTTTGAATAGTGCCAATTTCATTATTTACATACATAATAGATATTAAGATAGTATCTTCTCGTATCGCCTCTTTAATTTTTTCTATATCTATTATTCCATTTCTTTGAGTTTCTACATAAGTTACTTCAAAACCCTCTAGCTCTAGTTTTTTGCAAGTATTTAAAACAGCTAAATGCTCTATATTTGATGTTATAATATGCTTTCCTTTATACATATATTTATGTGCTATTCCTTGAATTGCCATATTATCTGATTCTGTACCAGATGCAGTAAAATATATCTCTTCAGGATTTGCATTTATACATTTAGCTATTTTCTTTCTACTCTCCTCTATAGCTTTCCTAGATATTTTTCCTAAACTATACGTAGTAGATGCATTTCCATAATTTTCTTTTAAGTATGGCAACATCTTATATAATACACTCTCATTTAATCTTGTTGTTGAACTATTATCTACATATATATATCTATTCATAAAAATCACATCCTATTTTATTTTATGTATAGATATTTATTTAGTGATAACATAAATTAAATTTAACATTTAATTTATATCTATATCATATTGTTCCTCTTCAACTTGTTTAATATTTTGTGATTTTTCTATTTCTTTTCCGGTATCTAATAATGGAATATTAAGTCTTTTGCATTCATCAACTTGTCTTTTTGTAATTTTCCCGATGCAAAGAACACCTGTTGGTTTCATTTCTTTATATTTATAATTTTCATCAGTTTCATTATAATCCCTATTTTTCTCATTAGCTATATTTATTTCACTAAATGAAGAATTTGACTCTACAATTTCTTTCGGTGTTGCTATTCTATTTACTCTATTAGTTAAATTATTTTTATCATCTACTGTATAAGAATCCCCCTGATATACATTTATTATACGTTTAGGATCGATTTTATCATACACATATATTAAACTATTCGTTGCATTTTCAAATACACTTAAATTTTTATCTGATATAAGTGAATATGAAGACTGGGAACTATTAGTTCCCTCATGGTATTCTCTACTTAACACTCTTACAAGAAGATAATATGATTTTTTGCTTAAATCATATACTCCAATATTATTTTTCTCACTTTCTTCAATAGAAAAAGAATCTATATTATTCTCTGTTTTAAATAAAGAATCACTTATCTCTTGATAAGATATTTCTCTTAATTTTGAAATGTCATTATAAAAAGAAGCCATTACATTTTTTTCTTTTAAATTTTCATACATCTCTATTTTCTTATCATTTGGAATATTATCTAAATTTTTAATTATACTATAAAAATCTGACTTATCACCATCTAATACTTTTTTATTTTCACTCAAATAATCATTGTACTTTAGCATTTCATTTATATTAAGACTAACATTATTTTTAGTATCATTAAATAAAGAATCTATTATTACTTCACTTAATTTTTCACTAGTTCTTTTTTTTAAATATTGATTTAATTTTTCTTTATCCTTTAAATTACTTACTATATTAAATTTTGTTTCGCTATCTAATATATAGTCTTTATTATTATCATATAATTTATCTATTTGGTCTTGAGTTTGAAAATCATATTGCTTAAAAATTTCTTTTGCTTTATCATAAGAATTGATGATATTTTCTCTATATTTATCTACTTTCCTTTGAATAATATCTGAATAGTTATTTCTATATAATCTATTTATATTTCTTCTAAAATCTACAAAATTATCCGCTTTTAATTTTTCAAAAAAATAATCTTGTTTCATTATATCTGTTGGAAACTGTATTCCATCTTCTGCCATCTTTAAAACATTAAAATCTTTACACATTGTTAATGCTCTAGGATCATTACTAATAAAAGACTGCTGTATTTTTTTGTTGGACGATGAAATTATCTCTTTTACTAAATCATAACTTAAATCTTCTTTTAATAGCTTTTCTTTTGATTCATTATCAATACCTCTATAAAAATAATTTAAATTTTTATAATTTTCTTTATTACTTTCTACATTACCTATAATTTTTCTTACATCATCATAATTTGCCTTTTCTAAAAGAAAATAACAATTATCTATATTTTTTAAAAAATAATCACAATATTTTTCATCTGAAGCTACCTTATTTATTATCTCTTTACTATCACAATAATTAGATAAAGTTACAATATATCTGTATGATGAATTCAAATTTCTTAAACTATCTAAATCTATATTTTCTATACAATTATTAACACCAAATACTTCTACAACTATTCTAATGCAAGAATATGAAAAATTAGTTTCACTAAGCTCTTTATATAATTTTTCTTGAAACTTTCTATTTTCTATTATGCTTTTTTTATCTATATTGTGTTCTTGTATATATTTACAAATTTCTTCTACACTTGCTTTACTTTCAACAATGTCTTCTACATTCTCCATATATTAACCTCCAAATTATCTTAAGCTAATTTATTCCATTTATTAACGTATAAGCTGTTACAATTCCTATTGCTACAAGTATTATGATTATACACACAATCATTATAATTTTACTTTTTTTGTCCATACTGTCCTCCTTAAGTTACATTATATTCTATCATAATGGTCAAAAAAAGTATAGCACAAATATGCTATACTTAGAATCTCTAATTACTCTATTACCTTAGATGTTCCATCCGACATAACAGCCACTGCAAGAATTGTTGCTCCTCCATTATTTCTAGTAAATGTTGCTTTTTGTAGTCTTACTACATCTTTTAAATTATCTATATTTCTTAATGTAAAATCTCTTTTTATAATGTCATTTCCCTCTATATATCTTACTGTTCCATCTTCCATTAAAAATAATACCTTACATGCACTTCCATATCCTGATACCAAAACTTGTACTATTTCTTTATCTATTACATCTGATTCATAAGTTATTGGATCTCCATTATAATAAAAATAAGTTTCTGCTTCATCAGTTGTAGAAATTGTAAATTTATTCTCGTTTACAAAAACATCAATACCAGATAATCTATCAAACATTAATGATGTTCTTCTAAACTCTTCACTATTAAATGTCATGTTATCTGCATCTACTTTTGTAGGTAATATTTTTTCTTCTTTATTTGCTTGTGCTTTAAAATTATTGTACTCTGTTTCTAAATTAGTATAATTTATTTTTTCTTGTTCAAGTTGCGCAGTAATTTGTGTTATTGTATCATTTCTTTTTATTATAGTATTAATACAAAATCCACATGCAACTATTGCTACAATTAAAAGTAAAAATAATGTAAGTGTTGGTATATATTTTCTCATTATATTCACCTCTACTTTTAGAATAGCATATTACTATAAATTTCTCAATATAATAATATAATTTAATCCAAATCTAAAATAATTGATGTTCCATCTAATTTAAGTCCAGAAAAATCTATATAACCAGAATATAAAACTATAGCAAGTACGATAAAAATTAAAGTATGCTCTTAAAAAGTCTTTTTTTACAAAGTTTTACGTTTATAACCGTAAAACTTGATTTTTACAAAATAGTATTATATAATATTAGTAGAGGTGGTATTCGTGTTATTAAGAAAAAAATATTTAAATCAACTTATTGATGGAAAAGATCTAAATTTAATAAA
>ERZ1643249.2609-NODE-2609-length-16668-cov-5.173719_pt1 | contig 16668 bp, 16 predicted proteins | sample MGYA00579263_ERZ1643249 | MGnify/ENA primary metagenome ERZ1643249 (study PRJEB29033, sample SAMEA4952264) | chicken gut metagenome | biome: Broiler Chicken; feature: Gastrointestinal Tract; material: Caecum | place: Ireland | collected 2018 | study: Broiler...
TGGAGAAGTCGCCTAGCCCGGTTTATGGCGCACGACTGGAACTCGTGTATGGGTTAATAGCTCATCGAGGGTTCGAATCCCTCCTTCTCCGCCAGCGGTTTAGAGCCGCAGCAAAAACGCGCACTCACATTGTGGGTGTGCGTTTCGTTTTATTCCAGCGCTGGGCAGATGGTTTGCAGCATCAGGGCCTTTTGGTTTTATTCGGAAAGGAGCGGAATTCCATGCTGGAAAAAATGGACGAATTTTTCAATAAGAGATTAGACGGATATGAGGAACACCAATTAAACGAGATCGATTCGGCCAAAGAGTTTTATCCGTTTACGGCGGGCTGCCTGCCGTCTAAGGACAACGCCGCTGTTTTGGACCTGGGATGCGGAACGGGGCTGGAGCTTCGATATTACTATCAATTGAACCCCACAGCCAAGGTCACGGGCATCGACCTGTCGGAAGATATGCTGCAAGCCTTGAAAGAGAAGTTTGCCGATAAACAGCCGGTGATTATACGAGGGTCTTATTTTGACGTCCCCTTTGGAAAAGGCTGTTATGACGCCGCCGTATCGGTGGAATCCCTGCACCACTTTACAAAGGCCGAAAAAATCCCGCTGTATCAAAAAATATACCATGCTTTAGCGCCGGAAGGCTTTTTCATCTTAACGGACTATTTTGCGTCCTCCAATGAGGAGGAGGAATTTTTCCGGCAGGAGCTGCTGCGGTTAAAAAAGGAACAGGGAATCAGCGACGGCGAATTTTACCATTACGATACGCCTTTGACGGTGGAGCATGAATTGCAGGCTGTACAAGAGGCGGGATTTTCCCAAATCGAAATTTTGGGGCAATGGGGCGCAACCTGTACCATCAAAGCGCAGAAATAAACGTCCGTTCTTTTTAAATCAAAAACACGTACTCACGCTTTGTGGGTGCGTGTTTTATTTTTACAAATTGCTTCCGCGTCCTGTTGGAAAAGGATTGGATTCTGGGTGGCTGCAAGAATGACAGGCGATTTTGGGGGCAGTCTAATAGCAGGCCTGCGGGCCGGAAAGGAGCTATGCAACATGAAGAAAAAATCCGCGAAAAAAGCCGTCACCCATCCTCAGCCCCTGATTACGTCCATGACCCACCCTCATCCCAGCGCCACGGATCCCTTAGGCAGCTGGACCGGCATCCCGGCAGACGAGGGTGAAGAACCCACCCAAGACGCAGACGACCTCTAAAGGCGGCTTTCTTCCTTTGAAGAAGCCGGCGGGTTCTGGCGATACTGGGCAGGCGACTGGCAAAACCGACGCTTGAAAAGCCTTGAAAAATTCGCCGGGTCGCTGAACCCGCAGGAATACATCACTTCCGTCACCCGCAGGTCGGTTTGGGCGAGAAGCTGGGCGGCCCGCCGCAGCTTGCAGTCCAGCAGATACTGCTGCGGGGAAAGCCCCAGGGCTTTTTTGAACATCCGGAACAAATGGCTCCGGTCCACCCCCACATGCTGGGCCATGTCCTCCACCGTAATATGGTACGAATAATTTTTCCGGGCGTAATCCATAGCCGCTTCCGCAATGCCCTGGCTGCGGGGCTGTTCAAAGGGGGCGTCCCCGCTGAGGAGGGCGAAAAACTCGTAAAGCTGGGAAATCATGCGGAAAGGATTGGCTTTCAGGCGGGTGCTGTTGAACAGTTCCCGGACGCAGCGGTCCATTTCCTCCGGGGCGGCGGCATAAGCAAAAACCGGCCGCTCCGGCCCTACGCCGCACAGGCGCAGGATCTCCGGGACATCGCTGCCGCCAAAGCCCACCCAGCAGTAGTGCCAGGGCTCCCGGACGTCGGCAGTATAGGTGGTAACCACGCCCGGCAGGATTAAAAACGCCTCCCCCGCCTTTACCTCATACCAGCGGTCCCCCACCAAAAAGCGGCCATGCCCCTTCAGCACGCAGTGGATCAGGGTGTGGTCCCGGACAGCCGGGCCAAAGGAATGGCCGGGGGCGCATTGCTCCACTCCGCAGTGATGCAGGTAAAGGCTTCCATGCCTTGCGGAGGAAAAGCCCTCCAGCAGCTCTTTGGGCTGTTCCATTTTCATCCCTCCGTTTGCCGGATTTTACTTTTATTATATCACCTTTGTCAAGGAAAAACTGGACTTTTCCCCGGTGTTTTGCTATAATAAAACCGGTTTTAATTTGACGAAAGAAAGAGTGTTTGCATGAACGGACAAAATCCATGGAAAAGCCGTGCGGCCCGGTTTGTTGCGGCCCAGGCGGTTTCCCTTTTCGGTTCCTCCTTGGTCCAGTACGCCATTATCTGGCATATTACCCTGACTACCTCCTCCGGGAAAATGCTGGCCATCTCCACCCTGTGCGGATTTCTGCCCCAGCTGGCGGTTTCCGTGTTCGGCGGCGTCTGGGCCGACCGGTTTTCCCGCAAATCCCTGATTATGCTGGCGGATGCGGCTGTGGCGGCGGCCACCCTGGCCCTGGCCTTATCCATGGGGCTTGGGTACCGGGAAATGTGGCTGATGTTCGGGGTGCTGGCCGTCCGTTCCGCGGGGACAGGTTTTCAAACCCCGGCGGTGCAGGCCTTCCTGCCTCAGATTGTCCCTAAGGAAAAACTCATGCGGGTGGGAGGCGTCCAGTCCTCCGTCAATTCCGCCATTACCTTCCTTTCCCCGGCTTTGGGCGGCGCGCTGCTGTCCCTGTATCCCCTGGAAACCGTTTTGCTGGTGGATATTCTCACCGCCATTGTTGGAATTTCCCTGACTGCCGGGATCAAGGCCGGGGAGCAGAAGCGGGACGCGGCCGTATCCGGGTGGAAAAGCCTTCAGGAAGGGTTTGCCTACGCCCGGCAGAACCGCGTGCTCCGGAACCTGCTGGCGTTCCAGGTTCTCACCATGTTCCTTATCAGCCCTTCCGCCTTCCTAACCCCTCTGTTGGTGGAGCGCGCCTTCGGCGGGGAGGTTTGGCGGCTGACCGCCAGCGAAATGACCTACAGCGCCGGGATGGTGCTGGGCGGGGCGCTGATTGCCGCCTGGGGCGGGTTTTCCAAAAAGCTGCGGACGACCCTGCTGGCCGGAGGAATCTACGGCCTCTTGATGCTGGGATTGGGGCTTTCCCCGGTGTTCTTGGGGTATTTGGCCTGCAATTTGCTTATCGGCGCCACTTCCCCCTGCTACAACACCCCCATGAACGTGTATTTGCAGGAAAACACGGCGCCGGAAATGCAGGGCCGGGTATTTGGCCTGATACAGGCGGCGTCCTCCTGCGCCCTGCCCCTGGGGATGGCTCTCTTTGGGCCTTTGGCGGACATGGTTCCCATTTCCGCCCTGTTTGTGGTTTGCGGGATTCTCACCGCCGGTACGGCCGCCTTTACCTTCAGACGGCGGCTTTTGGATTAGCGGAGGGCTTCCCGGAGAATCCGGGCTATTTCTTCCGGCGGGATTTCCCGGATGGGTCGGAAAGGGGCCGGGATATCCGGATGAGGCCCGATTTCCTTCATCATCCAGAGGACATCGTGCCAGCCGCCGTTTTTATACCCGGCTTTGGGCCAGCGGCCCGCTTCTTCAAACCCCAGGCTCCGGTGCAGGCCGATGCTCCGGGGATTGGGAACGGTGATACAAGCGTAGACAGACTGGATATTTTGCAGCCGGAGAAGGGCGAACAGGGTTTGGTAAAGCTGCCGGCCCAGGCCCTTTCCCCGGCTGTTTTGGTCTAAATAAACGGACAGCTCCGCGCACCACCGGTAAGCGGCCCGTTCCCCCCGGCGGTGTGCGTAGGCGTAGCCTACTATCTGGCCGTCCTGCTCCAAAACCAGGTAGGGGTATTCCCGGGAAGTTTCCCGGATGCGGTTTTGAAATTCCTCCCGGGAAGGAAGGGTATACTCAAAGGTAATGGGCGTTTTGATATACTGGCTGTATATATCAAGGAGAGCTTGGGCGTCGTTTCCCGACGCCATGCGGATAGAGTGCAACGCAATTCCTCCTTATCGCTGGGACAGCAGAAGGGGCAGGGCGGCCTTCTCCCATTCCCGGGCCAACAGGGCGTGGCCGCTTACAGTGGGATGGATCCCGTCCCAAATCCAATAGGAGGCGGGGCGCAGCTTGCACGCGTCCTCAAAAGGCTTTTGCAGCGGGACAAAGACCGCGCCGGTTTCTTCAGCCAGCTTGGGCAGGGCGGCTTGCAGCGGCTCTAAAATGGCGCGCCAGCGGCTGTAATCCTCCCCAATATCCCCAACCGGCAGGCTGAATGGCTCGCAGAGGATCAGGGAAACCCCGGGAAGCTGCTTTTTCAGTTCTTTCAAAACCAGGCGGTAGGTTTGAGCAAACCATTCCGGGCTGCCCCCCACCCCTTCCCGGAATTTTTGCAGGCAGTCGTTGACCCCAATGAGGATGCTGACGCAGTCCGGCCTGAGGGGCAGGACGTCCTCATGAAGATGGGCGTACAAATCCGACACCCGGAAGCCGCTGACGCCCCGGTCAAAAAATCGGAAATCCCGCCGGGGATATTGAAAGCCCAGCCCCGCGCTGATTAAATAGGCGTAGCAATGGCCGATCTGATGGTTCAAATCCCACTGATTTTCCCGACCTTTCAATCTCCCGCCGTCGGTAATGGAATCGCCCCAGAATAAAACTTTTTGAATCATTGGAAAAACTCCTGTCTGTATGTTATATTCAGCAAAATGCTGCATGATTGGTGAAATGATTGTTCATATTTTCGAAACAGGCTTCTTGCTTCCAAAATAAAAGAGCGCTATAATATTCACAAGTCATATTCCTGTCAAACGAGGTGAATGACATCATGAAACAGGCAGCTTTTCGGAAAAACTGGAAAAAATTCCTTGCGCTGCTGGTGTTTTTGCTCCAAGTGCTGCTCATCGGGGGCTTTTTTTGGTGGATTGCAAAAAATACCGTCCTGAAGCCTTACACGGACCTCATCCAGCAGAGCTGGCATGTGAATATTGTGGGGGAAAACACCTGTATTTACAGCAAAGATGTGGGGACTCCGGAAGGGATCCGCTACCACGCCTTTTCCTATGAAGACCGGATGGATTTTCAGGGGCTTAACTTATCGGAAGGCCGGAAGGGCGTTTCAGCTGTCAATATCCAGAATCTGCTGGCGGAACTGGAAGTCCCTCAAAAGGAGCAGCCGGATTTTGACGCTGTCACCAAATCCGCCGCCATTTACAGCAGAACGCAGGACAATCGCGACCGGTTTTATCTGCTGGTAGACGAGAACAGCAAAACCTTTTATGTGGTGGAGTTATTTATGTAGCAGGTTTTCTCAGCATTTTCATTATAGCAAAGGGCCGGGGGCGGAAAAAGCGGTATTTTCCACAAATCCGCACCGGCCTTTTTGGCTTTTTCGTTGACAGCTGTCCGGGTTTCCTTTATAATGAAAGCAGACTGAAACGAAAGGCTGGAATTTTACATGAAACTGATGATTGCCTCTGATATTCACGGCTCCGCCCTGTACTGCGCCCAGATGCTGGAAGCCTATAAGCGGGAAGGGGCGGGACGCCTGCTCCTTTTGGGGGATATCCTGTACCACGGCCCCCGCAACGACCTGCCCGACGGCTACGCCCCCAAGGAAGTGCTGGCCATGCTCAACGAAATGCGGGAGGAACTCCTCTGCGTCCGGGGCAACTGCGACACGGAAGTGGACCAGATGGTTTTGCAGTTCCCCATTCTGGCGGATTACGCGGTATTTTTCCTAAACGGCCGGACAGTTTACGCCACTCATGGCCACAACTACAACCCCCAGACCCCGCCCCCTTTGAAAAAAGGCGACATCCTGTTAAACGGCCACACCCATGTGCCCAAATGGGAGGCTTTCGGGGATAACTTCTATTTAAACCCCGGCTCCGTGTCCATTCCCAAAGAGCAAAGTCCCAGAGGGTACCTGATTTGGGATGAGGAATCCGAAAACCCCATCGCTTTCCGGACTTTACAGGGGGAAACCTGGAAAACCGTTTCCCGGGAAGAGCTGGCAAAATAACTGAGACGCAACATTTTACCAAGAACCTGCAACATTTTCCTCTGGAAATCCGCATCCGTTTCCGCTATGATAGAATCATAAAAAACCTGTTTTTCAGGGATTTGGAGCGTGATTTTTATGAAAATTACCTTTATCGGCGCGGGCAGCACTGTCTTTGCCCGAAATGTTATCGGCGACTGCATCCTGACTCCGGAACTGGGAGAGTTCGACGTCTGCCTTTTTGACATTGACGCCAAACGCCTGGAGGAATCCTACCAGATTCTCAGCAACATCAACGCCACTGCCAACGGCAAGGCCCATATCACCCGGACCCTGGACCGGGAAACCGCTTTCAAAGGGGCGGATTTCGTGGTCAACGCCATTCAGGTTGGCGGGTATGAGCCCTGCACCGTCACGGACTTTGAAATTCCCAAAAAGTACGGCCTGCGCCAGACCATTGCCGACACTTTGGGCATCGGCGGCATTTTCCGCACCCTGCGCACCATCCCGGTGATGAAAAGCTATGCCGACGATATGGAACGCTGGTGCCCCAACGCTTTGTTCTTAAACTACACCAACCCCATGGCCATGCTGTCGGGCTATATGCAGCGTTACACCAATATCCGGACGGTGGGCCTGTGCCACTCGGTACAGGGCTGCGCCGGCGGGCTGTTAAAGACCCTGGGCATGGATGAATACGTGGACAACTGCCGCTGGGAAATCGCCGGCATCAACCACCAGGCCTGGCTTTTGAAAATCGAGGATCTCTGCGGCAACGACCTTTACCCGGAAATCAAGCGCCGGGCCGCTTCACCGGACTACAACAAGGAAGGCAACGACCTGGTCCGCTTAAAAATGATGCAGGAATTCGGCTACTACATCACCGAATCCAGCGAGCACACCTCCGAATACACTCCCTGGTTTATCAAGGAAAAATATCCGGAGCTTATCGACCGGTACAAAATCCCCCTGGACGAATATCCCCGCCGCTGTGTCAACCAGATCAACGGCTGGAACGAAATGCGGGACAGCCTGCTGAAAGATTCCCACATCGAACACAAAAAGACCCACGAGTTCGCTTCTTACATTATCAACGCCGTTATGCACGACGTGCCTTACCGCATCCACGGAAACGTGCTGAACACAGGGCTTATTACCAACCTACCCCAGAACGCCTGTGTGGAAGTGCCGGTGATGGTGGACCGCAACGGCCTGAACCCCTGCTATGTAGGCGACCTGCCGGAGCAGTGCGCGGCCATCAACCGCACCAACATCAACGTGCAGCTTTTGACCATCCAGGCGGCAGTGACTTTGAAGAAGGAATACATTTACATGGCGGCTATGCTGGACCCGCACACCGCTTCGGAGCTGTCCATGGACGACATCAAGGCCATGTGCGACGATTTAATCGAGGCTCACAAAGGCTGGCTGCCGGAATATCACTAATCATCTCATAATAAAACAAATTCGGAGGGGGGCACGCATTTGCGTGTCCCCCTTTAAGTGTCGGAAAAATTTTTTGAAAGTAAAACTGCGCAAAAGAGAAAAAAGAAGTTTTGGTCAAGCTTTTTCAAAAGCTTGCAGGATTTCCATTCCGTGAACAAAGTTCACGGCGGACAGAGTCCTTGGTCGTTTTCCGCAGAAAACGAAATCCTATCCCTTCGCGCCTCGGGCGCGAACAAAAAGAAAAAAGGCGGTCCGCAGACCGCCCGGAGATGTCCCTCCGCCTGGATTTTGCTTGCAAAATCCAGGTTTAGAACCTTCTAAAATTTATCTGCGGCATATTTGCGCCAGCAAAGTACAAATTTTACGCAATCTATTAGGTAATGCCTTTTCCTTTAAGATTCCTTTTTCAAAAACCGGGAGAAAATTGTAGCCCGTTTTGCAAGATTCTCCGTCTGCATCGCTTCCCCGTTCCGGAACACTGAAAGCAGAAATCCCACTAGCACCGCGTCCACCATCAACGCTGCGTTGCCGGGGGAAATCAGGGGGAGAGAAAGCCCGGAAATCAGCCCAAAGCCCAGGGCTTCCAGCAGGTAAAATACGATCTGCCCAAGGAGGGTGAACAGAATGGCCAGGGCAACGACGCGGCTTAAAGCATTGGTCAGCTTCCGCACCCGCCGAAAAGCCAGCACCGCGAAAATCGCCAGGGCGGCTACTACCGCCAGGAATACGATCCACCCAAAGTCATAGATGAACAGGGTCAAAAAGTTGTCCCAGTCAAAAGAAAGGGTGCTGGCGCTGGCCATAGAGCTCTCCAAAAAATCCACCGGATTGCCATGCCCGATAAAATTGGCGTTTTTCAGCAGTTCCCGTTTTACCCAGTAATGGTACCCTGCGCCTTGGGGACCAGGGTTGAACAGAAGGAGCACCTGTTCCCGGTTATGTTCCTGGGAAAAAATTGCAAAACAACCCAAAGCGGCGCACAAAACGGCGGGAATGAGGGCAAAAATCATCCCTTTCCGGCGTTCCGTCCCGAACCAGCCTTTCCAAACGGCCATGCACAGGAGGAGGAAACAGGAAACAATGGCCGTCACCATCCCGGCATAGGGCGGGCAAAAGGCCATAAACGCCAAATAAGGCAGGAACCAGATTGCGCAGTACACAATCCCCCGGTATCCCCGGTTCCGGTAATGATAAATCAGCAATGCGAAAAGAAGAGGCGCCAGCAGGGACAGATATGCCAGGTTGAGTGAAAATCCGCCAAACCAAAAATAATGCTCATTATGAAAGGAAAATGGAATGCTCAAGACATACAGGGCCGCCAACAACACTAAAAAAACGCTGTTTAAAATCACGGGGATTTTTCCTAGAAAGGAAAAGTCTAGGAAATAACAGCAAAGCATTAGGACGGCCGCCGCCAGGTAAGCGTTTACCACCCGCACGGGACTGCCCTCAACACCGCGCAGCAAATTTGCCGCCAGGCTGAAGCAGAACCCCATGACCAGAAGAAGCCCCACTGCCGCCAGCATGGCCCACTGGGGTTTGGGGCGGTGCACCCGGTCCAGCTGGGCCCCTGTGGAAACCGGGTCCCCCATCTGCCGCAGGGTTTCCTTGACGGCTTCCTCCTCCGAGGCCCCTTCCTCCATCAGCGCCTGCCGCTGGTCGTCAAGATGGGCTTCCAATTCCTCGGCCACAGCCGGGCGGACTTTTTTCCAGCGGATCTGCCCGCAGACGTTTTCCACATACTCCCGGAACGGTTCAGGAAAAGGCATAGCCCGCGCCCCCTTTCAGCACTTTATTGACGGCGGACGAATACTGCTCCCACTCCTTCTCTTTCTGCCGCAGGAGCTTTTTCCCCCGTTCTGTCAGGTGGTAGTATTTGCGGACCCGCTCGCTGTCCGCCTTCTGCTCATAGCTTACCACAGCCCCGTCCGCTTCCAGGCTGTGCAGCAGCGGATAAAGGGTCCCGGCCTTCAGCTGGAAAGTGTCGTCCGACCGCAGGGCCAGGGTTTCGATCATCTGGTAGCCGTACAGGTCCCCCTCTTCCAGGAGTTTCAGAACCAGGATGGCGGTGCTGCCTGCAATGAGGCTTTTGTCAATGGCCATTTCTCTCCCTCCTTATATCGGTGATCTATCTATCATTATATATCGGTAATCTATCTATTAAAAGAGAAATATTGACCAAGAATTAAAAATTTTTTCAGTCATTCAAACAAAATCCGGCATTGCTTCCTGTATTACTTACAGTCCCAAACATTCCGCGGCGTCAAGACGCTGCCGGGAAGGCAAAAGGGCCAGATACAAACCGTATCTGGCCCCTCTTTTGTCTTGCACGGATTTTATCATTTTATGGGAAAAATATTTTTCTCCGGCTTTTTCAACAGAAGAAAGTCTCCCCTGTTATTCCTCCAATTGGCGGCTTAAAAAAGCTGCGGCAGCCTGTGTAAGCTTCTGCTGGATCTCCGTTGGGGCTGTATCCGGCCCCGGGGACAGCAGCGCAACACAGCCGGACACATCGCCGTTTACCAGGATTGGGCAGAAGGACAAGGCGTTTTTATCCACCCCTTCCACCGGCTGGAGCCGGGAGGCTTCCGGGCCGTGAAGGCACTTCCTTGCTTCCATAGCCTGTTCCAGAGCAGGCGTAATCCGCCGTTCCAGCAATTCCTTTTTGGAAATCCCGGCGGCGGCAATCACATGGTCGTTGTCGCAGATGATTGCCGGGACGGCGCACATTTTGGCCAGGACATCCGCATACTGCCCGGCATAATTCCGGATTTCCCCCATAGGGGAATATTTTTTAAAGATTACCTCCCCATCGGGGGTTGTATAAATTTCCAAAGGGTCGCCTTCCCGGATACGCATGGTGCGCCGGATTTCCTTGGGAATCACCACGCGGCCTAGGTCGTCAACGAATGTCAAGATAGGACAAATAATTTTTTGCTAACGAAAAAGCCAGTGTTTATGGGCATTGACAGGTTTTCAACTGATAGAGCTAATCGGGTGAATCGGTGTTATTTTAGGACAAAACGGTCTCTTCCTAAGAAAAGACCGCTAATATATAATATTTCAGGATGACTGGATTGAGAGATTCTGAAAAATATCTTTTTCTTTCCAACGAATTTCCATTTGATTATTGCTATAAAGAATCACCCGGTCAACGGCGTTTAGCGTATCGTTTTTCAGCTCTACTTCTGATTTATCCAGCACTTGAACAACACGCTGAATTTGTTTTTGACGCTCATCCCCTTCCTTTTGACTGGATTTTGTTTTCTGCATTTCGTTTTCAATCTTTTCCAATTGAGCTTCTAACTGTTCTTTCCTTTTTAAGGCAGCGTGTTTTTGCTCCAAAAAGACATCTTTGCCAATCTTTCCTTCCCGATATGCTTCATATTGCTGAATCCTATCGCTATTGCAATCATCGATTTGCTTTGAAATCTGTTTAGTTAATTTCAAGTAATCTGTTAATAAATCCTGTGTTCTATCAGCTGAAGGTTGATTGATTTCATCTTTTAGAGCGTATAATTGCTTGCGATATACTTCCAACAAAATGTTTTCCAGGTCTGATTTTGACCAAAAAATATCTTTGCATTCGCAATCATGGACGTAAAGCTTTGTAGGGCAGGAAAAATATTCATCCAGTCCAAATGTTTTCCGGAGCTTTCTGCCGCAGTGTCCGCAATAATAAATCCGGTCGCGCTGATCTGTGCGAGTAACAGTCCCTCTCTTGGGTGTAGAAATCTGTTGATTTGCTGCTTCATATTCCTCATGAGTGACAATCGCTTCATGCTGGTTCTCCACAATTACCCATTTATCCTGTGGGATTTTTGATTGTACCTTGGCACGAATCTCGCTATTTTCACACCGAAAATTAACCATTGCACCAGTATACTTATACTCCTTAATAATGCGCAGAACTGCTTGATGGCTCCACATAACAGCATTCTCCTGGCCTTTTCTGGAAAGACGTTTGTGCTGCATAGGAGTCGGTACTTTCCTTCGGTTCAGTTCTGCTGCGATTTCAGTACTCTTTTTTCCGTTAATCACTGACAGAAAGATTTCCCGCACAATGGGAGATGTCTCCGGATCCGGAAACATCTGGTGCTTGATACCTGGTTTTTTCATATATCCATAAGGACAATGCGTGACGTAAGCGCCTTTAGACATTTTGAGGTGCATGGCCGATTTCACTTTTTCGGATAAGTCCTGACTGTATTTTTGATAAATCAAGTTCCGAAAAGCAATATCAATTCCACCAGTTGTTCCTAAATATCGGTTGCTGTCGTAATGATCGTTGATTGATATGAAGCGAACTCCCAGAAAAGGAAGGATATGTTCCAAATAATCTCCCACTTGCAGATAATCTCTCCCAAAACGGGAAAGATCTTTTACAATAATGCACTGGATTTCGCCTGATTTGACAAGATTCATCATTCGCTGAAATTCCGGACGTTCAAAGTTTGTACCGCTAAATCCGTCGTCAATGAACTCTTCAAATTGCAGATGAGACAAATCGCTGTTTTCAGACAAAAAACGCTGGCAAAGAAGGCGCTGGCTGTGAATACTATTGCTTTCGTCTTTCAGTGCATTGGACTTCATATCCACATCTTCCTGGGATAAACGATAGTAGCCAGCTAATTTTTTGGCAATCAATCAAGCACTCTCCTTTTTCAGCTTTTTGCATTCAGCAATCAATTCCTCAAACTCGTTCATATATTGAAGAATAACATCCACGCTGCCGTCCTTATGAATTATTATTTTATCAACCATAGCCTCTACCATCTCTGCTGTTAAGACTTTTGCGTGAAGATAGGCATTCGCTAAGTGACTCCATTTTCGTTCCTGAATGGCATGATTGGCGGATTGTTCGTGCTGGCTCTCCAATTCAGCTATCTCTTGTTTCAAAAATTCTAAATCTGCTTGATATTTCTTTTTTGCATAAATGTATTCGTCTTTTGATAGAATCCCTTCTTTCATATCGGTATAGAGATTTGTGCATAATTTCTTTTTTCGTTTATATTCCTGGTTGAGTTCTCGGATTTTGGCAGCGGCTCCATTAAATTTATTTTTTTCGGCAGCTGCTTTGATAAGCCTTGTGAAAACTTCCTGCATATCCAAAAAGACAGACATTTGTTTCTGCAAAACTTCCAGTACAATCTGATCCAGGTCAGAAGCGCGAATATTCTTCTTGGGGCAGAATGCGTCGCCATGTTCCATGTTGCTTGGGCATTTATAATTATAGTATGCTCGTGTACCTCCTTTTGCGATGGAACGGACCATTTTCATCGGCCTGCCACAGTCTGCACATACCAATCGTTTCCCATAAAGGCTCTTTGCAGGAGGAAATTTACTGTATTTACCGCTGCATTCTTTGGCCTTTTGCTTGTGTTCTGTATTTATGGTTTGCACTTGTTTCCATAAATCATAACTGATAATTGGTTCATGCGTGTTTTCTACAATATCCCAATTTTCTTCTTTTACCCAATGAAAAGGGATTCCCTGATATAAACTGCTGCTGCTTCGGCCTTGCGCCAAATGCCCAATGTAAACGATATTTTTCAGCAAATCAGATAACACATGCCGTTTCCAAAGCAAGTTTTCTCCCTGCTTATTATTATTTGTAATAATTCCTCGCTGGAATCGGAGTCTGCCAGGAGACGGGTAGCCGGCGGTGTTCAAATAATCTGCAATCCGCTCAAATCCCATGCCGCTTGCCCGCAATTCAAATATTTTTACAACAATCGGGGCTGTTTCTGGGTCAATAATGAGTTTGTTCTTGTCCTCTGGTGACTTTAAGTAGCCATAAGGCGCGTAATTGCCGATATATTCGCCGCGCAGCCTTTTCGCTTTTAGTGCGGAAGAAGCCTTTCTGGAAATATCCTTTGCGTAAATGTCGTTAATCAGGTTTTTTAGCGATATGCCAAGTTCGGAGTTGTTGGATTTTTCCGCCGTATCAAATCCATCATTGATGGAGATCAGCCTGATACCCATGAACGGGCAGACTTTATCAATAAATTCACCAGCTTCAACGTAGTTCCTGCCTAATCTGGAAAGATCCTTGATAATAATACAGTCTACGATTCCGGCTCGTATGTCATCCATCATTCTATTGAATTCCGGACGGTCAAAGTCTGTTCCAGTGTATCCGTTATCAACATATAGGCCAACTGGAAAAAGATAAGGCTTCTCCTGAATATATTTCTGTATGAGACCAATTTGGTTTTCAATGGAATCACTGTCATCTTTTCCGTTGTCTTCCTTTGATAACCGTACATATTGTGCAACATGGTATATCCGATATTCACCTGGTTGGAACTCTTCCAGTAGTTTTTGGCCTTTGCGGGATATTCGCGCCATGCTAAATCACCTCCTGCCGTAAAAAGCCGGTCGTTTCTGGTTTCTTCTCAACCGTGTTTTGATTTTTTAAGAACGACATAATATCGGCCAGCTGGTCCCGATGGCGAAAAACCACTTGGATTTCATTATTTTCATACACATAAATTTTTTCAATCAGGTTGACGATTACGGGTCTCGTTATTTCTGTAATGTTCTGATATTTTCGAAATTGAGCGAGCCACCCTTGCTGCATACTGGAGCCTTGCAGGATCTCATTTTTGGCTGTATTGAGCTTCTCAACAGCATGTTTCGCGTCTGCAATTCGTTGAGTAAACTCCTGTTTCAGCTCTTGAAATTCATCCTGACTAATAATTCCTTCGCGAAGGTCTTCATAAATGCCCATGCGTAAGTCCCGGTTCTTATGGATGATCTGATTTTGCGCATCGATATTAGCCTCAATCTTTTTGATCTCACTTCGTTCCCACGCAAGAGATTTAATTTGCTGAAGCGCCTTATCTAAGTCAAGAATGACATTGATTTGTGCTTGAATAGCCGCCAGAACCGCTCCATCTAAATCAGTTTGCCGGATGCTGTGTTTCGAGCATATATTCCGGTTTGCCTTATTTGCGGAGCATACATAGTACACATAAGCCTTGCCGCCAGATTTTACAGTTTTCCTGGTTATCATGGACTTGCAGTCTCCGCAGAAAATTTTCCCGGAATATGGGTATATTTTTTCCTGATCCGGAGAAATTCTGGTGTCTTCAAGAAGCAGCTGCTGCACCAAATCGAAAAAAGGCCGAGCAATGATTGCTTCATGAGTACCTTCTACTCGCGCCCAATCCTCCTTATCTTTGTAAATGATTTTTTTTACCTTATAGTTTGGCGTTGTTCTTTTTCCTTGAACCAGTACTCCAGTATATACTTCGTTTGTTAGAATTCTGCGAACAGCGACATGGCTCCAGACAGGGCGGCTGCTTGTTGTGAACGAACACTGGAAACGGCTGCCATTAGACTTTTTGTATTCTAAAGGACACAAAATTCCTTTTTCATTCAGTCGATTGGCAATTGCTTCCGGACTGAAGCCTTCCATTGTCAGGGAAAAGATCTCTTTCACAATTTCCGCGGCATACTCATCTATCACCAGATGATTTTTATTTGCCGGGTCCTTTTGATACCCATAAACTGTGAATCCGGATACAAATTCCCCATTCTGTCGCTTTACCTCTAAATTGCTTCGCACTTTAATAGAGGTATCGCGGCTGTATGAATCATTGATCAAATTCTTAAATGGAACGATAATGTTGTCCGAACTATGGGATTCCAAAGTATCAAATTGATCGTTTACCGAAATAAAACGTATTCCGAGCTGAGGGAAGATTTTTTCGATATAACGCCCTGCATCTATATAGTCGCGGCCGAACCGAGATAAGTCTTTTACGATAATGCAGTTGATTTTTCCGGATCGAATAGCATCCATCATATTTTGAAAATCGGGTCGATCAAAGTTTGTGCCTGTATAACCATCGTCTGCATACTCCGCAACATGCTGAATTTCCGGATGTGCTTTCAGATAGTTTTTCAGCAACTCACGTTGATTATGGATACTATTACTTTCTGTTTTTTCGGTGTTGCCAGATAAAGAAAAGTCGCCATCATCCTTAGAAAGTCTAAGATAGGTGGCGGCTTTAAATTCCATCTGTTTTGTTTCCATAGCTATGCCACTCCCGTAATTTATTTGCAGGCGTCTGCAATAAACAACCGGAGTAATCGCTGATTTTGTCCATGCACTATTATAGCACAATCAGTTATAGATTTCCAGTTGTTTTCATAAAACTTCCATACCAAATTGTGCCATAAGGCAGTTATATAGCAGATAACATATTTGAGAAGTTATCGTTAATACTTCGGTCGGTGTCTGCGTAGGATACATGTACAACAACATCTCCAACCTTAAAGTTATAGGGATCTTTAATTTGCTGCACAAATGATTTTACGCGATCTTCTTTAGATTGATTGGGATTGATATGAACATCGCGAATATCGACAAGATCATTTTGAGTGCCGGAATTGGCTTGTTTCATTTATATCACCTCTGTTTATATATTTGGCATAATATTCCTTTTTATTCAAAATAAAATGTCTCTCCCAGTGCCTGGGGCGAACAGGTCCATAGAAATTTCATCTCCCCGCCTTCACTGCGGCCGGGCTGCGGTTTACAGAAGTACCATGATACCCCTGATGCCTCATCGCGTTATACAGGTGCCGCCTGTATATCAGTGCTCCTTGTTCTGCTTCCTGCGCAGACGGATAGCCGCTACTCATCAGAGGGATGTACTGGGTTTGACTATGCGGTTTTCAAGTTACCTGAAGATGCCCTTCATAATTATAAAAGCGCAGGAAAACACCCATTTTTCATGAATTTCTAAAAAATTTTTTTCATAACAGCTGCTCCTTTCCTGGATTTTTGATTTATTGATTTCAGCCTGTTTGTCAGGCAAAAACCACAAATAAAAAAGTGCCAATCCGCACAGGTGTGCGAACTGACACTTTGAAATACTTGATACAGTGGTCATCTGGTATTTGACCTTGAAACTATTTATCTAAATTATAGCGTAGGTTCTTTTGAACGTCAAGACAGAAATTATCCGAGAATCTCCATCAAAGAAAACATTCTCCGTCAGGGAATGGGCCTTCAAAACCCGTTAATACCCAGCGGCAAAAGATTCGGCATAAAAGCATCGTTTTTGTTTGCATAAGTTTTTCTGGTGAAAAGATTCCAGATAAGCATAGGCCGTTTTCCCATCGAAATTTTTCCGAATGACTTCCAGGCAGATGGAGCCAAAGTCTGCGTCACTGCCCTCTGACAGCAAATAAAGTTCCATTTCCTTTTCCGAAACGTCCAGCTGATAAATTTCTTCAGTTCCTTTTACCGCCGAATGGAACCGCA
>ERZ1643249.2610-NODE-2610-length-16666-cov-7.098429_pt1 | contig 16666 bp, 18 predicted proteins | sample MGYA00579263_ERZ1643249 | MGnify/ENA primary metagenome ERZ1643249 (study PRJEB29033, sample SAMEA4952264) | chicken gut metagenome | biome: Broiler Chicken; feature: Gastrointestinal Tract; material: Caecum | place: Ireland | collected 2018 | study: Broiler...
CAATGAGACATTTCCGCACAATTTTTGTTCCGGCACTCGCCTAATTAAATAAAAGTATCCTGTGAAAAACATTGGCGATTTGCCAGAACTTCCCCCTGCGGGATTGAAATTCCCTGAAACAAGCAGAAAGATTTTCACCTGTTTCACATATATCAAAAATATTGCATTATGTCAACTCTGTTTTCAGCAGAAAAATATCCCTGTCAGAAATTCCGACAGGGACACCTGAAGTTTCATTCATATCTGCCAACCCTCTGGCCTTAATCCATCCTGTCAGCCACAGTCCAGCATGGTCTTCCCCTTACCGCAGAGCTTTTCAAAATCCCTGCGGAAAGTGTTCAGCGCCGCTGTCACGGAATCATTCTTAATCAGCAGCTCAAGAACATCCGGGGAAATCGTCGTCGCTCCGATTCCATACTCGCAGAGGGAAATAACCTGGCGGGAATTCTTGAAGCTGGCCGCCAGCACCTCTGTATGGAACTTGTAATTGCGGAACATATCGTGAATCTCCTTGGCTGTGCGCACACCGTCGGAACCAAGGTTATCAATGCGGTTTATGTAAGGCGCTACATAAAGAGCTCCTGCCTTTGCAGCCAGAAAAGCCTGCATCTGGGTATAAATTGCGGTGGCTGTCACATTGATTCCGGCTGCCGCCAGGATACGGATAGCCTTCAGGCCCTCCTTGGTAGTCGGAATCTTGATATAGGTATCGTCTCCCAGTTCCTTGCGAATCTTGTAAGCTTCCTCTACCATATTGTCGGCATGATCGCTGACCACCTGCACATGCAGCTCGCCTTCCTCGATAAAATCGCGGATCTCCTTGAGCACTTCATAGGGCGGGCGCTTTTCCTTGGCCAGAATCGTCGGATTACAGGTCACGCCGTCCATGGGGAAAAACTCATACATGGAACGAATTTCATCAATGTTCGCATTGTCAATAATCAGTTTCATTCTCTCTTCCTCCTGATTTTTCTTTCCTCTGAGGCTCATGCCTGAGCCATATTCCAATATAGCTACCCTCATTATAATATATTTTCTGCGGAATACAACTCCCGATGCTCCTGATTGTCCCTGACGGTTTTTATAACAGCACTATGACGCTTTTTATGGCGCTTTTTTACGCCGTTTCCGGAAATATCCATATCTTTCCTATTCGGTCTCTTTTTTTCTCAGTTCTGCCATTGCTCCATAATGCAGAACCGTAAATTCTTCCGGCGCGATCTCAGACAGAAGCTTTCTGTGCTCCCGTTCCCATAACTCAATTTCCTTATCCGTAAGGGATGCTCCGATTCCCCGGCAGGCTTTCATCCTTCCGTTCCAGCTTTCTCGGGTAAACGGAACTCTTATAGGATATTCCTCATGGTAAACCAGGTCAAAGCTCTCCAAATAGCAGTCCGGCATGGCTATCGGATGCATGGTCTCCCCTGCTCCGCTCCATTTGGGGCTGTATTTCAGTACCAGCTCTTCACTGGCTCCCGCAATTCTGTCCTCAAAAGGCAGCCAGGCCATATAAAGGACCAGTATTCTTCCTCCCGGCTTCAGTATGCGCCTGAATACCGGCATAACCTTCTCCTGCTGAAAATACCAGAAACACTGACAGGCTGTGATCACATCAAAGGAAGCTTCGGGAAAATCAAGCTCTTCCGCGGGAACCGTTCTGTATTCAATCTCCATGCCTTCCGAAAGAAGCCTGGCCTGGGCAATCTGATTTTCCGAAAGGTCGGTTCCCGTCCACCGGGCGCCATAACGGTACATATTCCTCGGAAGCACACCCGTTCCGGTCCCCACATCCAGCACCCTCTGCCCGGCCGCGCACAGATTCCGCCCGGTAATCCGGTCATAAAATTCCTGCGGATAGATATCCCTGTATCTGGCGTAATCCAAAGAAGTCCTTCCCCAGTCAAAGGGCTTTCCTCCGTCAATGTTTATGTCGGAACGTTCCATTTTCCAGCCCTCCTTCCATAGCTTCTCATTTTCAAAAACCGCTATTTTCCTTTTCTCTCCGCGCGAAAAGCTTTCAGGTCATACCAGGCAAAAATCAGCGCCAGAACCTCAAAGGCAATCATCACCGGATATCCACCCGACAGGTACCAGTAGAGAATCGCGTTCCATCCGGAAATCTCCGAATAAGAAATACCTCCCAGAAGCACCAGATAGCTGGCAAGAAGAGAGGTCACAACCAGCCAGCGTGCCAGACTGTCTTCATCCTTTTCCTTCTTTACCAGACAGCGTATCCGGCGGACGCTGAGAAGAAGCCAGGAGGCAAAGCCCAGCGCAGCCAGAACCGGTCCCGTCCAGCGGTATACCTGAAGAATACCGTTCAGAATCCCACCCTTATAGTTGATGGATGCCAGAAAGCCATGCCGCTCCGGCACATCCCAGTACCAGTCCAGATTCAGCCGGGAGTTCTCCCGCTCCACCTGAGCCACGTCCTCTGACAGTTCATATTCATCCAGAAGTTCCCCGTTCCGGTATGCGCGTAAATATACTGTCTGCGGCTTGTCCTCCACGGAAAGCTTCAGCGAGAACCGGCATTTTTCACTGCCGGACGCATCGATCCCCTGCTGGGCCAGATAGGAAGCCACATCCTCGCTCTCTGTAAACTCCGCCGTTCCGAGAACGGTTCCATCTGAGAGCTCTGCCTGCAGGGTCACGCCCTCCATGCCCTCATAGGACACATACCAGCCTGCCATTTCCACCAGATCTGACTCATACCAGACCGCCTTATCCCCGGTAATCCGCTCAAACAACGGAATTCCACCGTTTTCGTCCGGCTCACTGTAGAGGTAGACAAGAGTCTCCATCTCGTCATAGGTGGTCGTGTAGGCAATCGCTTTTCCCATCGCTCCGAACAGATCGCCCAGATATCCCTTTCGCCAGGGCGACATATAAGTGGAAGGCATCGTGGCCTGCCGCTCCAGAAGACCTGCGTCCAGAGCCGCCTCGATCTCATCCCGTATCTGAAGACAGACGGCATTGGCTGCAGCTCCGTCCGTGTAATATCCTGCTTCCTCCAGAGCTGTCCGGAAGATCCAGAACACCCAGCCGTCCCGTACCTCCCAGTTTTCCGCGTCGCCTTCTTCTCCGGCCCAGTATTCCTTGCTGCTCTGGATATAGGGCTCCAGCTCCTTCAGGGTCGGACAGACCTCGCACATGCGGGCAATTTTCTCATTGGTCATGGTGACGCCCGGAATATCCTCTTCGGGCTTGACCGCCATCATACTCTTGTACATTTCGGCGAAACCGCCGGACTGCAGCTCGTTCGTGACTTCAATTCCGTAATGGTTCAGATTCTGGCGGGCAATCCATTTTCCCGCTCCCCAGAGACTTAAGAACGGTACCAGCACCAGCAGGACTTTCAGCATATAGGGTCTGGCTGCCCCCAGAGTCTTTTTCCCGGCCATTCCTGCTGCAGAAACAGGCATCTCTGTCTTCCGCTCTCTTCTCCACATCCCAAACAGACTTCCCAGATACACCAGGACAAACACCACGAGAAAGGGAACAATCCAGATCGCGTCCTCCCGCGTGTAAAAGAAGCTGACAGTTCCGGCCGCAGCCGCGATCATCCAGGAAATATGTTTCTTCACAGGCTCCCGTCTCCGCAGATAGACCGCCAGGAAACCTGCGAAAATGAACAGTACCTGAATGTAGGAAATGCTGTTCCGATACACCCTCTGAAAGGCCTGCAGGGAATAGGACACCGGATTCCAGAGCAGGGCCAGATAAAGCGCCAGCCGCGGCAGCGGCTTTTTCACCAGAGGCCGCAGCGCATAGACAAAGACCATGCAGCTTACCGTATACAAAAATGCCGTCACATTCAGATAAGACAGATGAAAGAAATTGATGACTGCCAGGTAGAGCGGGAAAAACATGCCTTTGGTCAGAGTCAGGCTGTTGTATTCCCCCAGCCACTGGCCGCTTCTTAAGGTATCCGCCAGATGCACCATGATCCAGTCGTCATGAATTCCCTTCGGCACTGCCATGATCGGAAGATTATATACCAGAAACTGCTTCACAAGACCGAACCCCGCCATAATCAGAAGCAGAAATATTTCCTTTTTTACAGGCGAAAGCCTCTTCCACATATTCATGGAATTTCGTCCTCCTTTTCCACCGCCGTCTTTCCAAGATTCTCCGGGCCAAAGCTTAAAGGAAGAAGCTCCTTCAGCAGATACGTGCGCAGATCCTCTTCTCCGGTTCCCAGTATGATCCGGAAGCTTTCCGGATCACAGAATTCCCTCATGACCTGGCGGCAGACGCCGCAGGGGGCTGTCAGGGCCAGCGCTCCCCCTCTCCCGGTTTCTTTCTTTTCCGTGCTTTCTTTTTCACTTTCCTCTCTTCCGGTTCCGCCGGCTTGGATGCCCCCGGCCGGGCCTCCTGCGATGGCGATCGCCAGAAAGTCTCTTTTTCCCTCGCTGACCGCCTTGTAAATGGCCGTGCGCTCCGCGCAGATGCCCGGCGTATAAGCCGCGTTTTCCATATTGCAGCCTGTATAAACGCTGCCGTCCGCACAAAGCAAAGCTGCCCCTACCCGAAAATTCGAATAGGGGCTGTAAGAATATTCTCTTGCCTGTATCGCTGTCCGCATTAATGCCTTATCATCCATATTCACTGCCTCCGCCAAGAGCTCCTTTCAGGCTCTCCCATTGATAGCCAGAATTCCCGCCGTCACCAGTTTCTGGAACTGCTCCGCTGTCCGGTCCGCCGTCTCCTGGACCTCCTCATGGGAAAGCTTTTCTCCTGTAACGCCTGCCGCCATATTGGTAATGCAGGAAATCCCACAGACACGCATTCCCGCATGGTGAGCGGCGATTGCTTCACAAGCCGTACTCATGCCGGCCGCATCCGCTCCCAGCGTCCTTGCCATCCGTATCTCAGCCGGAGTCTCATACTGGGGGCCGGAAAACTGAATATACACGCCTTCCTGAAGGGGGATGCCGGCTTTTCCGGCAGTCTCTCTCAGAATGGCCCGGTACTCCGCGTCATAGGTATCCGTCATGTCACAGAACCGCGGGCCCAGGCTGTCCAGATTCGGGCCAATCAGCGGAGAAGGCACCATCTGGGCGATATGATCCCGGATCAGCATCAGGTCTCCCGGCCTGTAATCCGTATTGATACCGCCCGCCGCGTTGGTCAGGAACAGCGTCTCTGCTCCCATCAGACGCATCAGGCGGATGGGCAGCACCACATCACTCATGGCATATCCTTCATAATAATGAACCCGTCCCTGCATACAGACTACCGGCACCTCGCCCACATATCCGAACACAAAACGGCCTTTATGACCTTCCACTGTGGAGCGCGGGAAGCCTTCCATATCCCGGTAATCCAGAGTTCCTGCTATTCGGATATTGTCCGTATCCGCATATCCTCCAAGTCCGGAACCCAGCACCAGCGCTGTCTTCGGGACAAGGGGAATCTTTTCCCTGATGCTTTCATAACAGCCAGCCAGTTTCTCATATATGGGATTCATCGGTACCCCTCCTGTTCTTCATCGATCCAGCGCCATCTGATCATAGTCCAGAAATTCGAAGCCCAGCCGTCTGTAGAGACGGACAGCCTTCTCATTGCTTCTCGTTACCTCAAGACGGAAACGCCGGATTTCCGGTCTTTCCTTCATCACAGCCTCGAAAAAACGGCTTCCATATCCTTTGCCCCGGGCTTCCTCCTTCAGGTACAGCTCTTCAAACATCAGGCAGCGTCCGCCCACCTCACAGGCATAATAGACTGTCACATAGGCAAACCCGATGATTCTGCCGTCCTCTTTCAGTACATAGCCTTCCAGAACCGGGTCCCCGCTGACCGCGTCTTCGAAAGTCTTCTCCCGTTTCTCCTGCTCCACCGGATGGCTGACCGCATCACTCTGGTAAAAAGCGTCCACCATGGGAAGCACCTCGGAGCGCATCTCTTCCGTCATCTTCTCCACTGCAAACATAGAAGTCTCCTTCTTACATCTTTTTCTCCAGTTTACCCTGAATCAGCGTAGCCGTCAACAGGATCACGATGGTTCCGAGAATCATAAGAGTAGACAGCGCATTTACATCGGGGGAAACGCCTTTGCGCACCATGCCAAGAATCTTCAGAGGCAGCGTCTGGCTCTCCGGGCCTGCGGTGAAAAAGCTTACCACCACGTCGTCAAGAGACATGGTCAGAGCCAGCATCCCGCCGGAAATCACGCCCGGCGAAATCATCGGAAGCGTCACGCGGAAAAAGGTACGGAACTCATTGGCTCCCAGGTCTCTGGCTGCTTCTTCTATAGACTTATCGAAGCCTGCCAGTCTTGCCCGCACAGTAATCACCACAAAGGGCATGGAAAAGGTCACGTGCGCAATGATCAGCGTAACCATATTCATATTGACATTGATGGAAGAAAAGAAAATCAGCAGAGCAATCGCGAATACCAGCTCCGGGATCACGATCGGAATATACAGGGAGCTGCTGATCAGATTCTTCAGCTTAAATTCAAATTTATACAGTCCCAGCGCGCAGAGCGTTCCGATCACAACAGACAGGATTGTACTCCAGAAAGCCACAATCACGGTATTGAAAAAGGACTGCATCAGCTGCCGGTTTTCAAACATCCGCCCATACCATTCAAAAGTAAAACCCTGAAAAGTAATGTTCATCTCTGAAGTGTTGAACGAAAACGCAATCACCACAAAAATAGGCAGATATAAAAACAGATAGACCAAACAGGCATAAAATACGCTGCCCGGCTTAAATTCTCTGACTTTTCTACGTTTCTTCATCTTGGTATTCCTCTCTTTTGCTGCATGAGCTACGCCATGTCTTCCAGGGAACCGACTCTCGTGTACAGTCTCATCAGAACCAGCGTAATCACAATCAGCACAATGGAAAGCACCGCGCCCAGCGGCCAGTTCCGGGCTGAAAGGAACTGATTCTTGATCAGGTTTCCGATATACATGGTCTTTGCGCCGCCCATCATGTCTGAGATAAAGAAGAATCCCAGGGACGGGATGAAGGTCTGAATAGACCCCGCAAAGATGCCCGGCATCGTAAGGGGCAGAATCACGCGCGTAAAAGTGTGCGCTCTGGACGCGCCAAGGTCGCTGGCCGCCTCCAGAAGAGACTTGTCCAGCTTTTCGATGGAAGTGTGAAGAGGCAGCACCGTAAAGGGCAGCAGCGCATACACCATACCCAGCAGGACAGCGCCGTCTGTATACAGCATATTCAACGGCTCATCGATGATGCCGACCCACTGCAGGAAATGGTTGATAATGCCTTCTGTCCGAAGCAGTGTATTCCATCCGTAGGTACGAATCAGAGAGTTCGTCCAGAACGGAAGCATGAGAAGCAGCACCAGGGCCGGCTTCCATTTCTTGGGCGCGTTCGCTATGATATAGGCAAAGGGATAGCCCACAATCAGGCAGATCACTGTAGTCTCCAGTGAGAGCCACAGGGAATCCGCAAATACTTTCACATACTCTTTATTGAACAGAGCCGCGTAGTTGGAAAGCGTAAAGGTAAAATCCACGCCTCCATAGGCGTTTTTCGTCAAAAAGCTGATACCGATCACATAAATCAGCGGTATCATCAGAAAGAAGCCGAGCCAGAGCACGGTCGGCCCTACCGTCACCAGCGCGCCGATGCGCTTCTTAAAAGATTTGATCATTTGTCATTCCCTCTATCTCTACCGACTGCTCAATTACATTATAAATCTGCTCTTCCTTCGTCCGCATCACCACGGCTTTTCCGGGATTCCAGAACACATTGACCGCAGTTCCTACCGGAATCAGCTCATCCTCCGCCGGAGTCACGCTTTTGAGCATCTGGCCATTCGGCATCTCAATCATGGTCTTATTGGTGGAACCGATGAAAATATGCTCCTTCACCTGTCCCCGGAACCGGAAGCCTTCCTTTGCTTCCGTAGAAATCTTCAGATTCTCCGGGCGGATACAGAGATATACCATTTCTTCCATCCGGTAGCCTGTCTCATGGATTATGGCCTTGCCGGATTCCATTGTGACCTCGATGGAATCATCCGTCATGTTTTCTATATATCCCTCGATGATGTTGGACTCGCCGATAAAGTCAGCCACAAACTTGGTCTCCGGATGATTGTAAACCTCCTCCGGCGTACCCACCTGCTCCAGGCGGCCCCTGTTCATAACCGCAATCCGGTCGCTCATGGTCAGGGCCTCCTCCTGATCATGGGTTACATAGATAAAGGTGATTCCAAGCCGGCGCTGCAGCGCCTTCAGCTCGCCCTGCATCTGCTTTCTGAGTTTCAGATCCAGAGCTCCCAGAGGCTCGTCCAGAAGGAGCACCTTGGGACGGTTTACCAGAGCCCGCGCAATCGCCACTCTCTGCTTCTGTCCGCCAGACATCTGGGCAGGCATCCTTTTTTCCATGCCGTCCAGCTGCACCAGCTTGATCATCTCCTCCACCCTGCTGCGGATCTCATCTTTTTTTACTTTTTTCTCCACCAGTCCGAACGCGATATTGTCAAATACGTTCATATGGGGAAAGAGGGCATAATTCTGAAACACCGTGTTGACATTCCGCTCATTGGGCTTTTTGTCATCCACGTCTTCTCCCTCCAGAAAAATCTGGCCTGATGTGGGCACCTCAAATCCGGCAATCATACGGAGCGTCGTCGTCTTTCCGCATCCGGAGGGTCCCAGCATGGTCAGGAACTCTCCCTCCTCTACGTCCAGATTCAGCTTCTTTACGACGCGCTCATCATCAAAGCTCTTATCTACATCCGTAAGTCTGATGATTACGTTCCCCCGGGTATCACTCATCTGCTGTTCCTCCTGTATTACAGGGTCTTGTATCCACGCTCCCCTGTTCTGATTCTCACCACATCGTCAATTGTGGAAATAAATATCTTTCCGTCTCCTACGCTTCCCGTCGTCAGCTTCTGCTGAAGCTCCACCAGGATTTCCTCCAGATCCTCGTCCCACACGACCGTCATCACATGAATCTTCGGCAGAAGATTCATCTCCAGATTCAGCTCCTCAAAATCCTTGGCGTCAGCCTTCTGGCGTCCGCAGCCCATGGCCGCAGTCACCGTCATGCCGGAATATTCATTCTGCGCAAGAATCTTTTTGATGATATCCAGTTTATCCGGTCTCGTAATAATCTCTATTTTCTTCATAAGCCACCTCCGCTTAAATATGTTACTCAGCCATTGCTGTCCCGCCATACCGTGCGTATCGCAGCGATATGGCGGGAGCACAAAAACACAGCTCTTAATTCGTCTTCATCTGTGTGAACACATCATCATAATAAGTAACAGCGTCGCCAACCTCTTCAATCAGATTTGCGCGGGCGATCTCGGACTGGTCTACGTTGCTTCCCGGATTGTCCAGGTAACGGGAATCCATGATCTCCAGGGCCGCGTCATTTGCGCAGACACCCGGGAATACGTCCAGAATCATCTTGTAAATATCCGGGCGGTGCACAAAGTCAATAAACTTCATGGCGTTCTCCACGTTCTGCGCTCCGGAAGTCAGCACGAAATTATCCATAGACATCTCGCAGGGCTCCTCTGTAAACACCACATCAATATCCGGGTTTTCGTTGATGGCCATGCCGGCGTCGATATTGTAAACCACGCCTACAGCCACCTCATTGGAAGCCAGCAGCGTCTTCGGGCTGTCGCTGTCGTAAGCCTTGATATTGGGAACAAGCTGTTTCAGCCAGGGAAGCGTTCCCTCGATGGTTGCCTGATCCGTCGTGTTGGAATCCTGACCCTGTGCCTTCAGGGCAATTCCCACGATCTCACGCACATCGTCTACTACTACCATATTATTTTCCAGGGCCGGGTTCAGAAGGTCATTAAAGGACTCGATGGTCACGCCCAGCTCCTGGCACATCTTTGTATTCACCGCAATTACGGTAATTCCACCCATGAACGGAATGGAATACTGGTTTTCGGGGTCAAAATCCATTCCCAGAGCTGCCTCGCTGATATTTCCCAGATTCTCAAGCTGGGTCTTGTCAAGCTCCTGAATCAGTCCCTGCTCCTGCATGGCCTTGATGACATAATTGCTGGCCACTACCATATCGTACTGATCTGTTCCGCCCGCGGTCAGCTTCGCAAGCATCTCCTCATTGGAAGAAAAAGTGGACTCTATAACCTCGATTCCCGTCTCCTCTTCAAAGGCGTCATAGACTTCCTGAGGAATATATTCCGTCCAGTTATACAGATACAGCTTCTCTCCGCTGTCAGAACTTCCGCAGCCAGCCAGCGCTGCCGTGCAGAGTGCAATAACCAGTGCCAAAACAATACCTTTCTTTTTCATCCATTCATTCTCCTCTTCTCTGTGATAAAAGGCGGTCCTGCCTGTCAGAAGCCACGGATGTTTCAAAGCCTGTTCTGCGCCATGAAAGCCTCCTTTTTCCGGCGCCGAAAAAACTTTCAGACTTTCATATACACAAAAAATAGGACGGGAGAAAGCTTTACTGACTTTCCCGTCCTATGTGCTTCTACTAACCAATGACCTCCGCCCGCACGCGGGCGAAACCACCATATTAGGCGGAGTTCTTTTTCATCCCACAGCTTTCCTGTGTTCCTCCGCACTTTGGATTATATACAAAAATACAGAGTACGTCAATGGTTTTTTTCATCTTCCTGGATCATCTTTCTGAAATCTGCCCGTAAAGTACCGGCTGCCGTCCTCATCGTAATGCTCCTCCAGCAGTACTTCCCTTTTTTGTCCGTCCGGCAGTATGACCGTCGAAATCCAGGTCCGCCCGGTGGCCGCATAGGCAATCACATTGCTGAACATCAGCAAGAGTACCGCCCCCGGAGCAGCCACCTGCGGATATGCTCTTCACTCTGAAACGCAGGCGCTTTCAGAAACAGCTTCAAAAAGGTATTCTGCACCACATCCTCTGCATCCTGCACATTGCCGCAGAAGCTCAGCGCCGCCCTGTATACGGTATCCAGATAGTTCTCCACTATCCCGGCATATTCGCTCTGCTCCAACTGTCCACCTCCCATTCTGCTCTTTAAAAGGCCTTTCACTGTAAGAACGGAACAGAAAGGGAATATATCACAGGATTACAAATTTTTTTGGTGACTCCACTCTGAAACTTGATCTTGAACATTCCCGGACTCAGCCCTGCAGTTTTTTCCGCAGCTCTTCCTCCCGGCTGTCTGCGCTCAGAAGCTTTTCCGCCTCAAACCAGAGCTTCGGCTCTTCCTTTTTCAGCACCTCCTGGCAGACCGAATGCTCTGTCAGTCCGGTGAGAAAGATAACCAGCTCCTGCCTCTTTCCAAAGATCCGGCGGATAAATCCGGCGGCATGTTCCATAGCGGAAGCCAGCTTCTGTCTCTGTATCTCTGTCTTCTCCGACTCTTCTCTGCTCTTTCCGGCCAGGCATCCGAAATCGCCCTTCAGCCGCATATCTTCCGTGCAGGCGCGGATCATCACAGAGAGCTTCTGCTCTCTTTCTTCCTCCTCCGGGGACAGAAGACCGTTCTCCTTCCGGACTGCCAGCCCCTTCTGCCGGCTGGCAAGACGCTCACAAATCAGCTTTTCCCATTCTGCCGCCTGCTCATCCGGACTTTCCGCCAGATTCAGACCCTCCACGAAAAACCGCAGGCTCTCGGAAAGCTTCTGCTGTTCTCCCAGCCTGGCTCCCAGATCCAGAATACTCTGAAGAAGAAGCCATACGATACAGAGTCTCTCATCAAAAGCCAGAGACGGCAGAGCTGAAGCCGTCTCTCCCGGTTCCTCCCAGTCTCCCGCAAGAATCTTTTCCGGCTTCAGTTTTATTTTCCACCGCTCGTAAATCCGGTAATAAAAGGAAAATTCCAGGGCCGTGTCCTCGTCCTGCAGATACTGGCCGGACAGCGTTTCCTCTACTTCAAGCCCCAGCTCTTCCATAGTCAGAAGAATCTCCGAGAGATCCTCCCAGGCCCGCCCGGTCACAAAGCCTGAGCTTCCGGGCTCCATCACATAAAAGCGTTCCGGCCGCAGCTCCAGAAAAGAAAGCACTGCCGGATGAAGCCTGCGCTCTATGGCATATTCTTTCCAGACCTGCAGATCCGGCTCCACTTCCATACGGCGGACCCTGTCGAGGGTCACTGTGTCAAATTCCCGGACAGAGCGGTTATAGGCAGGAGGATTCCCGGCAGCCACAATCACCCATCCCTCCGGCAGACGGTGCCCTCCGAAGGTCTTATACTGAAGAAACTGCAGCATGGCAGGCATCAGCGTCTCAGATACACAGTTGATCTCATCCAGGAATAAAATTCCTTCCTGGCAGCCACTTTTTTCCATCTGCTCATAGACAGAAGCGATAATCTCACTCATGGTATAAGAAGTAACCGTATACTCTGTTCCATCGAATTTTCGCCGCTCCAGCACCGGAAGCCCCACAGCGCTCTGCCTTGTATGATGAGTCATCGTATAAGCCACAAGGCCGATAGCGCAGTCCCGGGCAATCTGTTCCATAATTGCCGTCTTTCCGATTCCCGGCGGGCCAATCAGCAGAACCGGCCTCTGCCTCTGTATGGGAATTCTCAAAGTCCCGGCCTCCGTCCTGGCTGTATAGGCTTTTACCGCTTTTTCAATTTCTTCCTTTGCTTCCTGTATATTCATGATCTATCTCTTTTCCTCCAGTACCAGGCGGTGTATCCAGCCCGGCATATCGATGGCGTCATAGTGTCCTTTCAGCATCACGAACCACACCTGATAATCCGGCTCCTGCTCCGGATACCGGCCGCAGCCATCCGTGAAATACAGAATTCCCCGAAGGGCTGAGAGCTCTCCTGTCCTCTTAAGCTCCGCAATACGCTCAAAGGCAGGACGGAAATCCGTGCCTCCGCCGCCCCGGATAGTCAGATTCTCCAGATAATTTTCAAACTCTTCCCGGCTGCGGATACAGTCGTCCTTCTGAATCTGATTGTCGCACTGAATAATATGAAGACAGAAACGTCTGAAAAACAGTCTTTCCTGCTCCAGGATTCCCCGGGTCTCTTCCAGAAAGACCTGTACCAGCTCCTTTTCACAGGAGCCCGAGGTGTCCAGAACAATCACCAGCGCGGAAATTCTTCTCTCCTCGCTGTATTCCAGAGGCTCTATCAGCGGCAGATTTCCATAAAGCTGAAGGCCATAGGCATACCAGGAATACTGAAATTCATCCTGATTGATGCGGGCGTCCTCCCGCCAGGAAGAAAGGCTCCTTAAAATGTCCCGGTAATCACCCCGTTCTCCTGCCGCAGGCACCAGGCGGCGCTCCCTGCTCCGTCTGGCCGCGCCTGCTTTTCTTCTGCCCTTCGGGCTTCCCTGCTTCCGGAGTTTCTCCCCCTGGCCCTGCCACCAGGCTGCCTGCCGCTGGTCCAGGCGCCCCCAGCCTTCGTGGCTGTCCACAAAAAGCAGGGCTTCCGCCTTCTCCCTGCAGTCTTCAGACAAAGAGCCTTCTACCTCTCTCCCGTCCGCTTCTTCCAGAAGCCTTTCGGCCTTCCGCAGAAAGGGCAGCTTTTCTCCCCACAGCTCTTCCGCCAGCCGCCATGCCGCCAGATCACATCCCTGCTCCCATTCCTTCCGGTTCTGCACCTTCCAGGCCTGGAAAGGATGCCCCAGCAGGCAGTGGCCCAGCATGTGCAGAATCTCCAGACAGAGCCATTCGCAGCCGCCGGGTCTGCTCTTCTCTGTTCCAGGCACCGGCTCTCCATCCTGCTCCAGAAAATTCCGCTCTCTTCCCCCGCACAGAAATTCCGCGCGCATACGCTCCGCGTCCAGATAAAATACTTTTCCATCTGTCCGGTACGGGCCTGAGCCTGTAAATGGAGTCTGCTCTGTCTGCAGGCTGGCGCTCCCATCCAGGGGCCGGGCAATATCTCTTCCATCTCCTGTCCGGCTTTCCACACGAAATTCCAGGGCGCCAAGAACAGGACCCAGACCATGCATCCGCTGATAGAGCTTCAGCTTCGCCAGATCCAGGATTTCATATTCAGCTGTTTGTTCCGCCGGGAGTTCTCCCGGACTTCTCTCTGTTCTCTCATTCATACAATTTCCACCCGGCCCGGCTGTCCGCCTGTGCTCCCGCGGAACAGCCCCTCATCTGCGGCCCGGTTTTCTTCCGCATACTGCCTGCGAAAGACAGCCCCACAGAAAAGGCGCGCAAAAAATCTCCGCGATCTTTGCACGCCTCCTTTTCTTCTATTCTTCCTGTTTACAGATCACAGTTCTTGACCGTCCGCGGGAACGGAATCACATCGCGGATATTGGACATTCCGGTCAGATACATCACGCAGCGCTCAAAGCCCAGTCCGAAACCGGAATGGCGCGCCGAGCCATACTTGCGAAGATCCAGGTAGAAGCCATAATCCTCCTCATTAAGTCCCAGCTCCTTCATTCTTGCAGACAGCTTTTCCAGATTATCCTCTCTCTGGCTGCCGCCGATGATCTCGCCGATGCCGGGAACAAGGCAGTCCATGGCCGCCACGGTCCTGCCGTCGTCATTCTGCTTCATGTAGAATGCCTTGATCTCCTTCGGATAATCGGTAACGAATACAGGACGCTTGAATACCTGCTCGGTCAGATAGCGCTCATGCTCCGTCTGCAGATCACAGCCCCAGCTTACCTTATAATCAAAATTGTCATTGTTCTTTTCCAGAATCTCAATGGCCTCCGTGTAGGTCACATGGCCGAACTCGGAATTCAGCACGCCCTGCAGGCGCTCCAGCAGTCCCTTGTCTACGAACTGATTGAAGAAATTCATCTCATCCGGAGCCTTTTCCAGCACATAGCCGATGACATACTTCAGCATGGCCTCGGCCACTTCCATGTTATCCTCCAGATCCGCAAAAGCCATCTCCGGCTCAATCATCCAGAACTCAGCCGCATGGCGGGTGGTATTGGAATTCTCTGCCCGGAACGTGGGGCCAAAGGTGTAGATATTCCGGAAAGCCATGGCATAGGTCTCGCCGTTCAGCTGTCCGCTTACCGTCAGATTCGTCTCTTTTCCAAAGAAATCCTGACTGTAATCAATCTCCCCGTCCTCTGTCAGCGGCGGGTTTTTCAGATCAAGAGTCGTCACCTGGAACATCTCGCCGGCGCCCTCGCAGTCGCTTCCCGTGATCAGCGGCGTATGCACATAGACAAAGCCTCTCTCCTGGAAAAACTGGTGAATGGCATAAGCAATCAGCGAACGTACCCGGAACACCGCCTGGAAGGTATTCGTTCTGGGACGAAGGTGGGAAATCGTTCTCAGATATTCAAAAGAATGACGCTTCTTCTGCAGGGGGTAATCCGGCGCGGAATCTCCCTCCACCGTTACCTCCGATGCCTGAATCTCAAAAGGCTGCTTCGCCTCCGGAGTCTCCACCAGCGTTCCTTTTACAATGACAGCCGCGCCCACATTGAGCTTGGAAATCTCCTTAAAATTCTCCATTGTATCATGATACACAATCTGGAGCGTCTGGAAGCAGCTTCCGTCGCTTAAAACCAGAAAGCCGAAAGCTTTGGAACCGCGGTTGCTGCGCAGCCAGCCTGCCACGGTCACTTCCTGATCCGCATATTTCGCTGTATCCAGATACAGCTCTTTCACAGTAATACAATTCATAATCCTATCCCTGTCCTTTTATTTCAGTTTTCTCTTTTTGGCCCGCCGGAAACACCTCTTTCCCGGAGCGCCTTTTCCATGTATGTATCAGTATAACGCATTTTTTCTCTTCCTGCAACTGTCTTCCCCGACACAAAACAGATCCGGCAAAAGCCTCAAAAGCTTCTGCCGAATCTGTCTGAATTTCCCGTCATGTATCAATGGTTATCTTGCGTCCGTGGTTCCATTCGTGGTATTCGTGGTGCCGCCGTCATTTCCGGTCATATCATCCACCGCGTTTTCAGCTCCGTCCACAACGTCATCCACGCCGTCCATAATGCCGTCGCCCACATCCTCTACCGCGTTTCCGGCGTCATCTGTCACGTCATTGACCATACTGTCATTGGTGTCATTCGTGGTGCCGTCTGTGGTATCCTCCGTGGTATTGTCCTGCGTAGTCGTATTATTATCCGTGGTCTTATCGTCGGAATTGCCGCAGCCGGCTGCGGACAGTACAAGCATCGCCAGCAGCATGCCTGCCGCAAGCTTTCTGAACTTTCTCATAACAGAACTCTCCTTTCTTGCTTTATCCACATTATGAGCAGTTCAGCCCCGTTTTATACACATGTTTTTTTAATTTTCAACAAATCAGATACAGGCAGCCCTCAGCTCTTCTTTCGAAATTCTGTGCGGCACTTGGGGCAGGTCACGATAATATTTCCCTTTCCCCTGGGCACGCGGATTTTCTGTCTGCAGGACGGACACCGGTAGATATGATAAACCTTTCTCTGCTCCAGATCCGCCTTCCATCTGGATGGTCCGGATCTCAGCCTGCTTCTCCAGCTCAGAAATTTCTGATTTTCCGCGTATCGCCGGCTGTAATTTCTCGAAAACATCCGGTAATAGCAGTAAATCAGAATAGCAAGCACAACATAAGATAAAATACCGCTTCTGACAAACAGATTGACCACAATCAGTATCAGGCCGAGCGCCGTCAGAAAACGGCACAGCTCGTCAGCCCCGTATCTCCCCTGCATAAACCGCTGAAACTTATCTCTCATTTTTCCTCCTGCTGCTTTTCAAAATGATAGCGTCGGTGTACCAAGGGACAATACGGTCAAAAATGGCTGAATTTGCGCCC
>ERZ1643249.2612-NODE-2612-length-16653-cov-6.873720_pt1 | contig 16653 bp, 20 predicted proteins | sample MGYA00579263_ERZ1643249 | MGnify/ENA primary metagenome ERZ1643249 (study PRJEB29033, sample SAMEA4952264) | chicken gut metagenome | biome: Broiler Chicken; feature: Gastrointestinal Tract; material: Caecum | place: Ireland | collected 2018 | study: Broiler...
CATTTATCCGCTCCGACACCTGCTGTGTAAGTTCGCGGATTTCCCTCTCTCTGCCAGTGGCGTCCGAGAGGTCAAAGCAGCGCCTGCCCTCCTCAATTTCGGAAAAGACCCAGCTGTCTGCAATCTCCTGCCCCGCCAAAAAGCGGTCGACAATCTCCCTGTCCAGTTTCATCTATGCCTTCCCCTCTGCAAAGCTGCAAGCCCGTTTCTGCTGGGCGACGATGCGGTACTTGGCCTTGGCCGGGCGCACCGGGGTCATGGAAGGCCCCTGCGGCGCGCGGGAGAGGAAGAACAGATGGTCGGCGATTATCTCCAGGTTGTCCTCCAGCTGCTCCAGGTCGATGCCGGACTGTTCCAGATAATTTTTATAGTGCATCATTTGATGTTCTCCTCAAAGAAGTGCAGTGCGTTCTCGAACATGATCTTATCCGATACGCGGCGGCTGATGCCGTGGTCGACCATGTAGTCGCCGAAGGAGGCAAACAGCGCCGGGTTGTCCATCTGGCTGGTGATGCCGCCGTCAAAGTCGCTGCCGCAGGCGATGACGTCCTCGCCGCCCAGCTCCAGCATGCGGTAAACGTGGCGGAACAGCTCGGCCTTGGAGTCCTTCATCGGCTCGTCCGAGACAAAGCCGTGCAGCAGGTTCAGGCCGCACAGGCCCTTGTGCTCGACAATGTACTTGAACATCTCCTCGGTCACATTTCTCTTGTGCGAGCAGACCGAGCGCAGGTTGGAATGGGTTGCGATGATCGGTTTGGTCGCAAAGCCCATCAGCTCCTCCATGCCCTTGTCGTTGAGGTGGGAGACGTCGACGATGATGTTCTGCCGCTCCATCTCCCTGACTGCCTCACGGCCAAAGGCGGTGAAGCCCATCTCCGGGTTGACGCTGCCGGAGGCCAGTTCGTTGGCGCCGTTCCAGGTCAGGGTCATCATCTTGACGCCGTCCTTTTTGAGCTTCTCGATGTTCTCCAGCTTGCCGTCCAGCACAGCGCCGCCCTCCACCGAGAGCAGAGCTGCACACTTTTTGCTGCCGGTGATGCGGCGGATGTCGTCGGCGGTGTTTGCCATCTCGACGATGTCGGCGTGCTTTTGGAGCATCTTGTGGAAATAGGCCAGCACCTGCTCATAGTAGGAAACCGCGTCCGCTCCCCGCTTGCTGTCGGGGATAAAGATGGCGAAGGTCTGGCACCATTTTTCCATCTGCGGCAGATATTTTAAGCTCAGCTGGGTCTTGTCGGTGAGCATATTCTCCCCCAGCTCCTCCATCCGTTCAATGGTATCGCAGTGCAAATCAAACAATTTCATCTCTACTCATTCCTTTCCATATTCATTCAACGGCAGGCTCACAGGGTAAACGCGTTGGGGTAATAGTCGATTCCCTGCACCCTGCCCTTTTGCATCGTCACACAGGCCACGTCAAAGCGCGGCTGATAGCAGGCATAGCTGCTGTGGTCGAGCAAAAACTGCTGTGCACAGCGCAGCAGCCGCTGCTGCTTCTGCGGCGTCACCGCCAAAACTCCCGGCAGCATCGCGCCGGCGCTTCTGGTCTTGACCTCGGTGAAGCTCAGGTACCTGCCGTCGCAGGCGATGATGTCGATCTCGTCGTGCAGTCCTCTGCCCGCACGATAGTTACATTGTATCACAAAGCAGCCGTTTTGTCGAAGATATTCCGCCACCGCCTGTTCGCCCTGCCTGCCGGAGCTGCCCGCCCCGGCCTGTGAGGGCATCAGTCCTGCAGGAGCTTTTTCAGAAAGCTCCTGCGGTGCACCGGGCTGATTCCATACTGCTCGATGCAGGCGTAGTGCTGTTTGGTCGGGTAGCCCTTATGCTTGGCAAAGCCGTACTGCGGATACTGGCGGTCCAGCTCGACCATCTGACGGTCTCGGGTCACCTTAGCCAAAATTGAGGCCGCCGCGATGCAGGCGCTGGTTCCGTCGCCCTTGACCACCGTGCGGGTCTGCAGCCCGAGGTGCGGGTCGCGGTTGCCGTCCACCAGCACAAGGTCCGGTGTCAGATGGAATTGCTGCTCCATCTGCTCCACCGCCCGGCGCATCGCCAAAAAGGTGGCCTGCAGGATGTTAAGCTGGTCGATCTCCTCCCAGCTTGCCTGCCCGATGCCAAACCCTAAGGCGGTCGCCTTAACCGGCTCGAACAGCGCCTCCCGCTTTTTCTCCGAGAGCTTCTTGGAATCGTTTAAAACAGCCAGCTGCGGGCAGCGCTGCAAAGCATCTTCCGGCAGGATAACCGCTGCAGCCACCACCGGCCCTGCCAGCGGCCCACGCCCGGCCTCATCCACGCCGCACAAAGACAAATACCCTTCCCTGCGCAGCTGTTCATCATAACGGAAAAGGGAGGTCTCTTCGATCATCTGGCATCCTCTTCTCCGGGTTGTTCGGTTGTCTGCCGCTCCTTCTCCTGGGCGGCGTGCGGGCGCTCGAGCGAGATGCGCCCGATCTTGCCGGAACGGAACTCGTCCAGCACGGTGACGGCGGCGCGCTCGGTGTTGACCACCCCGCCGGGCAGCATCATACCGCGCTTTTTTCCCACCAGCTCGAGCAGGTCAAACGGCTCCAGGCCCTCATATTCCTGCTCGGTGACCTTAAACCGCTGCTGCAAAAGCTGCGGATAGCGCTGGCGCAGCAGGTCCAAAAAGCGCATCGCCACCCACTCCAGGTCATAGACATCGTCCTTGATGGCGCCGGTGTAGGCAAGGCGCTCGCCGACCTGCCGGTCGTCGAATTTCGGCCAGAGCACACCCGGCATATCGAGCAGTTCGATGCCGCTTTCCAAGCGCACCCACTGTTTGCCGCGGGTGACGCCCGGGCGGTCCTCCACCTTGACCCGCTTGCCGCCGGCCAGGCGGTTGATCAGCGAGGACTTGCCGACGTTGGGCACCCCGACGATCATCATGCGGATCGGGCGGCTCTCCATGCCGCGCGCCTTGCGCTTCTCCAGCAGGTCGTGCAGCTCCTGCCGCACCGCAGGCACCAGCTCCTTTAATCCCTTGCCGGAGCGGCAGTCCAGCGCCAGGGTGCGCACCCCGTGGCTTTTATAATATTCCTGCCACTCCTTTGTCACCGCCGGGTCGGCGATGTCCGCCTTGTTAAAGACAACCAGCCGCGGCTTGTCGCCGACAATCTTTTCGATTTCCGGGTTGCGGCTGCTTTTGGGGATGCGGGCGTCGCGCAGCTCCACCACGATGTCCACCAGTTTCAGGCTCTCCTTCATGACCCGTCGGGTCTTGGCCATATGGCCGGGGAACCACTGGATGTTGGGCGTTTGGGTCAGGTATTCCTGTTCGAGCTGCTCCTGTTCGTTGATATTCTCCATCCTCATCTTTCCTCCTTCCCGTGTTGGGGGCAGGGTGCGGCTAATCCGCCGTCACAATGTTGAGCCGTCCGGTGTCGCTGACCGTTCCAAAGCGGTCAAACGGGAAAAAGCGGAACAGCACCCGGCCGACGATATATTCTTCCTTGACGGTGCCCACGCTCAAAGAGCGGCTGTCGCGGGAAGCGTTGCGGTTGTCGCCCATGACAAAGACTTCGCCCTCCGGCACGGTCAGCGGGAACTCGGTGCCCTCGTCCAGGTGGGTACGCTCGAGGATGTACGGTTCATCCAGCACCTCGCCGTCCACAGTGACCTCTCCGGTTTCAAAATCGATGTCGATGGTCTGTCCGCCCACCGCGATGATGCGCTTGATGAGGTTTCTCCCCTCCTCGCGGTCCGCCTCGCCGCACAGCACCACAATGTCTCCCGGCGCAGGCTCATAAAAGAGGTTGGAGATCACCAGCCTCTCGCCGTTGCACAGCGTGGGCAGCATCGACTCGCCGTCCACCGTGGCCGGGCGCGCGATAAAGGTGAAGATCAGGAGCATCACCGCAAAGACGACGGTGAGCGACTCGGCGTACTCGAGCACCTCCTTGACCTTTTTCTTTTTTGTATTTTCTTCCGTCATCCCCGCTTGGGGGATGGGAGCGATGTTTTCTCTGTCCATCCGGTATCCTCCGTTTATTTTTCGGGCGGCAAATTCCGCCTTTGGGAGAAAAAACAAAAAGGGACAGAACCTGTCCCTTTTTGCGCGAACTTAGCGAATCTGCTCTTTAACTTTTGCCGCTTTGCCGACGCGATCGCGCAGGTAGTACAGCTTGCTTCTGCGGACTCTACCTTTTCTGGTAACGGTAACTTCCGCAACGTTCGGGGAGTGCATCGGGAAAACCCTCTCTACGCCGCAGCCGTGAGAGATACGGCGAACGGTGAAGGTGGAATTGATGCCGCCTTTTTTGATGCCGATAACGGTGCCTTCAAAAGCCTGCAGTCTTTCCTTGTCGCCCTCTTTGATCTTTACCTGTACGCGAACGGTATCGCCGACCTCGAAGGATGGCAGCTCGTTCTTCATGCAGGACTCAGTGATTTTCTGTAATGCGTCCACTTCAATTTCCTCCTTAATTTTCAGATATTCTTGCCATTTTTTGCAGAGGAATATCCACTTTGAATGTCGCAATCTCATCGTATTGCAGATTGTGCATCAACACTCATCCAGCCAGTCCCCCTCGATCAGGGCTGACGGACGGAATCTGTTGCATACCGTAGTATTATACCATGCCGCACCCGCAATTGCAAGCCATTTTTTTCACTCCATTGCCCAAAGCGGCATTTTCCCCGGTTTGCACAATCCTTTTTGTCCAGGTTATTGCGCTTTTGTCAGCCTTAGCAGAAGGGCTGCAGTTCCTTATTGTAAACCATCACCCGCTTGAGCGAAATCACGCGCAGCGGGAAGGGGGCGTTGTCCAAAAGCAGGGTGGGATTGATGTTGAGCTCAATGCCGGTGGCAAAGCGCATGGTGGCATACACGCCGCTATCGCGCACCTCCAGCTTCTGCACCGAGAAGTGCGGGCGGATATCGATCTCCTTTTCGCCCTTCTTGGTCTTTTTGACGACCATGATCGCGGGCTGGTTGAGGTACTCCTCCAGCTTCTCGGCGAAGTTCTCCCCGCCGGCAAGCTGCATCTCATAGTCGGCCCAGGCAATTTCCTTCTGGTCCATCTGCGGGGCAGCGGCGCGGAACACCTGGATGTCCGGCGGCAGGCAGGGGTTGAGCCGGCCGACGACCTCCTGCGGGTCAACAGGCTGCACCATCTTGAGGTCGACGCACTCATAGCTGCTCTCGCACCCGAGCGAAAGCGGCAGCGGGAAGGTCAGGTACATGTGCGGGTTAAAGCCGCCGGTATACCACACCGGCAGATCGGCGCGGCGCATCGCGCGGCTCATGCAGCGGTTCATGTCCAGATGGGAGATATATTTGGCGCGGTCAAGCTTTGTGAAGAACAGGCGCATCTTCTGCGGCTGCTCGAGCAGTTCTGCCTGCGGCCGCTGCTCCTGCTTTTCGATGGGCGCAAGCGGCCGGTCGGAGGTGATAGTATCGACATTGGCCGGACATCTTCCGCCGCCGGTCAGGCAGTTGGCGCCGCAGGCCGAGCAGCGCTCGCGGCACTGTGGGGTGGTCGCACTCTGGCGGGCAATCTTATTTTCCCGGATCAAAAACTCCTTGCTGACGCAGAAGTCCAGATGATCCCACGGCATCACCTCGTCGTAGTCGCGGTGGCGGTTGGCGTAGAAAGCCGGGTCCAGTCCGCACTCGGCCATCGCATCGTACCAGCGCTGCGGGTCGAAGTACTCGTACCAGCCGTCCAGCTTGCTGCCCTTCTTCCAGGCCGAGAGGATAACCGGACCCATTCTGCGGTCACCCTTGGCCAAAATCGCCTCGATAAAGCTGACGTCGGCGTCGTGGTAGCTGACGCTGATCTTTTTGGACTTGACGCTGGCCAGCAGGTGTTTCTGCTTTTCGCGCAGCAGCTCCATCGTGTCCTGCCCCTCAAACTGGAAGGGGGTAAAGGGCTTTGGCACAAAGCAGGCGCAGGAGATGGAGACGCTGACCGACCGGCCCTTCGGGCGGGTGGGCAGGCTGTAGTAGAGGTCGACCACCTTCTGCGCAAGGTTGGCGATGCCCTCGATGTCCTCCATCGTCTCGGTCGGCAGGCCCATCATAAAGTAGAGCTTGACCGAGGTGTAGCCGCCCTCAAAGGCGGTCTTGCAGGTGGAGAGCACCTCCTCCTCGGTGACGTTTTTGTTGATGACGTCCCGCAGGCGCTGGGTGCCGGCCTCGGCGGCGAAGGTAAGGCCGCTCTTTTTGATGCGGGAGACCTTCTCCATCAATTCCTTCGAGAAGTTGTCCACCCGAAGGCTTGGCAGCGACAGGCTCACCCGCTGCTGCGGGGTCCAGGCCAGCAGGTCGTCCAGCAGCGGCTCGATCTCCAGATAGTCGCTGGTGGACAGCGAGGTCAGCGACAGCTCCTCATAGCCGCTGGTGTCGCACAGGCAGTGGGCGTCATGGTTTAAGGTATCGTAGTGCTTTTCGCGCAGCGGGCGGTAGATAAATCCCGCCTGGCAGAAGCGGCAGCCGCGCAGGCAGCCGCGCTGCAATTCGAGCATCGAGCGGTCGTGGACGATGTTGATAAACGGCACCACAAACTTCTCCGGGAAGAACACCTTGTCCAGGTCCGCGATGATTCTTTTCGTGACCTTGGCGGGCGCTTCGGGGCAGTTGGGGGTGACAGCATGAATGGTGCCGTCGGCATTGTAGCTGACGTCGTACAGGCTCGGCACATAGACGCCGCCGATCTTCGCGGCCTCCTTTAAATAATGCTGCTTGTCCCAGCCCTCCTTTTTGGCCTGCATGTACAGGTCGGTGATCTCGAGGTTGACCTCCTCGCCCTCACCGAGGATAAACAGGTCGACAAAGTCGGCCAGCGGCTCTGGGTTGCAGGCGCAGGGGCCGCCCGCGGCCACAATCGGCCACAGGCCGGTGCGCTCCTTTGCCAGCACCGGCACCCCGGCCAGGTCCAGCATGTTGAGCACGCCGGTGTAGCTCATCTCGTACTGTAGGGTGAACAGGATAAAATCAAAGTCCTTGATGGGGTCGAGGCTCTCGAGCGCATAAAGCGGCTCGCCCTCTTTGCGCAGCAGCGCTTCCATGTCGGCGTCGGGCGCAAAGACCCGCTCGCACCACCAGTTTTCCCGCTGGTTATAGAGCGAGTACAGAATCTTCATGCCCAGGTGGGACATGCCCACCTCATATTTATCCGGAAAGCAGAAGGCCAGGCGGCAGTCCACCCTGGTCTTGTCCTTCATCACGCTGTTGAGTTCCCCGCCGATGTACTGCGCGGGCTTCTGCACCTGAAGCAAAATCTGCTCAAGCTTTTCTCTCTTCATCTATCTTCCTCCAAAATCGAAATCGGCATCCTTCTTGTTTTTCTAGTTTACATGATTTTGGGAGAAAAATCAACGCCCACCGCCCGCGCAGCCTTCCTAAGAAATCTTGCCAAATGGGGCAAAATTTTGTAGAATACAATTAACCGACAATCTATCGACTAAAAGGAGGAATTCTGATGATCTTTTTACAAACCGCCCGCCTGCTGCTGCGCAATCTGTCTCCGACAGATTTGGATGCCCTTTATGATTACCGCAACAACGAGGGCTGTGCCCGCTACCAGCACTGGGAAAACACCTCAAAAGAATATCTGCGGGAGTGGATAGAGCGCTATGCGCAGTCGGCCTTTCTCTCCAAAGAGCCGGAACAGCACTACGCCATCTGCAGGGCCACCGGCGCCGCAGACGGACAGATCATCGGGGACCTGTCTTACTTTTACAACGAAGCTGATCCCTGCATCACGTTGGGCTACACCATCTCCTACCGCCACTGGCGGCAGGGGTATGCCTTTGAGATGCTGCGTGCCCTGCTCCCCGCCATCCAAAATGCCTATCCTCAAACCGACATCGTCGCACTGGTAGAGAAGGAGAATGTCCCCAGCATCGCTCTGCTGCAAAAATGCGGCTTTGTGGAGGAGGGGTTTTCCGAGAAAATCAATTCCTGCATCTTTGTAAAACCACCCGTCGGCCCATCCGCTCCGAATAGAAAGGAGGCCCGTCCATGAAAAAACACCTTTCCAAAATCATCCTCGTCTTTGCGCTGCTCTTTTTTGTCCTCGCCGCCGTCCTGTTTGTGCAGGCAGTGCTGGGCAGCATTCTGTTCGATTTTAACTACACCGAGACGCTTGTCATGCTGGGCGCTATCTTTGCGGGGCTTGTGCTGCTTGCGCTCTGGCGGATCATCGACCTGCTGGAGGCGGACAGAAAATAGAGCGATTTTTGTAAAAAATATCCGCCGGCTCGTTTTTTTAGTTGCAAACAAGTCGGAAATGGGGTATAATGGAGCAAAAGGCGGTGAATAAAAACCATGATTGACAGAGAACTGATGGACGCGATCAGCCAGCTTTTGGATGTGAAACTGACCAACGAGCTTGGGCCGATCAAGTACGAAATCAAGTCGATTAAAGAAGAGGTGCGGGGCATCCGCGACGAGGTGCGCGAGATCAAAGCCGAGGTAAAGGCCGGACGGGAGGACATCAAGAACCTTTCCCAGACGGTGGATTCGCTGGAGAAGCGGCTGAAAAAGGTGGAAAACGTTCAGGAGAACGACATCAAGCAGGATATGCGCCAGCTGTTTGAGGGCCAGCGCACCACACTGGAAAAATTCCAGAGCGTCAATGAAATCAATGACCGCGTCAAGGACATCCAGGGCGCAACCGATGTGCTCAAGGTTTTGACAGTGAAGAAAGTATAATGACAGAACAAAAAGCGGAGAAAGGGTTCATCTTCTTTCCCCGCTTTTTTATTTTCTCTTTTTTGCCGGGCACAGCGCCAGAGCCAGCGCGGCCAGCAGCACAAGCAAGCTGAAGTTCCGGTCCCAAACGACCAGCAGAACCCCACCTGCCAGAATCAGCAGCAGGGTGCAGACGCTCACCGCCATGCAGATTTTCCCCGCCCGCTCCAGCGTAAACAGCCGCTGGCACAGCGCGGACAGTGCCTGCCCGCCGTCCAGCATCGGCAGCGGGCACAGTTCAAACAGGCCCAGCGCGCAGTTGACTGCGGAAAATCCCATGCTTCCCCAGCGCCAGCACACCGCTGCCAGCAGCAGGTTGATCGCCGGCCCGGCAAGGTCGATGCATAGTTCGCTCATCAGCGACCTTGCCTCCTGGCGTTCGATGCCGATCTCCAGCGTCTGCAGCCGCACCCGCACGAGCTTCACCCGGAATAGGGCCATCGCAATCAGGTGCCCCAGCTCGTGCAGCAGCGCCGCGGAAACACACAGCACCCCGATCCCCGTCTGGTCCATCAGCAGAAAAATGCTCAGCGACAAAAAGAACCCGAACCCCGTCTCGACCGGCACCTGCCAGCTCCTGCTTCGCTCCGCCTTACCGGGCTGCTTCATATTCGGTTACCTCCAGCGCCTGCAGCGGGTCGGCCTTAAGGCCCTTGACCTCCACCTCAAAGTGCAGGTGCGGCCCGGTGGAGATGCCGGTGCTGCCCACCAGGGCAATCCGGTCGCCGCGCGCAAGCTGCTCCCCTTCCTTGGCCAGAATCTCACTGCAGTGGTTGTAGGTGGTGCGCAGGTTGTCCGAGTGGCGCAGCACCACAAAGTTGCCGTAGCTTTCCGAGTAGCCGGTCTGCTCCACCACCCCCGGCAGCGCCGCCAGGATGGGCGTCCCCTGCGCCGCCGCAATATCTACCCCGGTGTGGAAGTCATCCTGACCGCTGACCGGATGGCTGCGCCAACCAAACCGGGAGGTGACCAGCCCGCTGACCGGCGACCACATCGACGCCGTCAAAAAGTAGGGCGCAAGGGTCGTTCCCTCCGCCGCGGGCAGTCCATACGCGGACAAGCTGTACGCTGGCAGCGGGCCGCCTGCTCCGCTCTCACCGATCGTCTCTGGCGGCAGCTCCTCCGGAGGAACCAGCTGGCTGGAGATCAGCTTCTGCAGCCGCTCAAGCAGCTCGGCCGCGCCCCCCTGCCAGAAATCCTTGATCTTTTGCAGCCAGTCCTGACCGCGCAGGCTCTCCCAGTCGACCAGCCGCTCCGATTGCTGCCCACACAGCAGCTGCGCCGTCTTATACACAGCGGAGCCGCTCTCCCCCTGCTCTCCGCGGCAGGCGGCAAAAAACACCGCCGCCGCAAGGATGCACAGCGCCATCTGAAAACAGACCATCGCCAAAAAGCGGTCGTCCTGCTTTTCCCCCTGTTTATGCTTTGCCGGCCGCTGGTAGCCGGTTCGTTTTGCCGTCCCCATTGTTTTCCCTCCGTTTTGAAAAAAGCAAATGTTTTTACTAAAACCTATGCGCGCCATCCTCCCTCTATGCCTGGAGAGGCAAAAAAGCCGGCAAATTTTTAAGCAATTTAGACAGGTTTTTTCAATATTTTGTGAAATTTATCTGCAATGATTTACAGAACTTTTCGGGTGTGTTATGATAGGTCCGTACTCTTTTTTTGATAAAAGCATCTACTTTTTTATTTAAAGGAGGAATCCATGCTATCATGAAAGCGATTATCAATGGTAAAGTCTTTACCGTCACCGGGCAGACCTATGACAAAGCCACCGTCCTGATCGAAAACGGCAAGATCAAAGCGGTGGGGCCGGACGTGCAGGTCCCCTCCGACGCCGAAATCATCGACGCTGCCGGCTGCTGGGTCACCCCGGGACTGATCGACTGCCATACCCATATCTGCAACTTCAGTGAGCCGAACTCGATGCCCGGCCTTTCGGACGGCAACGAGATGACCGGCCCCATCCAGCCGCACATCCGCGCGCTGGACGCCGTCTACCCGGACGACTACGCCATCGACAAGGTGCGGGAGGCCGGCTTTACCACCGTCTACTCCACCCCCGGCTCGGGCAACGTCATCGGCGGCACCGGCGTCTCCATCAAGCTGCGCGGCCACACCGCCCGCGAGATGGCCATTCCCGGCAGCGAACAGATGAAGTTTGCCTTCGGCGAAAACCCCAAGCGCAACTACGGTGCCCGCAAGCAGACCCCTGCCACCCGCATGGGCCTGGCCGGCATCCTGCGTGAAACGCTCTTTAACGCCAAAAATTATTCCGATAAGCTCAAGGCCGCCGAGACCGACCCGTCCAAGGCGCCGGAACCAAACTTCCAGCTCAATGCGCTGGTCCCTGTTGTCCGCGGCCAAATGCGCTGCCGGATGCACGCCCACCGCTCGGACGACATCCTCACCGCCATCAGCATCGCCGAGGAATTTGGCCTCGACTATGTCATCGAGCACTGCACCGAGGGCTACAAGATTGCCGACGTGCTCAACGAAAAGCAGGTCCGCTGCGTCATCGGCCCGCACCTGACCGCTCCCAGCAAGATGGAGATTCACGGCCGCTCGCTTGACACTCCCGGCATCCTGGCCAAGGAGCCGAACATGACCGTCGCCCTCACCGCCGACACCGGCTCCCAGACCGCGGTGCTGCCGATGACCATCGGCATGCTGATCCGCCACGGCCTCTCCTTTGAGGACGCGCTGCGCGGCGTCACCATCAACCCGGCAAAGATTCTGCAGCTGGAGGACCGCATCGGTTCGCTGGAGCCGGGCAAGGACGCGGACATCGCCATCTTTGACGGCAACCTGTTTGACAGTATGAGCCTGTGCCGCCTGGTTATGATCGACGGCGAAATCTACAAAAACACCCTGTAATGGAAGGAGCGTTGTAAAAGATGATTGCAATCACAAACGGCAAGGTCGTCACCGTTACAGATAAAACCTACGAAAAGGGCACCGTCTTAATCGAGGACGGCAAAATCAAAGCGGTGGGAGAAAGAATCGAAATTCCACACGACGCGCAGGTGATCGACGCCGCCGGCTGCTGGGTCATGCCGGGCCTGATCGACTGCCACACCCACATTTCCAACTTTAACGAGCCGCGCACCAACCCCTCCATCCCGCTGGACGGCAACGAGATGAGCAGCCCGGTCACTCCGCAGGTGCGCGCTGCCGACGCCATCAATCCGCACGATTACGCCATCGACAAGGTGCGCGAAGCGGGCTTTTCCACCGTCTGCGTGCTGCCCGGCTCGGCCAACGTGGTCGGCGGCACCGGCATCGTCATCAAGCTGCGCGACGTACACACCGCCGAGGAGATGATCCTGCCCGGCACCGAGCAGATGAAGTTTGCGATGGGCGAAAATCCAAAGCGCTGCTACGGCACCGACAAAAAGTACCCGATGACCCGCATGGGCCTGGCCGCCCTGATGCGCGAGACGCTCTATAAGGCCAAAAACTACTCCGACAAACTCAAGGCCGCCGAGGCCGACCCATCCAAGGCGCCGGAACCCAACTTCCAGCTCGAGGCGCTGGTGCCGGTCGTCCGCGGCGAGATGCGCTGCCGCATCCACGCCCACCGCTCGGACGACATCATGACCGCTGTGAAGATCGCCGAGGAGTTCCATCTGGACTACACCATCGAGCACTGCACCGAGGGCTACATGATTGTGGATGCTCTCAAACGGCACCACGTCCGCGCCACCATCGGCCCCTACCTGTGGGGCCCGGAAAAGCAGGAGCTGTGGAACATGAGCATGGAAAATCCGGGTATCCTGGCACAAAACGGCATCGACATCGCGCTGACCGCCGACGACGGCTCCCGCACTGCCTATCTGCCGGCCACTATCGGCCTGCTGCTGCGCCGCGGGCTCTCCGAAAAGGCCGCCTTTGAGGGCGTGACCATCCAGCCGGCACGCACCCTGCAGCTGGAGGACCGCATCGGCTCGCTGGAGCCGGGCAAGGACGCCGACATTGCCATCTTCGACGGACACCCGTTCAGCAGCTTGTCCGCCTGCCGCATGACCATCATCGACGGCAAGATCGTTCACAATACGCTGTAAACCCCAAGAGCCCCGGCTAAGTTAGCTGGGGCTCTTGTTCGATTCGGGCAGGATATTTACGCCCCTCTCCCCACATGCTATAATGGGAATAGAATCACAAAAAGGAGGCGCTAAAAAATGAGAGAAGTCATCTTATACATCGCCATGAGCCTGGACGGATACATCGCCGACAAACAGGGCAAGGTGGACTGGCTGACCGGGCAGAACCCGGAGAGCCAGGAGCCGGACAGCTATTCGAGCTTCCTTCAGGAGATCGACACAGTCATCATGGGCTGGAACACCTACCACCAAATTGTGACCGAGCTTTCCCCGGGCCAGTGGGTCTATGAGGGACTCGACTGCTACGTTCTGACCCACCGGGAGCTTCCTTCTTCCGGACAGATTCACTTCACCTGCCAACCGGTCACTAAGCTGGTGGAAGAACGAAAACAAAAGCCCGGGAAAAACATCTGGATCTGCGGCTGGGCGGCGGTGGTACAGCCGCTGATCCGAGCAAACCTCATCGACCGCTATGACATCTCCATCATCCCGACCATCCTGGGCGGCGGGATTCCCCTTTTCCCGGATGGGATGGTGGGAAAACGCCTCCACCTCACCTACACCGAAAATGCCAATGGCATTGTCCGCCTCATCTATGCAGGCTAAGCTGGCAAACTAAGCCCACCGGCAATCTGCGAACACGCTTTCTGCTAAAAAGAGCCGAGCATTCTCGCACAGATTGTTTCTCTCCTATCGTATCCATTTTGCACTCGAACAGATTATCAAGCAAAGTAATGCACCCTTGACCATACGGGCACCCGAAAACTAATCGCAGCCCTCTGCTGCAGCCGGAGCCTCTGAACCTCCAGGCTGTTGCTCTCCTTGCGCTGGTAAATCGCGCTGACACGGGCATAAATGTATTATGTAAATTTATTTTCAAAGCGGCCTATTCCGCTTCACTGACAGTTTGTTTTTGGTCCAGCCCCAGCGCCTTCCAGGCGTTCTCGATGGCGATCTGTACTGTATCGGCGTCAATCTTGATGCCGTGCGCCGCACACTGCTGCTCAATATAGTCCTTGGCCCAGGCAAACTTCTCGGCTCCTTTTCCCTGCGCGTTGAAGATGATCTCCGCCGCCTGGACGCCGGCCACCGCATAGTTGCAGATGCTCTCCCACTGGCTGTTGGTGAGCTTCGACTTGATCAGCGGCACCACGACGCTGGTCACGATCACCGACAGCAGACCGATCACGGCCACTACGATTTCTGTAATATCAATCATTCTTTATTCCTCCCTTTAGATAGTTGTCACAAACCCGGCAAAGCCCTTTTTCTTCAGGTCATCGCAGGTTCGCTGCGCTTCCTCGCTGCTGGCAAACTTCCCGACGCACACTTTGATAGTCGATTCGTTGAGGAAGAAAACGAAATAGCCTTTGTCATCCAACTTTGCATACAGCTTGGTAGCGTTGTCCGCGTCCGCAAAGGCCCCGCACTGGACCGTATAGGGCAGCTTTGGGGAACTGTCCGGAATCTCCATTTCTCCCTTCGCCGCCGCGATCAGCGCGTCGTAGGGGAACGCCTCCCCCGGACAGTGCGGCCGGGTGACCGGATTGATCTCACAATGCCCGATCATGTGCTCGCGATCAATTGGGATGTCCACCTTATAGATCCGCTTGACCTCCGCCACGATGTACCGGGTCAGCTCCGCCGCTGCCGCCAGCTGCTTGTCGGTCAGTGCGCCCTTTGTCTCGCTCCAAACGCCCTCGCACTCGATGGAGATACAATACTGATTCGGATTGACCCCGCTGTGCGCTTTGACGTATGGATGGGTCGGATTTTTGACTACACCCTGTGTCCAGGCTGCCCGCTCCAGCGGCACCAGCTGGGTGATCTCCCCGCCCTGGCCCAGCACAAAGTGGCTGGAAACCTGGCTGTCCCGGTTCATCTCCCAGGCTACCGTGCCATTATATGTACCGTCCGCGATGTGCCAGACGATCAGGCAGGGCTTGTACCCGTTCCGGCTCGACTGGTTCGGGCTGCTCTTTTGTGTTATGTTCATTTGCTTTTCCATTCCTTTCTCCTAGTCCAGCAGGGCATCGACGCCCTGCTTTGTCAAAAAGTCTTTCTGCTTGTGTTTGACACTGGTCGCATACTCCAGCGCCGCGTGCATGTCCCCGTTGCAATGCGCGTCCGTTATACGCTGCACCGCCCGCGCCGTCGCCTCACCGAGCGCGATGGAGGCGTTGGTGCTCTGCACCAGCAGCACAATCAGGTCCTTCTGGGATCTGTCCTGCTCATCACGCAAGCTGTCCCGCTTAGCAAGCCGCTTTTCCAGCCGCTTCATGATCAGCCCCATGATGGCGCTGGGTATCCCCATCGCCGCCACAAAGCCCACCAGCAGCTGCCAGATGTCCAGTTCGATCAATGGCTTCACCCCCTTCCTTGTTCTAAACTCCCCATTTTCAGTTTTCATTTTTTCGAAATTGCTTATATTTTTTTCCTTTCAAATCCACTATAATAAAAATAAGGAGGAAATTATATGAAGCTGAAAAAAATTGAAAAGTTTACTATTATTCTAACAGGATTGCTTTTTCTCACTCTAACCCTCTATTTTCTCCTTTGTCCCGTTCGCACAGTAGGCGAAGTTTTGGCAAAAGATAATTTAGATTCTCCTGATGAAATCAGAATCAATCCAACTGCACCCAAAAGTTGGTCTGCATGTGACCCTTTTGCCGATTTGGAATTTGGTGAAGGAATATGGCTTTCAGAATCCGAGGAAATAAAGGAGTTCTGCAACCTGCTCTACTCTTTGAAAATCCGAAAAAAGATGGGAAAAAGCCATTGGTTTTCACAAAAACATTCCAATGAACCAGCATACGAATATGAAATTCTGTTTCATACTGACCAGGGGTATTTTTCCATTCGGCTCTGTCCTGAGGAGTTCAGCTATAGATTACCTGGTAACGGACGTTTTTCTTCCTACAATTTTAACACCTACTACATGCTAAACAATTCAGAAAACGCGCATTATTTCAATCAAATTTTTATTTTTTTATCGGAAAAAACTTCATAATGGTAAATTCCAGGGTGCGCTCAATATCCAGAATGTCCTGCCGGAATATCGGTAATCGTTGTGGTTCCCTGCTCAACCAATGAACTGCCCTGTGGATTGAAGTAAATCGTTACCGGAACCTGCGCAATATCAGTGTCGGAAAAGTTTGCCACCTGGAAACTATAAACCATCCCAAACTCCGCTGGCAAAATATTTCCTTTTACAGAGACACATTCGATGTCGATAATTCCGACATCAGTCTTATCAGTTGCAGCAAAGGCAACCATTGCCCTGTGTTCTTTTGTCTGCTCTTCGCTGATTTTACCGCACTCCACTACTTCAAAGCCTTCAGACTGTCTAATATCACCGCCAAGTGGCTTCTCATCAAAAACGGTTAAAACTGCTTCGCGTACCGCTGTACATTTTGGATCAAGTGTTAATTTCTGTTTCTACATTTCTTTTTCAATTGGTTTTATTCTTCCTGTCATTTCCTTAAATCAATTACATCCTCAACACCTCCTTTCACCTATACCCCGTTTCCGGCCAAAAGTTGCACGCAAAGGTGCAACTTTTCTGCTGTTTTAAGAAAATTTTTATAAAATTTCTGTCGCTAACGTTTTAAGATAAGCAATGACCGGCGCCCACTTGGACGACAGAACCGCCGTGCTGGACGCAAATCCATCTTTCCAATCGTACTGCCACAATCCGTCAATGGCATATAAATCTTCCCGTATTTTTCGGGATGTGCGCCACAGTGCTTTCCCTTTTGGCTGTGGAGGCGCGAAAAAGCAACAAGGGGAATCCTTCCAACAAACTTCTTCAGCTGCTTCAAATGGAAACTGGTT
>ERZ1643249.2613-NODE-2613-length-16638-cov-10.810107_pt1 | contig 16638 bp, 17 predicted proteins | sample MGYA00579263_ERZ1643249 | MGnify/ENA primary metagenome ERZ1643249 (study PRJEB29033, sample SAMEA4952264) | chicken gut metagenome | biome: Broiler Chicken; feature: Gastrointestinal Tract; material: Caecum | place: Ireland | collected 2018 | study: Broiler...
CAAAGAATTGAAATAAGGTAAAATTAAAGTTGAAAAATAAAACAAAAAAGGATATAATAAGGCAAAACAGATAATAATATCATAAAAAATAAGAAATAATAAAAAGAAAAAAAGGTAGGGTAAAGGAATGATAAAAAATAATCAAAAAGGAATAACATTAGTTGTATTAGTTATAACTATAATTGTATTATTAATTTTAGCTGGGATTACAGTATATACAGGGAAAGGTTCTATAAAAGAAGCAAAACTAGAAGCTTTAAAGACAAATATGTTATTAATACAAACAAAAGCCAGAGAATATGTTGAAAATGCAAGTTTTGATTTAGGAGTTGATCCTAATAATGCTACTGCTGAAATGAAAGAAAAAGCACAAAATGAATTAAGTGGAGCAGATAAGGGAAAATTAGTAAGTGAAGATGATAGTATAAAAGATGAATTAGTTGATATTGGAATCAGTTTAGAGGATATAAAAAATGGAAAAGTTTATATACTTGAAACAGAGAATTTAAAAAATATGGGAATAAATGATGTAGAGTCAAATGCTACTGAAGGCTGGTATGTTATAGTTTATAATATAGAAGATACAAGTGCAGAGATTTATAATACTATGGGATATAATGGAAAATATTCTTTGTCTGAATTAGAACAAATAGAAACATAAATAGTACTATTCGTAACATAAAAGCATCTAGAGTTTTGTAATATATATTATATTCTGTGCTATCCCAACACTATGTAGCGTGTCGGTCCCCACGACCACCGCTTAGAATATAATATATATCACATTATCTAGTAACAATAAAGCTAAACACTTATAGTAGAATTAATGAAAGAAGAGTGATTGAAATAAAAGAGAAAGAATTAGAAAGATTAACAAATTTGAAAAGTATGGAAAAAGATTTATATAATAAAGGATTTGAATTAATTTGTGGAATAGATGAAGCAGGAAGAGGACCATTAGCGGGTCCTGTTGTTGTTGCAGGAGTGATAATGCCGAAAGATTCAATGATAGAAGGAGTTAATGACTCTAAAAAGGTTTCTGAAAAGAAAAGAGAAAAGTTATATGATTTAATATTAGAAGAAGCGATTAGTTATTCAGTTGCAGTTATAGGACAAGATGTTGTAGATGAAATAAACATATTAAATGCAACGAAACAAGGTGTTACAAATGTAGTAGAAGAATTAGATGTAAAGCCAGACTTAATATTAGTAGATGCATTAACACATATTAATACAAAAGGAATACCATATGACTCTATTATAAAAGGAGATGCGAAATGTTATAATATAGCAGCAGCTTCAATAATAGCTAAAGTAACAAGGGATAGAATTATGAGACAATGGGATGAAATTTATCCTCAATATGGATTTGTAAATCATAAAGGATATGGAACTGCTAAACATATACAAGCAATTAAAGAATATGGACCATGTCCAATACATAGAAGAAGTTTTATAAAAAAGTTTGTTTAGGAGGAAATATGAATATTTTAAATATAATAGAGAAAAAGAGAGATAAAGAAGAATTATCAAAAGAAGAAATTGAATATTTTATAAAAGGATATACAAATGGTGAAATTGCAGATTATCAAGCTGCTGCATTAGTAATGGCAATATATCTAAATGGAATGACTAAACAAGAAACTACTAATTTAACAATTGCAATGGCAAATTCTGGAGAAAAGTTAGACTTATCAATTCTAAATGAAATAATAGTAGATAAGCATTCAACAGGAGGAGTAGGGGACAAGGTATCTCTTATATTATTACCTCTTGTAGCATCTTTAGGAATACCAGTGGCTAAGATGTCAGGAAGAGGGCTAGGCTTTACAGGAGGAACAGTTGACAAATTAGAATCAATACCAGGATATAATACAGGAATAGATATCAACAATTTTGTAAAAAATGTGGAAAAAATAGGAATAAGTATGATATCTCAAACTTTAAATTTAGCACCAGCAGATAAGAAAATATATAGTTTAAGAGATAGTATTTCTTGTGTAGAAAGTATACCATTAATAGCATCTAGTATTATGAGCAAAAAAATAGCAAGTGGAGCTCAAAAGATAGTTTTAGATGTTACATGTGGTTCAGGAGCATTTATGAAATCAAAAGAAAGTGCAGAAGAATTAGCTAAGGAAATGATAGAAATTGGTGAACTAGCTAATAGAGAAACAGTATGTATACTTACTAATATGGATGAACCATTAGGATATGCAGTAGGAAATTCCTTAGAAGTAATAGAGGCAATTGACTTTTTAAAAGGTAATATGCCAGAAGATTTGAAAGAAGTGGTACTAGAACTTGGTGCATATATGATAAAATTGGCTGGTAAAGGAGAAAATATATCTGAGAATAAAATAAAAATGATAGAAAATATAAAAAATGGTAAAGGATATGAGAAGTTTTTACAATTAATTGAAAATCAAGGAGGAGATATATCATATATTAAAGATGTAAATAAATTTCCAAAAGCAAAATATGTTGAAAAATTATATAGCATTAAATCAGGATATATAAAAAATATGGATGCTAAAAGGATAGGTGAGATCGTATGTGAGCTAGGTGCTGGAAGAGTTAGAAAAGAGGATGGTATAGATAATTCGGTTGGTATTATTTTAAATAAAAAAGTTTCTGATAATATTAAAGAAGGTGAAGAATTAGTTACAATATATGCTAATTCGGAGGAAAAATTAGTTAAAGCTAAAAAGGATTTGTTAAATGTTATTCACGTAACAGAGGAGAAAATTTCAAAACAAAAAATGATATTAGAAATTGTAGAATAGCTTAGAATATAATATATATCACATTATCTAATAATGGTTGTGAACTGTAACTAGAAATTGACTTTTGGTTAAAAATTTGCTAAAATAATTCTTGACAGATAATATAAAATAAAGCATAATAATATATTATTTTTACGAAAGGATGATAAAAATGAAGAAAGATAAAAAACAACAAGAAAAAACTAAAAAAGTAAGAAAATATGATAAAGGACAAATTTTTGTAAAAGTAATGGCTGGTATTTTAGCAATATTAATGGTTGTTGCAACAGCTTCATCACTTATATATTCACTAATGATATAAAAAAAGAGGTAAGAATATGATAATTGATTTCGGAATGAATTGGGAAAATTTTTATACAGATAATATAGTAGGATATATTAAATCTTTACAGGAGAATCCATTTGAACTAATAACTTTAGTAATAGATTTAGCAATAGTAATATTTTTAATATATTCATTTTTGAAGATAGTAAAAGGTTCTAGAGCATGGCAACTTATAAAAGGAATAGCACTTTTAATAGTTATAACATGGCTTAGTGGATTATTTAATCTACAGATATTAAATTGGATTTTAACAGGAATTATGAATTTAGGAGTTATTGCTATAATAGTTATATTCCAACCTGAATTAAGAAGAGGATTAGAGCAACTTGGTACAAATAAGTTTACAAAATTTTTTGGTATAGATAAAGATTTAGCGACTAAAACAAAAGAAGATGTATATAAAGTTGTTATAGCTGCAGGAGAATTAGCTAAAAGCAAAACAGGAGCCTTAATTGTAATGGAAAGAGATATAAAAATTCAAGATGTTATATCAAGTGGAATTCCAATGGATGCAGATGTATCACCACAATTGTTGGTTAATATATTTGAGCCAAAAACACCTTTACATGATGGGGCCGTAGTTATATCAGGAAATAAAATAGCAGCAGCAGCATGTGTGCTTCCACTGGCTGCTGATAATGATATAGCAAAAGAGCTAGGAACCAGACATAGAGCAGCTATCGGAATATCAAAAGAATCTGATAGTATAGTAGTTGTTGTTTCAGAAGAAACTGGAAAAATTTCTATTGCAAAAGATGGAACATTAATTGCAGACGTAAAAGAAGATGCTTTGAAGAAAATATTAATTAGTAACATTGTGACTAAAAGATTTGCAGTTGAAAAAAAGGCAAGAAGAAATAAAATAAGAGAAATAAAAGAAAGATTGCATAAAGAAAAATTAGAATCTCAAATCAAAGAAAATGAAACAGATAATAAATAGTAGAAAGTCGCATAAATTGCGACTTTTATAATTTAAGTGGAAAAAAATATCGTGAAAGGAAAGTAATATATGAGAAATATAAAATTATTAATTGAATATGATGGAAAAGATTTTAATGGATGGCAAAAGCAACCTAATAAATTAAATATTCAAGGTGAGATAGAAAAAGCAATAGAAAGGATTACAGGAGAAGAAGTTAATTTAATGGCGTCAGGAAGAACAGATGCTGGAGTACATGCAATAGGACAAGTTGCTAATTTTAAGACAAATTCAAATATTCCAATTGAAAAATTTCCTATAGCGCTTAATACAAATCTAAAAAAATCTATTATAATCAAATCAGCAGAAGAAGTAGAAGAAAGATTTCATAGTAGATTAAATTGTAAGAAAAAAACATATAGATATATAATTAATAATTCTAAATATGGAACAGCAATATATAGGAATCTAGAAACACATATACCAATAAAATTAGATATAGAAAAAATGCAGAAAGCTGTTAAATATTTTGAGGGAGAACATGACTTTAAGGCTTTTAAAGCAAGTGGAACTAGTAGTAAAAGTAGTGTTAGAAAGATATATAAAGCAGAAGTAATAGATGCAGGTAACGAAAGAATTTATATAGAATTAACAGGGAATGGTTTTTTATATAACATGGTAAGGATTATTGCAGGAACACTAGTAGAGGTAGGATTAAATAAAATAGAACCTCAAGAAGTAGAAAATATAATATTGTCTAAGAAAAGAGAAAATGCAGGAAAAACTTTACCACCTCAAGGATTATATCTAGTTAATGTTGTATATAATTAGAAATATATTAGAGTTATTGTTAAATGATATAAATTTGTAGCTAGTTAGATAAGATTATATTTGAGTAAAATTTGTATTAATATTGCAAATAGTAATTTTATTAACAATTTTTTAAATTATGCATAAAATATAGTAAAAAGAAAAAGGAGAAAAAAATATGAACATTTTACTTATATTTTTTGCAATACCATTAGCAGTAATTATATTTTCTATAGCATTACAAAAATTAATTAAATGTCCACCATTAGTAGCAGGGATTATATTTGCAATAGGATTAATAGTGACATTTGTAATATCAAATTTGAATTTTTTAGTAGCAACATTAATATATACATTGATAAGTTATATAACAGCAGTTATAACTTGTTTAATAAGTAGATTTTTCAAAAATCATGATTGTGATGATAATAGGTGTAGAAGAGATAGTAGATGTAGGGAGAGAAATAATAATGAAAATGATTTATTAACAATTAGTAGTAACTGTGGAAATAATGGCAATGGAGATTTGTTAACAATAAATAGTAATTGTGCTAATGGAACTTCAAATAATTTACTTACAATTAGCAGTAATAATAGTTGCTGTGATGATAATAGATGTAATAATAATTGTGGTTGTGATAATAATAATGTAAATCAAGCTAATACAATTAATGGAGTTATAAGAATAGTTGATAATAATAATTGCTCATGCAATAATGATGAAATAGCAACTAGGATTAATGTTGTACCAAATGCTTCGAATAATGGTAGAACTGGTTGTATATGTGGCAGATATAGAAGAAGATAATTTAAGATTACTAAGTAAAAATTATTATTTGCATTTATTTATTAAAAGTCGAAAGTTATAAAATAGTATAACTTTCGACTTAATTATATGAGGTTTATTATAGTGAACTGTAATAAAAAACAACGTTTTACAAAATGAAGTAACATAAATGTAGTTGAATTTTTGCAAAATTTATGCTAATATATTTAATATTAGAAGGAGGAAGAAATGCTAGAAATATTAGAAGATGCAATTATCGATAGTGTAAAGTTAATTCCATTTTTGTTTCTTACATATTTATTAATGGAATATATAGAACATAAAACGAAAGAAAAAACAAAAGAAACAATAAAGAAATCTGGAAAATACGGACCATTTATAGGAGCCTTACTTGGAATCGTTCCACAATGTGGATTCTCAGTATCTGCAACAAATCTATATGCTGCCAGAGTAATAACTCTTGGTACATTAATTGCTGTATATTTATCTACTTCAGATGAAATGCTACCAATTTTTTTATCTGAAGGAGTTGCTATAGATATAATTTTAAAAATACTAGCAATAAAATTAATTATAGGAATGATAGCTGGATTTTTAATTGATTTTGTAGTAAGATTAAAAAATAAGGGAAATACAGAAAAAGAAAAAATAATAGATTTATGTGAAAAAGAGCATTGTCACTGTGAACATGGAATATTTAAATCAGCATTAAAACATACAATAAACATATTTATATTTATATTTGTATTTACTTTAATTATTAATTTAGTAATACATCTTATAGGAGAAGAAAATATAGCAGGATTTATGTTAGACAGACCAATATTAGGGCCAATATTATCAGGAATAATAGGATTAATACCTAATTGTGCTTCATCAGTAATAATAACACAAATGTATCTAACAAATATAATATCAATTGGAACTATGATAGCAGGATTATTAGTTAGTGCAGGTGTTGGATTAGCAGTTTTATTTAGGATTAATAAAGGTGTTAAAGAAAATATAAAAATTACAATATTATTATATGCGATAGGAGTAGTATCTGGAATTCTTTTAGAACTAATAGGATTAAATATATAATAGTAAAAGCAATTTTTCTGTGCAACGTTGTTTTCTAATTGTATAGGAAAAACTTGAGTTTTCCTATACAATTAGAAAGACTTACTAAAAAATTAGTAAGTCTTTATTTTTTTTCATTTCTTTTAAAATTTATAACTACTGCATCATCATTATCAAAGAAATATTTAGAATCAGTTGTATCAGTTTGTACAGGATTAATTTCATTTCTATCATCTTTAAAATCTAGATTTTTTAAATCAAATTTCTTTTTAGGTGAAGTGTCATCTTCTGTAGCAGTAGTTACACCATCAGAATATTTTCCAAAATCATAAGTTTTTATTGGTTGACGTTCTTTATATTTAGATTCTAAATAATTAAACTTTCCAGGACCTACTAAGAAAGAACCACCAATATTTTTAATCTTATATGCAGCTTTTTTATCAGAAATTCCACCTTGCAATTTTCCAGCTGAAAAATATTTTACATATTCCCATTTAATATCACCCATTTTGCTAGCATATTTCATAGTTTCTGTATCTAAATCGCTTTTGAAAGTCCATTCTCTTTTTTGTCCAAACTCTTTAGCCCACCATTCTAATTCTTCAACAACACCATTTCCAGTAAATATCTTATTTACGCAGTTAGATAAAATAGTGTTTCTTAAATTTTCTTTAGCTTTTGAAGTTGTTAGCTGAGCTAAGTTTTGAGCTGATATAGTTGTTCCTACACGATATTTTCTATACATTGTAAACATAGCTTCAGTAGCCTTACATATAAAATCAGGAAATTCATCAATATATAAGAAATTAGGAACTCTAGAACTTTCAGTTCCAGGTCTTCTTAAAACTGCATTTTGCATTGAGATTAAGAAAAATAATCCAAATGCTTGATGAGTTGAAGAACCTAAATCTCCACGTCTTGTACATACAAAAGTTATTTCACCATTTGCAAGCATATCATCAAAATTTATATTGTTAAATCTGTTACATAAAATTGATTTAACTCCTGGTAGTCTTAGAAGATTATCAAGCTGTGTTACAGCTGCATATATATCTTTTTCAGTTTGTTCTCTAGCACTACCATTTTTATAAAAACATTTTTTGAAATATGCAAGTTGTATACTATATTTTTCTTTTAATTCTTCATCATGTGCTAAAATTTCACACATTTTTTCAATTAATTCAAAATTAGTGAACATTTTTAGCATGTCTTCCATATTTGGAAGAGCACCTTCATTCATTCTAGGATACATTTCTTTTAATATTATAGCTAAATTTTCAATTGCTTGTATTATAAAATCCTCTCTATAGACATCTTCTACTTCATCATGAACATTGTTATACATTGCTTTTAAAGCAGAAGAAATAGTAAGAGCAATTTTTGTAGGATTATCATATACAAAAGGATTTAATCCAATAGAATTAGAATTAGAAGGATCAATGATATTATATTTAAATCCATAGTTATCACAAACTTCTGTCATATGTTCAATTATTTCATAGTCTGGTGACATGATTTCTAATCCTAAATTTTTGTATACATTTTCATTATTTACTCTACCTAAAATCATTTTTTTCATATAAGCATTATAAACTTCTTCTTTACCTTCAGAAGGTGAAAGCATATCTAAATTAAAATTTTTATTTAAATAATCATTATCATAAGGTCTTTTTAAATATGCGATACCAGTTTTTAATGCTGTAAATCCCATTTCTTTAGAAACTTCTCTAAAAAAATATTTTTTCTCTATATCTCTAGCAATTAGAGGTTCAAAAACTAAAGCAGTTTTTCCAGAACCAGAACCACCACAAACAAATAATGATTGGTATCTAGAAGATTCTGGTATAATTATACTTTTACCAGTTTCATCATCAGTACATAAATATACTTCACATGTATATGCCCCTCTATCTTTAGACTTATCTGATAAATCTATACCTCCATAATCCCAAATAGAACGAATTTGGTCTAAAGAGTCATTAACTCCAAAATACAACCACTTAAATAATGGAAATATAGTAACAAGAGGTAAGTAAAGAGAAATACTTATCAAAGCAGGTTTCACTATTTCTGAAAAATTTGTAATAAGTTCTACATAATTTGGAACAGATAATAATAACAGCCATGCTCCCATATTAAGCCATTGAGTAAACATTGAAAGAGCAATTATATATAACCCAATAACATAAATGTAAAACATTGAAACCTTTTTAGCCTTAGAAGATGCAAATTCAGAAGCACCTGAAAAAAGGAATGCAAATATTGGGCAGGCTAAAGCTAAAGTATATTGAATAGGTCCCCAATATGAATATGATACACCTGTAAATATCATAAGAAGCATTTCAACAATTCTATCTATAGCTAAATATACTGTTATTAGTGTTAATACATATGTTGCAAATGTATTTCTACTTGTATTTAATTTTTTTAAAAATTTATCTATCAGCTTCATTTATAATATCCTTTCAAAATTTAAACTTATACATATATATTATCCTACAAAACAGGCAAAAAAACAAGGGCTTTGAATAAATTTATTTATGTTTTTTACATTATAGGAAATTGTATTCCCTATAATGTACAGACAGTTGGACCAGGACTGAAAATGTATAAGGCAAACTTGGTAAAGTATCATGAAGTGAAAAAACTCTAGCAATTGGACAAAGACAGTATAAAAAATGTAAATTTGAATATAATAGTAAAACAGGATATTTACAATGCAAAGTAATCTATAAATATAATATGAAAACATTATCCATAGAATATTTTGGGGAGGAAATAGATGATAGAAGAATATTTTCAAGAAAGTGAAATAGAGAATTTGAATGAGATAGAAAAAGAGGAAGAATTAATTAGAAATATAATAATTACTAGAAAAGAATTAAAAAATGCAGATAAAAATTTTGAATATGCTCAAGATGAATTAGTTGATTATTATATTTATCAAATGAAAGCTAATCAGGCAAAATTAAATTATTTAATAAAAGTAGCAAAAATGAAGGGAATAACAGTAGATATGATAAATGATTTAAAATACAGACTTTTAAATGAAGAAGTAGGGTAGGTCTATTTGTCCAATTTTTAGCATAATAATTATTAAAAGATAATTATATGTTATTAATTGGAGGGAAAAGATGGATTTAAATATAATTACATATCTAGCATGTATATGTTTTATATTCATTGTTGGTAAAATTTTTATAGTTCCTATAAAAAAGATATTAAAATTAATATTTAATTCAATATTAGGTGGAGTAGTGATATATGTTATAAATATGATAGGAGCCAATTTTGGATTTCATGTAGGATTAAATATAGTAAATAGTGTGATTATAGGCTTATTAGGGTTACCAGGAGCGGTTTGCTTAATTATAGTAAAACTTTTAATCACATGAATGTATCTAGAGTAGATAGAAAAATGCAAGAGACTATATAATAAAAAATATACATTTTTAGACCTGGTCCATGTGTCTCCGATGCCGAAAAGCAAAAAATATAGACTACAATTTAATATTGTAGTCTATTTTTAAGATTATAGTAGATTGTATTTACTATAATGTAAAAAACAAAGTATTTATTCTACTGTTACCGATTTTGCAAGATTTCTAGGCTTATCAACATCTAATCCTTTTTCTTTTGAGATATAGTATGCTAATAATTGTAAAGGTACAGTTGCTATAACTGGAGAAATAAATGGATTTGTTTCAGGTATTTCTAATACAGTATCAAACATAGATTTATCAACTTTTTGGTTAGTTACAATTAAAGTTTTTGCTCCACGAGTTATTACTTCTTGAATATTACTTATTGTTTTTTCAACTAAAGTAGGTTCAGTTATAACTCCTACTACAGTTACACCTTTTTCTATTAAAGCGATAGCACCATGTTTTAATTCACCAGCAGCATAGCTTTCTGAATGGATGTAAGAAATCTCTTTTAATTTTAAACAACCTTCTTTAGCAATAGCTTCATCTACACCTCTACCGATGAAAAAGACATCTTTTTCTTGATAAATTCTTTTGGCAAATTCTTTTATTTTATCTTTTAATTGTAAACATTGTTCAACTTGTTTAGGCAATTCTAAAATTTCTTTCTTTAATTTAACTAAATTTTCAGAATCACTCTCTAATATTTCAGCAAAATAAATAGCTAAGATTACAAGTAACACTACTTGAGAAGTATATGCTTTTGTTGATGCTACAGCAACCTCTGGTCCAGCATGAGTATATATTGAATAATCAGCTTCTCTAGTAATTGAACTTCCGATAACATTAGAAATAGCTAATGTTTTAGCTCCTTTTTCTTTAGAAAGTTTCAAAGCGGCTATAGTATCTGCTGTTTCACCTGATTGTGAAATAAAAATACATAAAGTTTTATCATCAATTAGTGGATCTCTATATCTGAATTCAGATGCTATATCAACTTCTGTAGGGATTCTACAAAGTTTTTCTATAACATTTTTACCAACTAAGCCTGCATGCATTGCTGTACCACAAGCAACAATATATATTCTGTTTAAACTTGATAAATAATCTTTAGAAAAATCTAATCCATCAAATTCACATTTTGAATTTTCGTTAAATTTTGCACCAATTGTTTCACGGATAGCGGTTGGTTGTTCATGAATTTCTTTTAACATAAAGTCATCATATCCATTTTTTTCACTACTTGTTGCGTCCCATTCGATACTTTTTGTTTCTTTATCTATTTTATTTAAATCTTTATCATAAAACTCAGCAGAATCTCTTGATAAAAATACATATTCAAAATCATTTAAAAGATAGAAGTTTCTAGTAAAAGATAAAATAGCTGGGATATCTGAAGAAATATAGTTTTCGTCAATACCTTTACCAATAACTAAAGGACTATCTTTTCTAACAACTACCATATTATCAGGGAAATCTTTACAAATGATTTCTAAAGCAAAACTTCCTTTTAAATCAGAACATGCTTTTTTTACAGCAGTTAGAAACTTCATTTTTCCACTTTCATTATTATTATTTGTATAATAGTAATGTATTAAATTTGGAACAATTTCTGTATCTGTTTCAGAATAAAATTTATAACCATTATCTATTAAAAATTTTTTTAATTCATTATAGTTTTCAATAATTCCATTATGCACTACACTAAATGATTTAGAATTATCTTGATGAGGGTGTGCATTTTCCTTAGATGGTTTACCATGTGTTGCCCATCTTGTATGAGCAATACCAATGGTTCCTTTTAAGTCATTAATTCCTTCTAAATTATATAAATTTTTAACTCTTCCTTTATCTTTCATGATAGATAGACCATCTGCCTCTATTGTTGATATACCAGCAGAGTCATATCCTCTATACTCCAATCTCATAAGTCCGTTAATTAAAATTGGACTAGCTTTTTGTTTTCCTATATAACCTACAATTCCACACATAAAAAAATCCTCCTTAAAATTTGTTTTTTGGAATTAAAGGCATGCAAATAAAACTTATATGTATTAATTTTTGTTACAACATTACTATTGCTTTTTTTATCAATACTAATGACCATAAGTGAAAGCCATCAAGGCATCCGCCGAATATTTCGATAACCTTGAACCTCGTCAACACTTATATAAAAGTGTCCAGGCGCTAAATATTAAAATAAAAATTCTACTCCTTTCTGTAAAAAATTTTTGCATACTTTTAATTTACTTTTATTATATTATACTAAAATAAAAAAATAAGCAAGTCCTTAAAAAAATTTTTAAAAATTTTTTTTAAGCTAGTGTTATTATCCACGGCATAAAAACATGTAAAGTTTTGTGATATATATTATTCTTACAAATTGAAGATACAAAAAGAATAATAGTTGATACAATCATAAATTTAATATATAATATAGGTAACATAGAGAAGATAAACATATTTTTAGAAAGGGGAATTAGAATGAATGTACTAATTAATGAAACAAGAATCGAAAAAAGATTAGATGAAATGGCAAAACAAATAGATAAAGATTATGAAGGAAAAGAAATTATACTAGTCGGAATTTTAAAAGGGTCAGTTGTGTTTATGGTAGAATTAGCAAAAAGGTTAAAAACTAAAGTCCAATTTGAATTTATAGAAGTTTCAAGTTATGAAGGTACAGAAAGTACAGGGAAAATAAAAATAAAAAAGGATTTACAAAATGATATAGAAGGCAAAGATGTATTAATAGTAGAAGATATAATAGATACAGGAAACACACTATCATATTTAAAAGAATATTTCCAAGAGAAAAATCCCAATAGTTTAAAAATAGTAACTTTATTAAGTAAGCCATCAAGAAGAATAAAAGAATTAGATGTAGAATATATAGGATTTAAAATTGAAGATAAATTTGTAATAGGATATGGTCTTGACTATAATCAAAATTATAGAAATTTACCATATATAGGTTATATAGAAGATGGGGATAAAATTTAACAAATACAAAATAAGAGGTAAAAAATGTTTGATATTGAAGAAGAATTAAAAAAGCTACCAGGGAAACCTGGTGTTTATATTATGCATGACAAAAATGATAAAATTATATATGTAGGAAAAGCTATTTCTTTAAAAAATAGAGTAAGGCAATATTTTAGAAAAAATAATAAAACAGCTAGAATAGAAAAAATGGTTTCTTTAATTGACCATTTTGAATATATTGTAGTAGATAATGAAGCAGAAGCCCTAATTTTAGAATGTAATTTAATAAAAAAGAATAGACCTAAATTTAATGTGTTATTAAAAGATGATAAAACTTATCCATATATAAAAATAGATGTAAAATCAGAATATCCAGGAGTTTACTATACTAGAAGAGTAGTAAATGATGGATCAAAATATTTTGGACCATATGCAAATCCGGGAGCAGCAAAGGAAATGCTTGATTTTATAAAAGAAAGATACAAAATTCATCAATGTAGAACATTAAAAGAAAGAACAAGACCATGCTTAAATTACCACATAGGAAGATGTTTGGCTCCATGTATGGGAAATGTAAATAAAGAAGAATATAGAGAACAAGTAAATGAAATAATTGATTTATTAGAAGGAAAGACTGACAAAGTATTAAAGGATTTAGAAAGGCAAATGAAAGAAGCATCTCAAAAAATGGAATATGAAAAAGCGGCATATTTAAGAGATAGAAAGCAGGCAATAGAGAGAGCTTCAGCAAAACAAAAAGTGTCTAATATATCAGAAAATAATATAGATGTTATAGGAATAGCAAAATCAGAATTAGAAGTTTGTATAGAAATTTTCTTTGTAAGAGGAAGCAAAATGATAGGAAGAGAACATTACTTTTATACTGACTTAAAAGATATGGAAGATAAAGAAATACTTTCTGGTTTTATAAAACAATATTATTTTGATAATCCTAATATACCAAATAAAATTATGATAAGGGAAGAAATAGAAGATAAAGCAGCAATAGAAAAGTGGTTATCCACAGAATTAGGAAAAAAAGTGGAAATAAAATCACCAAAAAAGGGTGAAAAGCTTAGATTTGTGGAAATGGCAGAAAATAATGCAAAAGTTACATTAGAAAATAAAGAAAAAGATAAAAGTGAAATATTGCTAGAATTGAAAGATGTTCTAGAAATGGACAAACTACCAAGAAAAATAGAAACATATGATATTTCAAATATATCAGGGGAATATATGGTGGCAGGAATGTGTGTAATGCTAGATGGTGTTATAAAAAAGAATTTGTCAAGAAGATTTAAAATAAAAACAGTATATGGACAAGATGACCCTAAATGCATGGAAGAAGTAATTACAAGAAGGTTGAAACATTCTATAAAAAACACAAATGGAGGGTTTGGGAAACTTCCAGATGTCATATTTGCAGATGGTGGAATTACACAAATACGAGCAACTAAAAAAGCAATTGAAAATGTTTTAAAACAATGCCAAGAAAATATACTTCAAGAAAAAGATATAGACGAAAAAGAAAAACAAGAACAAATTGAAAATATGGAAAAGGAATTAGACATTAAAGTATTTGGAATGGTAAAAAATGATAAACATCAAACAAGGGCTTTAATGGATGAAAATAGAAAAGAATTAAAAATATCAGAAAATTTAATGAAATTAATCACAAGATTTCAGGACACAGTCCATGAAACAGCGATTACTTATCACAGAAAATTAAGAGATAAGGAAATGACAAAATCTGAATTAGATGATATACAGGGTATAGGAAAGGTGAAAAAACAAGCATTGTTAAAGAAATTTGGAAGTGTAGAAAAAATAAAGAAAGCTACATTAGAAGAGTTAATGGAAGTAAAGGGAATAACAAGAGAATTAGCAGAAAGATTGAAAATTAATAAATAGAAAAAGTTAAGACGGGAAGATTGCTTCCCGTCTTTTAAACCATAATTTAACTCTCAGTTATAGTTTTGTGTTACCGTACTTTTTCATATGCTTACGCAATTTCCTTTGCGAAGTTTTATAGCTAGGTGTTGCTAATTTTCTTCTGGTTTTAATAAGCCGTGAGTTTAATGCTAACCCAGGATAAGCTCTGGAGATTTTTTCTTGATATTTTAATTGTTTGAAAATACTATACCAAAGAAAAAATACCATAACATACAAAAAAGCTACTATTTTTTTCATAAAATTTTCCTCCTTTTCATCTTATGAAAAAAGTTTTGCAGAGAATTTTCTCTACTGGTTACATAAATAGTATACTATGAATTGACAATAATATCAATATTAAATTTAGATTAAGTTTAATTCATAATAAAAAAGTGCGACTGAATCAGAAATTCTGAAACAGTCGCGGAGGTTTACGCCTCCTTACTTTTTTTCTGTGATTTTTTTTTGCCGTAGATTTCCTCGAAATCAGGAGGCATAAAAAATACGTTATTGTGCTTTGTATTGGAAGCATTTCTTTTCATGCTATCTCTCTTTTTCTTTGAAAGCCGTTTTTTTCGTAATTTGCTTCCTATTTGAGCGATTTTAAGGCTTAATATACCAAATACAAAGCCTAATATTCCTACTAGAGGAATATTTGTAAAGTGTATTAATACACTTTGGGTATTTTGAACAACTAATGTAATTGCCCAAAAGATAGCTCCAATAATTAATATTGAGAGCACAGTGATCAAGTTACTAAAAAGTTTTCTAAAGAGCTTTTTCATTGTGATTTTCCTCCTTGGGTGTGTGATTTAAAAAATTTAAAGTAACATTTGAAAGAATATTCTTTCAACTAAATATATTATAGCACAAAATGACTAAAAATACAAATTTATGTAGAGTTCTAGAAAGTGAAAAAGAAAAAAACAGAAATCTCTGAAAAGATATATTTTTTATAGTAATAAATTAATAATAAGTTGAATATCATATTATGAAAATAACTTAAGGAGGGACAATAATGGAATATACAGAGGATAACTTATTGGGATTAGAAATAAAGAAGGATCATAAAAGGAGAATAAATCGAAAATTTATACAGAAAATTTACAAGCATAAACTGATGACGATAATAATATTAACATTTATAATATTATCTACTATAAACATTATAATGATATATAACTTTTTTACAATTTTACAAAATATTTAATCTTAAAACATAATCCCTTGGAAAAATCAAAAAAATATGGTAAAATAATGCTATTCTAATAATAGGAGGGATAGCAGCAAAACTGCAAAGAAAATTATGAAAATAGCAAATGAATGGAAAGATTATAAAATATTAGACATGGCTGATGGCCAAAAATTAGAAAGATGGGGAAATATCATATTATCTAGACCAGATCCACAAATTATATGGAAGTCAAAAAGTTTTCCAAACAAGTGGAAAGAAATAAATGCTGTATATAACAGAAGTAAAACAGGAGGTGGCTCATGGGAATTTAAGAAAAAAATGCCTTCTAAATGGCAAATAAAGTACAAAAACTTAATATTTAATATTAAACCAATGGGATTTAAACATACAGGACTATTTCCAGAACAAGCTG
>ERZ1643249.2617-NODE-2617-length-16620-cov-4.555992_pt1 | contig 16620 bp, 8 predicted proteins | sample MGYA00579263_ERZ1643249 | MGnify/ENA primary metagenome ERZ1643249 (study PRJEB29033, sample SAMEA4952264) | chicken gut metagenome | biome: Broiler Chicken; feature: Gastrointestinal Tract; material: Caecum | place: Ireland | collected 2018 | study: Broiler...
GTCCATTTCGCTCATAAGGCGGTCGTATTCGGTCACTAACGCCGCCTCTTCCGCCATGTCGGGCACGATCTTGTCGTCCGTCACTTTGAGCGCGAGTTCATATACCTTTGCGACGTTGGGATTCATCAGTTCCAGCGCCTCTTTTAAGTGCGGGGAGGCTAAAAACGCGCGGTTGAATTTCGCCCCTGCGGCGGACAGCTCGGGCAGATGCTCGTCGTAATACTCCTTTTCGGCGAGGTAAAATTCGTCCCGCGTGTTGAGCGTAAAGCGAATGTAACAGAGCGAGCTCATCGTCTGAATGTGCTTTGCGCGCGTCGTGACCTCTTCGCGTATCCCGGCAAGTTCCTTACCGCTTTTTGCGCGTCTTGCCCGCTCCGCCGCGTCTTCAAGTGCGCGGCATTCCGCGTCCGTGTCCGTGCGGACGTATTTCATGTCCTTTACTTTTACGATATTTCCCATAGCTTTGCCTGCCTTTTTTCTTATTTGCCGCATTTTGCGCCGCGTGTAGGTTGCGTTATCGTTTGCCCGCTTCCGTTTTTAGCGCGGATGATCCGAACATTTCCGCGTAACCGTTCGCCCGATGTCTATTGCCCCGCCGCGACTATGCTGTTTTGTTCGCTCGTCTTGCGCTCGTTTGCATGCATCCCAAGTTTATATGCCGCTCGGCAGATCGAAAAGTGCGTTTCGCGCGAAAGCGGGTGCCGCAATTTACAGCGAGTGTCGTGCGGCCGTTTGTCGGGCTTTATGGCCCGCGTCGACGTTACTGTATAAAGTATGGACCGAACAAGTAAATAATTTTCCTGTAATGACCGAAGCAGAGCGTAGTCGTTTTATGCCGACGATACGCGTTAGGCGTATGCTTTCAGGCAAAAATCCGCGCGATTTCGGAGCGATCGGCGAAAGCGGATTTGGATCGGCAAAAACTTGCACCGTGCCCGAAATACAACGCGCCTCTTCAAGCAATTCAATTATAGCACACTTTCAAAAGAATTGTCTACCGAGGCGAAACATAACAAAGTAATTTACAATGAAAAAACTTTGTGGATAGCATGTGGATAAACTACTATTTGCGCAAAATGAACACGAGCAAATTATGTCAATAATTGTCGATAAAATGTTTAATGCAAATACATAGCAATAAGATATCAAATAAATATATTGCATTTTTTGCAAATTATTAGTGATTTTTGGTAAATTAAAGCAAAAAATTGACTGTTTTATATAATTTTTATGCTGAATAAGGCACAAATTTTAATCAGAATTACAATAATTTATAATGATATCATAATGAATGTTATAATGTAATAATTATATAAAATAAATTTGCGTAAATAAATGTCGAAAATATGTTATAATAACTATTTTATTTTTACAAAAAATCGATTAAAAACAAGCATAAAAAATCATAAATAACAAGTAAAAAAATTCGGGGTGGACGAGAGCATAAAACGGCGATTTCGGCAATATGAAAATACCTTTCGCAGCGGCAGGCGAAAAATATCAAGGTAAAAACGCGGAGCGGGAAAAATGGCAAGGAAAAACGCCTTAAAAAATCCGAAAAAATTTACGATAAAAAATGTATGTATCGTTGTTTTTAGAAAAAAACATGTGATAAAAACGATATATAATGTCAAAAAATGTCCGAAAATTACTTATTATGCATAATTATAAATATTATATGTCAATAAAAGTACATATTTTTATATATCTGCAAACAAAAAACGTAAAAATGATGTAAAATATTGAAATTTATTCAAATTTTCTATACTTGTAAGCTGATCGGTTCTAAATGCGTACGTTTTTGCGAATGTCTGCCCCGAAAAGCCGATTCTGACCGATGTTGAGGCAAAAAAATGACGAAAAAATCCTCAGAAAATTTATATTTTCAGTAAAATTTTCTGAATTTAGTTATTAAATCATATTTTTGCATGTAAGTTGTTTGTCCATAAAACGTAGTTTTTTGCTTTTTGGCGGATTTTTTGCGTGCAGATGCGATTTTTTCTGCTTGCGAAACTTATTGTACGGTAATCAGGCGGATAATTGCTTCTACGGGAATGCCGATCCCGGGGCGCGGGCAGCATGACGTCAAAGCTTATTTCGGAAATTTTGTGCTGTGTAAGCTATCCTGAATCGGCTTGTCTTTATGTTCGCTCGATCATGTTTGACGATCCGAGATAAAGGCCGAATTTTTTAAGTTTCGGCTATAAAAAATTGTTTTTCGGATGCGAAAAGAAGCATAAAATTTGCCCTGATTAGCGACTTTTTTATAAAAATTCTGTGTCAGACCGCGAGAAGCAAAAAATTGTTTGGAAAATATTTATAAATATGCAATAAAACCGTATAAAAATTAAAAAATATGCAGTATTTCGCTTTTTATACGCGATTTTTGCATATTTTCAGACGGTATTAAAATTTATGTAATCAGCAAATAAAATGCAATAATGTGCCTGAAATATTGCAATAATAGTTCCATCTGTCAAACCACAAATACCCGTTTTTGCAAAGTACGGATTATAGATATAATTTAATAACCGATTAAAGATTTTTATGTTGTTTTTAATTTCGGTTATGGGTTATTGCAAGCGTTTTGACTCGCTGAAAATTTACCGATCGGGGCGTAAAAAGGTTTATGATCGGCTTTTTCGCTTTGGTTAGCGATGCAAAAAAGATGCGAGAGCTATGCCGTTTATAAACCTTTGTCCTTACATCTTTGCGGGTAAAGACTTGCCGATAAATGCCGAGCGGATCATGAAATTTTTTAGTAATTACGTTAAGGTCTGACGGCTTTTCGGGGCCGTTAAGGCGGGCGTTATCGGGCGTATAAGGGGCGGCCATTGCGTGAAAAACGCACCGGGCGGCATGGCGTTTTGACGCGGGCTAAGCCCGTTTCCGAGATGCTGTATGGGCTTATTCGCAAGCTTTCAAACGCTTTTTGGGTCGAATTTTATTGCGAAAGGGTTTTCCGTTCAGCCGGGTTTTGCGCTTGACGATAGGGCAAAAAAAGACTTGCGTGAGCCGAGATTTGCATTAAATCATTGTCGTTCGGGCGATATTCGACGTCCGTATGGCGGATTTAATTGTCTTCCGAGTAAGCGTAATTTTGCACTTGTTTTCGCTTTGAATGGAGAGGCGCATAACGGATTTGAGTTTTTTTTGTATCCGCCGAGCATAACGCGCGTACCTTTCGCCTTGAAAAGTAACGAGTAAAAGAAGCGGCGCAGAAGAGGCGACTTGAAGTTTTTCGGTTGTGCGTTGTCGCGCGTATTTTTACGCGTTTCGCCGAGTGTTTTTGCGGAAATTTGCCCGTATTCTCGCATGGCGCAAGAGCTTTTTGCGACGCCGGCGTATACGTAATCTATTTAGTCGCGGGCGGTCGCTTTGCCCGAATCGAACCGTGACCATGTGAGCGCACGGCGGCGCGAGTATGCAAACGGCTTTTGAATGTGGTTTAACGTGCGCATTTGCCGCATGTTCGCGCCGCATGCATATGGCTAAAGTTCCTTCGTGAAAAAGAAACGGAGTTTGTGCCCGGAATGCGCCCGCCGATATCGATTTTGGTTGCGAAAAGCGGATAAAGCAAGCGTTAGTTATGTTAATGCAACGTCTTTTTGCTGAAAATTACAGGGCGCATAGCCGAAATTTGCTGATATTCGCTCATTTAGATATTATAATATAATCAATTATCTTGCATGTGTGGATAAGTTGTAGATAACTTTTTTCGGGTTTTGAGTATTTCGGCAAAGATTTTTCGGGATGCGGTCGCTTCGGCTTAAAGCTCGTCTGCGTGATTTACCGTGCGAGGGTTTTACGTTATGCTCGCGTGGCGCAAATTATTTTTGCAATGCGGCTGTCCGTATCTGTCCGTTCCGTAACGGATTCGGACAAAAGGGAAGCACTATTCGGCGGATAAAATTTCATTGAGCTATTTGGCGCACACAAATTATGAAAAAGTTATCCACAAAATAACCCGTTTTTAACGCAAAATTGCCCAAATTGCCTCTATTGTGCGGAATAAACATAAAAAGTTATCCACCGTGATTTAACAATGTGTATATCTTTTGCGAATAAGTCCTATCCGATCGTCGGGCACTCGGAGCGATAAAATCGCCTATGGCGACCCAAAGCGCGATTTATCGGAACTTGTTTTACGTGCGTTATAAATTCGGGCGGGCAAACGGGTTTGATTGCGGAAAACTCGGAGCAATGCGCAGATATCGCCCCGCTGCAAATACCGTTGTGCCGTAAATAAGCGGAGCGACGGCGGAACGCGTCGAATTATAGCGTAAAACGGCGTTATTTGGGCGTAGGAGGCCCGAAATGTTTCACGTGAAACAAAAACGCGGACGGGAAATACTACTGTTTCACGTGAAACAATGCCTTAAAACGTACGGGCGGGACAAGCGTAGTCCGCGTACGACTTGTGTCGGGCGAATTAAAGTAGCGCGTCGGTATGCGCGCCTTGCAAGGTCTGACGCGAAAATCCCGACTATCCGGCGCTCGGTCCTTTACGCTTTATTCGTAGCCGAACGCAAATATGGTATAAGCCATTTGATCGTTGCCGCATGTGCCCCGAAATACATATGCGATTTTTAGGCTATGCCGAAAATTTAAGTAATCGTCGCACCCGTCGCATTTTATAGAGCGCGCCTATTTGTAGCGGCTTGTTTGGTTTCCTTAAAGCGTAACGCGTGAATGCGATCGACGCAAGAATAATATAAATCGCAAACGGCATGCAAACCCGTATTGCGACATATTGAAAAATCATAGAAGTTTATCGCATACTCGGCGGACAATCGATCTAAAAAACTGCGGCGATACGGGTGACGGCTGCGGAGGAACGGGGAAACGCGTTCAGAGTTGTACTGTTTCAGATCGTGAGAACATCGGAGTTAAACAAGTGGCGTAGGGAGAAGTTTTTCCGTTATTCCCGCGAATTTGAAAGACTTAATCGGTATCGGCAATAATTTCTATGCGAGAAAGTTATGCCTGCGAATAAAATTACCGTTTATGTGCGAATGGGTGTGTAAGCGGCACATGACCGACTTTGAAATGAATGTTCACCGCGAACGTGCGGCACTTGCCAAAAATTATATTCTATGCAAGCGGCAAATCCGCTTGCGTTCGGAACGAGCAGACGCGTTTCGCCGCGCGGGTCAACGGGGAAGGGAAGTACTTGCCGCAAAAAGTCTTGAAAGTAGATCGGCTCTGTGTTGGCTAATATGCGGCAATCGGCGCAAGCATTCATTTTTTGCTAATGTCGCAAGAGCAATATAAAAAGGCAAACAAAAAACTCGATGGTAAAAAAGTAAAATTAGTTTGTCGGCCGCGGAAAGTGCGGCGCAGTGCATCCCATTGTCAAATACGGCTCAACGTAAGCGTATAAAGCTATATAATGCCAATAACGGTACGTTTGCCGCTTTTGTCGCAAACGCATGCGGTAATAAAAAATATTCGCCGTAACGCGCAAACCGCAAACGGTACGTTTTCCGCTCCTTTGCCGCAAACGCGCGCGGTTAAAGCATTCGCCGTAAAGTGCAAAACCGCAAACGCGCGGTAACAAAAGCATTCGCCGTAACGTGCAAAACCGCAAACAGCACGTTTACTTCTCCTTTGCCGCAAACGCGCGGTAACAAAAGTATTCGCCGTAAAGTGCAAAACCGCAAACGGCACGTTTGCCGCTTCTTTGTCGCAAACGCATGCGGTTAAAGCATTCGCCGTAACGTGCAAAAACCGCAAGCTGCACGTTAACCTCTCCTTTGCCGCAAACGCGCGGTAACAAAAGCATTTGCCTTAACGTGCAAAACCGCAAACGGCACGTTTGCCGCTTCTCTGCCGCAAACGCGCGCGGTAATAAAAAAATATTTGCCTTAACGCGCAAAACCGCAAACGGTACGTTTTCCGCTCCTTTGCCGCAAATGCGTGCGGTTAAAGCATTCGCCGTAACGCGCAAACCGCAAACGGCACGTTTGCCGCTTTTGCCGCAAACGCGTGCGGTCATAAAAATATGTGCCGCGTAGCAAGAATAGGCAAGATCGCATAAAACCTGATTTCGCGCTTCGAATCGATAAATTCGGGCAGCAAAACGCAACCCGCAGTATTTTGCTTGCCTGCATGGTAAAGACGGTTAATGATTTATCGCACGAAAAAAATAAAACGTAATCTGACCGCACGGATCGCCGATAGTGAGCTGAATTCAGGCAGGAGCGAATTTTACTTATCCGCAAATAACGGCTTTACCCGATACGGAAAACGCGATAAGCGAAATCGTTATTTCAAGCATAATATTCCAAGTGAATGCGGGGCGGGGAACACGTGACTTAAACCGCGATAAAAAACCGCCGAACGATTTTCGTTCGGCGGGTCTTTGCGATTATTTTTATTATTCGGCATCCGTAGTTACGGAAGAACCTTCAAGCAGTTCGATAAGGTGGTGAATGCGATTTAAGTCGTCGGTAGAGAAGTAATCGATATATATGCGCCCCTTTCGGTCATTGCCAAGCGCATGGACCTTTGTTGCAAAAACGCGTTGCATGCGCTCGATCATGTCGCGCAGTTCGAGGGACTGCTCGGGCGCTTTCGGCTTTTCGGGCTTAGGCTCGTTATAGTTTTTGATAAGTTTTTCAAAGTCGCGCACCGTAAGCCTGTCATTCATACCCTTTTTGGCGAGGCGTACCTGCTCGTCCGCGTCCTTGACCGTGACCAGGCAACGCGCGTGACCTTCCGAAAGTTTGCCGGAAGCTACGAGGTCGATGACCGTCGGGGTGAGGGAGAGCAGACGCAGAGTATTTGCCACGGCGGGGCGGGATTTGCCTATGCGGTCAGCGACTTCTTCCTGCGTGTATGAATAGTCGTCCATCAGCTGACGTATCGCCGTTGCCACTTCGATGGGGTTAAGATCTTCGCGCTGTAAGTTCTCTATCAGTGAAATTTCCTGTACCTGCTTGTCCGTATAGTCGCGCACGATCGCGGGCATGCTTTTAAGTCCCGCTTTTTTTGCTGCGCGGTAACGTCGTTCGCCCGCAATTATCATGTAGTTGTTCTCGCCGCGCTTAACGAGAATTATGGGCGCGATGACACCGTGTACCCTTATACTGTTTGCAAGTTCAAGCAGCGCAGCCTCGTCAAAATGTTTGCGTGGCTGATTTTCGTTAGGATGTATTTCGTCTATGGGTATTTCCTTAGCGAGATTCTGCTCATCCCCGACGAGAACGTGCTCGCCGTCTTCCAGATCTATTCCCCCGAACAGAGAGCCGAGTCCCCGTCCCAATCCGCGCTTTGCCATATTTTCCTCCATAAGGCGTATTTTTCTCGCGCAAGCGATTGCCCGCACAAGTCTCTTTAATTATACCCGTAGCGCGCCCGTATGTCAACCCATTTTTCAAAATTAGCTAAAACGCGCCGCATAATTTTATTATTATATAATAACTAATTGCGAGCGGTAATGTCGATATGCCGTATTTTCTTCGCTGACGTTGATTTTTGCAAAACAGATAGTTATTAAAACATAATAAACACGGACAAACATACGCGCCGCGTCGTGGGGGAAACGGGCGCGGAAAGAGCGGTAAAAATCGCCTGATGTCGGAGCACGGCAGAAATCAGGCACAACTCGTGAAAGTTAAACGCCGATTCGTGCAAACGCGGCTCGGGCGGCGTTTTTTCATCTTGACAAGAAATTGAAATATGGTATAATATTATAAATTACCCGATAAATTACCCGGTGGGGGATCTTTTGCCGTTAAAACCGTGAGGAATTTATTTTTTCGGTCAAACGTATAGCAGATAACTTTTAGTCGCGCGGGCAAGCCACATAAGCGGGTGCGGCCGACCTCGGTGCGGGAGCGCAAAGGGAGAGCGGGCGCGCCGTATAAGACAAGCCGTAAAGCGCGCGGGGTAAACGCGAGCGAGTAGCCGAACCCGAAAACGGCAAAGCGCGGTGCGGCAGAAGACTTTACCCGAAAAAAGCGCAAAAACTTTCGGATACGTAAGCGCGGCAACCTATAAAAGCGGGTGCGGCAAACCGCCGAGCGGCAACCTATAAAAGCGGTGCGGCAAACCGCCGAGCGGCAACCGATAAAAGCAGTGCGGCAAACCGTCGAGCGGCAACCTATAAAAGCAGGTGCTGCAAACCGCCGAGCGGCAACCGATAAAAGCGGGTGCGGCAACATATATCCGCGGCAAAGCGCGATGCGGGCGTAAACGTGAAAATACGAGCGTAAAAGTGCGAATGACGTAAAACGGAGCGCAAAAGCGCGACGCGGGCGTAAACGTGAAAATACGAGCGTAAAAAGCGCAAGCGAATTAAAACGGAGCGCAAAAGCGCGACGCGGGCGAGTAACGAGCATGCGGGCTTTCCATGAATGAAAAAGAGAGCGACAGAGGCGGAGCGGAAAGACCGCGCACCTTAAGGGCACGGAAACTTCGTGTGCCGTAAGGTCGGGCAAACTCCGCAAGAGGCGTAGCTGTCGCAGTCGGAAAAAACGTAAACTTGCCCGAGCTTAAAGCGAGGGCATCAGAAAAGAGGGAAATGTATGATAAAGATCGCCATAGTGGAAGATGACGGATGGCAGGCGGAAGAACTGCGCTCCTATCTTACCAAATACTTTTCCGAATTGCATCGTCCGATAGAAATAACGTCTTTTGACCGAGCGGACGCATTTTTGGCGTCGTTCGGCAGACAGAAATATAACATGATATTCATGGACATCGAAATGCCCGGAACGAACGGCATGGACGCGTCCAAGCTTCTAAGGCAGATCGACGAGGACGTGCTGTTGTTTTTCGTGACCAATCTCGCGCAGTACGCGCTGGAAAGCTATGAGGTTTCGGCGTTCGACTATATCGTAAAGCCCGTCAATTACTATAATCTCGCGCTCAAAATGAAGCGCGCTTTGCGCATGCTCAAAAACACCGAAGACGCTACCATGATGATAAACGCCGCAGACGGTCAGCACACGGTCGCCGTATCGGAAATACGATACGTGGAAGTAATGGGGCACAGCGTCACCTATCACACGACTAAGGGCGATCTTTTCGTGGGGTACGATTCGCTTAAAGCAATACGTTCCAAGCTCGAACCGTATGATTTCGCGCTGTGCGACAGGTCGTTTCTGGTAAACCTGAAATTCGTTACGGGCGTAAACCGCGAAAATCTGTACGTCGGCAGCGACGTGCTTAAAATAGCCAAGTCGAGGCGCACCGAATTCATGCTCGCGCTGACTAAGTATTTTTCGAGCGAGGTATAGCGGTTTGAGCTATCTGTTCTGGTATAAAGCGGTCTTTATGACCGAACTTATCATAGCCGAATCCATGCTTGCCTGGTCTCTGCCGCGCAAGTCGCTTTTTCCTCTGCGCGTTGCGGCGGCGATCGTCGTTTGCTATGCCGCATCCTTTCTGTATCCCGTTTCGGACGAAAATTACACCTGGTTCGGCTCGTCCATAATGTTTTTCGCGCTGTTCTGCGTGTCGGCTGTGGGGCTTTGGTTCTGCCTTAAAGTGCGGTTCGTGAACGTGCTGTTCTGCGCGGTCACGGCGTATGCCGTTCAGCACGTCGCTTACGAGATATTCTCGCTTCTCAACATCGCGCTTTTCAATTCGGACGTATTCACGGATACGGCGTACGGCAGTGCGACGGTGGTGACCAATATGTTCGCGGGCATCGGCTCGGTGGGGTTCGTTCTCTATCTTTTCGTGTACGCCTGCGTGTACCTGCTCTCTTACATCGCGCTCCACAGGCGCGCGGAGCAAAGCGCAAACCTCAAATTCAGGCACGCCTCCGTTATCGGCTTTACGGCGTTCGTGCTGTTTATAGATATAGTGCTTTCCGCGGTGTCGCAATACGCAATGCCGACTACGGACGTACATTGGCAGATGATAGTGTGCGTGTATAACATACTGTGCTGTCTTATCGTGTTCTATATCCACATGAGCATGGTCAAAACGCGGGACGCCGAGTATGAAAAGGCAGTCGTTTCCGAACTGTTCAGGCAGTATCAGAAAAACTACCGCGTGCGCGAGGAAAACATACGCCTTATAAACCGCAAGTGCCACGACTTTAAGTATCAGATACGCTCGTTTGCAAGCGGGCAGGGCATTGCGGACAGCGAGGCGGTGGAAGAGCTTTCCAACCTCATTTCCATTTACGACACGGATATACGTACGGGCAACGACGCTCTCGACATAATCCTCACCGAAAAGAGCCTGCTTTGCCACGACAAGGGGATAACTCTGACCTGCCTTGCGGACGGCAAGAGCATTTCTTTTATGAAGAGCGGCGAGGTCTACGCGCTGTTCGGCAACATTCTCGACAACGCCATAGAGGCGGTGCTCAAAGTGGACGAGCCGGCCAAGCGGTGTATAAATCTGCACGTCACGAAAAAGAACGATATTATCGTGATAGGCACGGACAACTATTTTGCGGGCGAACTGTCTCTCACGCCCGACGGCTTGCCCAGAACGACAAAGGGCGACGAGGACAATCACGGCTTCGGAATGAAGAGCATACGCGCCTTCGCCGAAAGCTACGGCGGCATGCTGTACGTTTCCGCGGAAGATCAGATATTCCGTTTGAGCATAGTGATACCCGACCACTTCCGCGAGTAATGCGGCATTGGGTTATCGCAATTTTGCCGCAGTGCTTAGCTTCTTAAAAACGCATAACGGACGCGCCGCAAAAACGTGAGGGGCAAGGCTGCGGGGAAGTAGGCGGCGGCAACGCACTCCGCAAAAACGTGAGGGGCAAGGCTGCGGGAAAGTAGGCGGCGGTACGCACCCCGCAAAAACGTGAGGGGCAAGGCTGCGGGAAAGTAGGCGGCAACGAGAGGGGCATTGCATATAAAACGCCGCGCCTGTCTCGCCTGAACGCCCGCGTCACACGTATCAAAAGAAAAGCGGGGAAAGCGCAAAAGAAAAGCGGGGAAAGCAAAGCGGACGAAAGAGCGATGCGTTTTGCCCGAAGAAAACAATTTGCATTTACCGAATGAAAAAATAAGCGGCATAGCGGACGCGGCAAAGGGGCAATGGTGAAACATAACTATATCTATAACAGGCAGACCATTCGGCGCGGTATTTTTCCGTCGCCCTTTTTTACCGCACTTTTTGCAGCAGTAAACATCTTCGGCGAAGGAAACATAAAACGCCGAACGCAAAAGCGGCAAAGTCAACACGGCGCGGCGGGCGGAAAATGCGAAACGACAAAGACGGGCGCAATAGCAAAACGGCGCGGCGGGCGAACAACACGAAAAGACCGCGGGCGGCGTGGCGAAAAGAATAAAACGGTGCGGCGGGCGGAAAACACGGACTGCCAAGCGGGAAGTGCTAAACGGCGGGGCGGGCGAACAACCCGAAAAAACCGCGGGCGGCGGAGCTATATACGAGAACGCACCATGAGTGCGGCGGGTGGCAAGGGGCGAATAACATTTTCGGTATCGGCAGAAAAAACGGAAATGCACATTACGGAAATGCGGCGGCGCGGTGCTTGGCGGTTAAAACTCCGCGCGGAAATGCGGCGGCGCGGTGCTTGGCGGTTAAAACTCCGCGGCAGGGGAAAGCAATAGTGCGCACGGGCGGCATAAAAAGCGAAACGCATAAACGCGTATTGCGGCAGAGTGGTTAAAACGCGCAATAAACGGGGCATTTCGTGCAAATGCTATTGAATAAGCGGGCGGGCAGTGTTATACTCGCATTGTCGGTAAGGGCGTTTTTTGCCGCCGATTAAAAAAATCAGGGGAGGATCTTTGTGGATAACATCAAAAAGAAGTCCGTCAAGGGCGGACTCATCAAGCTGATCGTCAGCTGCGTCATCATCGTTGCGCTCATCGTCGCTTTTAGTGTGGGCAATGCGATAGCGTTCAAGTACGAGTCGGTCATAGACAGCGCGCTCGTCAAACCGGTGCCGCTGGACGAGGAGACGACCTCGGTCATTGCCGCTTCGGGACAGAAGATGGCTCAGCGGATAGTGGAAGAGGGCACGGTACTGCTTAAAAACGAAAACGAAACTCTGCCTCTTTCCACGGAGGAGACGCCGCGCGTCAACGTGTTCGGCTGGCACTCGATAGACTGGCTGTACGGAACGGGCGGCGGCAAGGTGTCGTCGGGCGGCGTATTGCCCGAAAACAACGACATAAGCGAGAACATAGACCTTTATAAGGCGCTCAACGAATACGGCATACGCTATAACGAAGACCTGTACAACATGTATTACAATTATAAGCGCCCGTATCTTCTCGCGGAGAGCTGGGGCAAGGCGGAAATAACGGACGCCATGCCGCTCGTCGAGCCGCTTATAACGGACAAAAACTACTATACGGATAAGCTGCTTTCGGACGCAAAGGCGTATTCGGACACCGCTCTCGTCGTCATATCCCGACTCATGGGTGAGGGCGGCGATCCGTCGAGATCGTCGCAGCCCAAAGACGGACCGGACGGCAGAACGACGGCGGAAGGTCGCCACTTCCTGGAAATTTCCACCGAGGAAGAGGCACTTCTTAATTACGTCGGTGCGAACTATAAAAAAGTCATCGTACTCATAAATACCTGCAATCAGTTCGAGCTGGGCTTCCTCGATACGATAGAGGGTCTGGACGCATGTATGTATGTGGGTTACACGGGAACGCGCGCCGCGGTATCTTTGCCCAAACTGCTGTACGGGGAAGTGAACCCGTCCGGACACCTTTCGGACACGTTCGCTTATGACATCATGACCAACCCCTCCGCGATCTGGACGACGACGAAGTACAAGGACAGTACCTGGGCAGATCACCTCGATAAGGTCGCGGGCATATACGTCGGGTACAAGTGGTACGAGACGGCGGACGCGGAAGGACTTTGGAGCGAACAGAACGGCTACCCCGGCGGCTATGACAGCGTTGTGCAGTTCCCGTTCGGTTACGGACTGAGCTATACCGATTTCGAGTGGACGGTGGACGAGATCAAGATAGACGGCACGCCCGCGGCGGAGGGAGCGCAGCTCGCGGCGAACTCCAAGGTGGAATTTACCGTAACGGTAACAAACACGGGCGAAAGAGCGGGGCGCGACGTCGTGGAAGTGTATTGCACTCCGCCCTATACGGACGGCGGCATAGAGAAGTCGTTCGTAAATCTCGTCGGATACGGCAAGACGAACGAAATAGAACCCAAGGGCAGCGAAACGATAACCGTGACCGTGGATATGTACGACGTCGCGTCGTATGACTGCTATGACAAGAACGGAAACGGCTTCAAGGGCTGGGAACTTGACGACGGCGACTATCTGTTCAAACTCATGACGGACAGCCACAACATCAAGACCGTGACCTACGGGGGCGGCTCGCGCGAGGGCAGCTTTACGTTCAATATAGGCGAAAAGCTTAAAATAGAGAAAGATCCCGTTACGGGCGAGGTGGTAAAGAACCTGTTTACGGGCGAAGACGCGGTGGACACCGTCTCGATAGACGGCATAGAGGAGAACTTCATTCCCGACATACCGTGGATATCCCGCGCGGCAATGCCCACTCCCGCAGTAGTAGCGGAGCAGCACGCATCGTCAAGGCGCGAAAAGAATCCCTCGCTTGCAGGTTTCGATAACCTCAATATGGACAGGTGGCGCGAGTGGGACGCGCAGACGGATCTCGACGCGTTCGGCAATCAGATAGACACGTCTGACGTGACGTGGGGCAGCGGCGGCGACCTCAAACTCGCGGAAAACGGCATCGTGACCGAACTCGGCGAAAAGCTGGGCGCGAACTATGATGATGAGCGGTGGAGCGACGTTCTCGATCAGGTCACTTTCGACGAGGCGCTTGGCGTTATGAACCAGTACTACGGCTCCAAGGAGATAAAGTCCGTCGGAAAGCCCTCGCTGACCGACCTCGACGGTCCGACGCAGATAAGAGGTTACAACCCGTCTTATCCCCGCGGCACGGGCTACCCGTCCATGGTCATAATCGCCTGCACGTGGAACTCCCGCCTTGCTTACGACTACGGCAAATCGTTCGGAGAGGACATGAACGCCGTCAACGTCAGGGGACTGTGGGGCTTTGCCAACGACCAGCACGTCAATCCGTTCTTCGGGCGCAACAACGAATCGCCCTCCGAAGATCCGCTTCTTGCGGGCGTGACCATGTCCAATGCGGTAAGAGGTCTCAACACGCGCGGAAGATACTGCTTTATCAAACACTTTGCGACTTACGAATCGGGCGTAGCAAACACCTGGATGAGTGAGCAGACTCTGCGCGAAACGGTGCTCAAAGCTCACCGCAGGGCATTCGTAGAGGGCGGCGCTCTCGGCGTCATGACGAGCTATCAGAGCGTGGGAGCGGAAGTGTCCACCAACTCGGAGGCGCTTCTGACCGGTGTGCTCCGCGGCGAGTGGGGCTTCAACGGCGCGATCACGTCGGACGCGAGCGGCGGCGCTCATCAATACATGGAAGGGCTTATCCGCTGCGGCGGCAACTTCGGCATGAATATAGAGCTGGGATCGATGGGTATACCGTACTCCGAAACGGAAACCACCAACCGTATGCAGCACAGAATGCGCGAATCCGTACATCAGATTCTGTATATGTGGCTGCGCTCGGACTACAACGAAAAGGCGTATGCGGCGAACCCCGACGAGGGCGACACTTACAGATCGACGATAGGCATAGACGGATGGCGCTGGTGGGTGCCCTTCATCTATACGCTTGACGCCGTTATGGCGTGCGTGCTCGCGTTCTGGCTGTACTGCGTGATAAGCGGATTCGTATCAACGCTTATAAACAATAAAAAAGCCCGCAATTCGGACGGCGGGGAAGGAGGTAACGGCTGATGAGTAAATTAAAAATAAGCAGGCGCATGATAACGCTTATAGTGGGCATTGCCTGCGCGGTGATCGCCGTGGTGGTGGCGCTCAGCTTAATGCTCGGATCATACGGCAGCTGGAAAGGCTATTACGACACGCTCATCCGTGAGCGCGAACATCAGAAGTACCTCGACAGTCTGCCGCTTGAGTTTACGGGCATAAGTGCGGCGCTCGCAGACGGCGTGGTGTTCTATGACAACGGCACCGCCGATCCCGAGGCATACGACTTCACCGTTTCCGCCAACTTCACGGAAAAGGGCAGGGAGTTTTCGAGAAAATTGTCCCTCGGCGACTATTCGATTGAAGTGCCGGACGACTTTGCCGATCACGGCGGAGCAGTGACGGTGAGTTACACGTGGCAGCCCGAAAAGGCGGAGGACGCGGCAGAGGACGATCCTCTTCCCGATCCGATAACAAAGACGACGCAGGTGAATATCTCTCTCGTCGCGCCGGACGAAACGGTTTATAAAGTAACCGCGATGCCCACGTTCTTCGAACCCGGCGAGGCGGAAAACATGAACGGCGACAAGGTGACGCTGCCGCTGCTCAACGATACGAATTATACCTATACCGAATACGTCACCGAAGGTTTTGCGCGCTTCGACTATGCCGAACCGAAAATTACCATCAAAAAACCTCTCGTCGCGGAGCTTGCGTATAAACTCGTCGGTGCGGATGCGGAAATAGAGGTCAATAACGTCAACTGCCATTTCGCGGTCGACATGCCGAATGCGTCGCTGTCATATGACGACGACAGTTCTGCGTTCGTGATCACGTCGGATGCGGAAAACACGGTGGAGTTCGCGTCGCTGAAATCGGATAACCTCACGATAGCGGGAACCGGAACGGTCAGAATTTCGGGTACTACGCTTAAAACCGGCGCGCTTACCGTCAAGTCGGGCGCAACGCTCGTCGTGCAGGATTGCGGTTCGGCGATAGACGCGACTTCGCTGATGTTCGAAGCAGGTTCGGACGTGACCTGCCTTACGTCGCAAAACGGCATTATGCTGCGCGGCAACGCAAAGCTGTTCGGCGCGCTGACCGTCAGGGATCAGAACGGTGACACGGATATGACGGGAATGGAAGTTGTCGCAAATGACGTCAGCATAGAACTTGCCGAAACGAGCAGCGTGACGTTTGAATCGTTTACCTACGGAATAGGCAGGTTCGGCTCATACACCAATCCGACCGTGCTTCTGCCTTACGGCACGGAGCAGACGGACAGCGGCTCGCTCGAAGCCGGCGAAAAGGCGAGCTGGTACGTCACAGGCGAGGACGAGCAGACGCATAAGATACTCGTCATGAAAAACATAACGGCGGGTTCGTTCTGCAACGCGTCAGAAAAGGTCATGGACTACGAGAGCATGTATACCGTCGTAAAAGCACCTACTGCGACGGAAGAGGGGCTTGCGACGGCGGAAGGCATGGACGACGTGATCCTGCCCGTGCTCGGCAAGGAAAACTATACGTTTGCGGAAGAAGCGAATAACGTCGTCGCGTTCACGCATAACGATACCAAACTCGTTATCCGCGTGACGGTGGACGGCGAACGCATAACGATAGGCGGAGTAACGTATAATGCGCTCACGATCGCCACGCACCTCGATATCGCGGGGCTGAGCGGTTCTTATGCAGACGGCGTATATACTCTCACCGTTGCGGACGGAGAAACCGCGGCGCTCGGCGCGGTGTCGACGAGCGGAGGCGTTACGATAACGGGCGACGGGACGGTGAACGTGAGCGGGGAAATAACCGCAGACGTACTTACTGTCCGCTCCGGAACGGCGCTGAACGTCACGAAC
>ERZ1643249.2619-NODE-2619-length-16618-cov-5.178047_pt1 | contig 16618 bp, 14 predicted proteins | sample MGYA00579263_ERZ1643249 | MGnify/ENA primary metagenome ERZ1643249 (study PRJEB29033, sample SAMEA4952264) | chicken gut metagenome | biome: Broiler Chicken; feature: Gastrointestinal Tract; material: Caecum | place: Ireland | collected 2018 | study: Broiler...
ATATCCTCAATTTAAGGATATTGAAACATTTTCCTCTAAAGAAGCACTAAGAGAGCTGACATATCACATAAAAATAAGCAACAGTGTATGTGATAAGCTTTTTTCTCGTTATATATTTCAAAATATTAGAATGACAAAAGGACGAATAAATGAAGATTTTGAAATAATGCCATCTTGTTTATTGAAAGCACATAAGATTGTTTATACGCCAATTCCATATTACCATTATTACATGTCAGAAGGCAGTATCACCAGAGCGGTCTGCTCTCCGAGCCGTTTTACTGAATCAGACTTAAGCCGCGAGCGAATTAAATTTTATAAAAAAAATTGCCCAGAATACTATTATGACGCTATTGCAAATCATATTGAGATTTGCCTTCAATTAGTGGTTAGTTCTTCTGGAATATCTTCTTGCAAAAATCAAAGAAAAGCGTTAATTTATGAGCTGAAGCAGTCACTGCCTAATGAAGCAGTGCAACGTTTAAGTAAAAAAAATAAAATGAAGTTGAACCTTTTTAATTTCAACGTCTGGGTTTATTGCCGAATAATGAAAATTTATTTTTCTATTTATCGAAGTTCTGTTGTTTTATTTATAGTTAATAAGCTATTTTCAAATCGCTAAATACAAAAATATGGAGGCCATGTAGTGAAACAGGGTGTAGAGAAAAGGTCATCTTACCATATACAATTATTAGTTAATATGATATCGGCTATAGTATCATACGGGTTATCTTTGCTTGTAAGTTTTTTTCTATCTCCTTATATCGTAAATACGGTGGGCGTAGAAGCAAATGGATTTATTACCCTCGCCAATAACTTTGTTACGTATGCAAGCCTCCTAACAATAGCGCTTAACTCAATGGCAAGCCGGTTTGTCACGATCAAATTAGAACAGGGAAAAATAGAAGAAGCCAATATTTATTATAACTCTGTTCTGGCAGGTAATATTGTAATGTGCATAGGGTTGGCTGTTGTAGCAATCCCTTGCCTCATATTTTTGGAGAACATCATTGCGATCCCGGATCATTTAATATATGATGTGAAGATGTTGTTCCTGTTCATCTTTTTGAATTTCTTGTTCAGCATTTTTTCTTCTACTTTTGCGATATCTACTTTTGCAACCAATCGTTTATATCTTACAAATGTAAGAACAGCGGAGTCCCAGCTTATCAGGGCTATCGTTCTATTGCTGTTGTTTTTGACCTTTTCAGCGTCTGTTTCATTTGTAGGTGTTGCGACATTACTTTCTACAGCCTATTTGACGCTTTTTAATCTATATTATCGAAAAAAGTTATTGCCGCAAATTCATTTAAAGCGGGCTTATGTCAAGCTAAAAGCCGTTTTGGAAGTAGTCGCAGCTGGTATATGGAATACGATTACGAGGCTTGGGCAAATCCTGTTAAATGGCTTAGACATTTTGATTGCCAATCTTTTTATTAATCCAACGGCTATGGGAGTCCTCTCACTCGCTAAGGTCCTTCCACAAGCGGTATTGGGATTGGTCGGAGCAATGGCCAACGTTTTCACTCCTGATTTAACGATCGATTACGCAAAAGGGAATATTTCATCTGTAGTTAAGAATGTGAAATATTCAATGAAAGTAATGTCTGTGATCGTTACGCTTCCGATTGTTGTTATTATTGTTAGTGGAGATCAGTTCTTTCAATTGTGGACTCCCACGCAAGATGCAAATTTGCTTCATCTGCTTTCCATTTTAGGGCTATCTTGTGTCATAGTAAGTGGAGGCGTCAATGTCATCTATAATATCTTTACTGTAGTGAACAAATTGAAGTTGAACGCGCTGACTGTTTTGCTCAATGGAGCGATTAGCACATGTATTGTTTTCTTATTATTGAAAACAACAGATTTAGGATTGATTGCGATAGTGGCAACCAGCGAAATTGTAGCTTTGTTCCGTGTTTTAATTTTTGTTGTACCATATGGCGCGAAATGCTTAGGACAAAAGTGGTATATATTCTATCCGGAGGCGATGCGCCCGCTTATTCCAGCGGCGCTGTCAATCGCAGTAGGATACACTATCAAATTTATATTTCCAGTGTCTTCATGGATTACTTATATTGTATTTTGCATTATAATTGTGATGATAACGTTGATTTTTAATTTGTTTCTTATATTGAATAGAACAGAAAGGAAACAATTGTTAAAGTTAGAATTTTTAAAAAGATAAAAAGCATGACAGAAATGAGCTTTAAACAGCAATGAATGGAGAGAAATAAAATGTCTAAAAAGTTAAAACAACTTAAGCAGCAACTAAAAAAAGTAAAGATTATATATATCCCATATATAGCCATGATATCATTTTTGCAGGAAAGAAAAAAAAGAAGAAATTTAAAAAAATACGGAAATCATTTATTAAATGAGATTTGTGAGTTTTTTTTCAAAAAAGACTTGAAGGTGTTTTGTGCTTTTGGTACTTTGTTGGGCTTGATTAGAGACAAAACGCTTATAGCTTGGGATAATGATATTGACATGGGGATAGTAAATAGCGAGAATTTTTCATGGGAAGAATTTGAGAAAACTTTAAATCAGTTTGGCATGAAAAAAATACGTCAATTTATATATAAGGGGAACATAACAGAACAAACGTATTTAAAAGATCATATTACAATAGACTTCTTTTTATATGAAGTTGAGAATGGACAGATGAGCGCAAAGGTCTATTTTCGAGATCCTACTATTAAATATAACAGTAATCAAGAGTACTCAGTTAGGATTAGAACAAGTCCTATGGTAAAAAATATAAGCTTAAAAAGAGCAGGCGACATATCTTTTTTAGCGCCAGATAACAGTGAAGAGTATTTGGAAAGTGTCTATGGCCGATCGTGGAGAGTACCCGACCCGAATTATCAGCCAGATCCGGAAAATAAATTTATGATTCCCGGAGTATTTGGATATTATCAGCTGTGGGATTAGGTTTAATGAAATGTAGTCTAAGGAGGACATTATGCAGGGACTGATTTTGGCAGCAGGAATGGGAAAGCGTCTTAAAGAACTTACGCAAAACAATACGAAATGCATGGTAAAAGTCAATGGCGTATCTTTAATCGACAGAATGCTTCACCAACTAGATAAATTGCAGTTATCCAGAATTGTAATTGTTGTAGGATATGAAGGACAAAAATTAAAAGATTATATTTCAACCTTACATGTTCAAACGCCGATTTGTTTTGTGGACAATCCTATTTATGACAAGACAAATAATATTTACTCACTGTCTTTGGCTAAAGAATATCTCAAACAGGAAGATACCTTGCTTTTAGAATCTGATTTGATCTTTGAGGATGATGTATTACACTGTATTATAGATGATTCGCGTGAAACGTTGGCTTTGGTGGATAAATATGAAAGCTGGATGGATGGCACTTGCATAAAAATAGGCGATGATGATAGTATCGAAGCCTTCATTCCTAGAAAGCGCTTTGTTTTTGAGGATATTCCATATTACTATAAGACAGTAAATATTTATAAGTTTAGTAAGCATTTTTCTGTCACACATTATGTCCCGTTTTTGGAAGCGTATTCAAAGGCTCTTGGAAATAATGAATATTATGAGCAGGTTTTGCGGGTAATCACTATGCTGGATGACCCGGAAATCAAAGCTAAAAAATTAAACGGTCAGATTTGGTATGAAATTGACGATATTCAGGATCTTGATATTGCCTCATCAATGTTTGCGCTTGATGATGGGGAAAAATTAAGACGAATACAGTCAAGATATGGTGGCTATTGGCGTTATCCGCGCTTGCTTGATTTTTGCTATTTAGTGAATCCTTATTTTCCTCCATCTAAGTTAATGAACGAGATTAAGGCGAATTTTGAAACTCTTCTGACCCAATATCCTTCTGGAATGCAGGTAAACAGCTTGTTGGCAGCCAAAAACTTTTCTGTCCAGCAAAATCATATTATTGTCGGTAATGGTGCGGCAGAGTTGATAAAATCATTGATGGAAAAAATCCGTGGAAATGTAGGCTTTATCCGGCCCACTTTTGAGGAATATCCTAATCGTTATTCGCAAGAAGAGAGCGCTGTATTCATTCCAAACAATTCGGATTTTTCTTATAGTGCAAATGATTTAATGAACTTTTTTTCTAAAAAAGAGATTAGTGTTTTGGTGCTAATTAACCCGGATAATCCTTCGGGTAATTATATTCCAAAGGCTGATGTGTTGAAACTTGCAAAATGGTGTAAAGACAGAGGTATTAGATTGATTGTAGATGAGTCTTTTGTTGACTTTGCTGAAGAAGAAAATGCTACTCTTATAAATGAAGAAATTTTTATACAATATCCTCAGATGGTTGTTATTAAGTCAATATCAAAGTCTTATGGAGTGCCGGGGATCCGATTAGGCATACTTGCTTCTGCTGACGATGATTTGATTACAGAAATGAAAAAAGACGTTTCAATTTGGAATATCAATTCTTTCGGCGAATTTTATATGCAGATAGAAGAAAAATATAAGAAGGATTATATAGATGCGTTGCAAATGATAAAAACTGTACGCAAGAAGTTTATTGGCGCGCTTATGAGTATCCCATCGTTGCGTGTAATACCTTCACAAGCTAATTATGTAATGGTAGAACTTGTAAATGGGATGTGCGCAAAGGAATTAACAAAAGTATTGCTGGTAAAGTATAATTTACTGATTAAAGATTTGTCAGGAAAAATCAAACTGGACAATCGCCAATATATTCGTTTAGCAGTACGCAATGAGCAGGATAACGAAAGATTGATTTGTGCGCTGCGTGAAGTTTTAAAATAGAATTATTCTTGTATCATACCGAATAAAAAGGTTGGTTTATTTATGAAGATGACAGTTATTGGTGGCGGGAATGTTGGTACTTTAATAGCAGCTGAGATGGCAAATTTGGGACATATAGTTACAGTATATACATCAAATCCAAAACGTTGGAAACGGAAAATATCTGTTTTTGATGCGAATGATCGTCTTTTGATGACTGGAAATCTTTCTGATGTAACAAACTGTATGGAGAAAGCGGTAAAAGATGCACAGATAGTTTGGATCACTTTTCCTTCGCAGCTTTTTGGCAGATTATCAGAACAACTGTTTCCTTATGTAAGTAATGGACAGAAAATAGGCATTATTCCTGGAAGCGGAGGAGCAGAATTTGCATTTCAGAAATTACTCGAAAAAGGATGCATATTATTTGGCCTACAGCGCGTGCACAGTATTGCGAGAGTGAAAAATTATGGCGAGTCTGTTTATATGCTCGGAAGAAAAAGCAAGCTATATGTTGGAACTATTCCGCATAAGGAGTCGGGGAAAATTTCGGAGGAATTAGAAAACTTATTTAATATTTCTTGCGATCCATTACCAAACTATCTTTCTGTAACATTAACGCCGTCGAATCCTATTCTTCACACAACTCGACTTTATGCCATGTTCCGTGATTATACCGATACAACAGTTTATGGAAAGAAATTTTTATTTTATGAAGAGTGGGATCTACTTTCTTCTGAAATGTTGATTGCATGTGATAAAGAGCTGCAGAATTTATGTTCAGTTATACCGTTGGATTTGTCTGCTGTTCAATCATTAAGAGCGTATTATGAAAGCGATAATCCGTATGCTATGACAAAAAAAATCAGCAGCATTACTGCGTTTCAAGGGATAGAATCTCCTATGATATCGTATCATGGTGGATGGATTCCTGATTTTAGCTCTCGATATTTTACGGCTGATTTTTCTTTTGGCCTGAAAATAATAAAAGATATTGCTGATTTGTTTGATGTTTTAATTCCAAATATTGATACTGTTTGGAATTGGTATAATCGTATTGCACCGAAAGATGCTTCAAAAGCTTTTCATCTAACGCTTAATCAAAGACAGTTTTTAAATCTTTATTTTAAGTAATAAATTGTGGATACAATAAAACAACTTACAAAAGGAAGTGTATTAGATCATGAAAGGAATTGTTTTAGCAGGAGGCGCAGGTACACGGCTTTATCCTCTTACAATGGTGACATCAAAACAGCTTTTGCCGGTTTATGATAAGCCGATGATTTACTATCCGCTCTCTACATTGATGCTGGCAGGGATCCGTGATATTTTGATTATTTCAACGCCGACCGATCTGCCAAACTTTGAGCGCCTTTTGGGTGATGGAAGCCAATACGGCATTTCGCTTTCATACAAAGTTCAGCCATCTCCAGATGGTCTTGCGCAGGCTTTTCTTCTTGGTGAGGAATTCATTGGGGATGATTGCTGCGCAATGGTTTTGGGTGACAATATTTTTTACGGAAATCATTTTAGCCGTCTTTTGCGTGCTGCTGCTGCGGATGCTGAACAAGGAAGGGCAACAATTTTTGGCTACTATGTGAATGATCCAGAACGTTTTGGAATTGTAGAATTTGATAAGAATGGTAAGGTAATTTCCGTTGAGGAAAAACCGAAGAATCCAAAATCTAATTACTGCATTACCGGTCTTTATTTCTATGACCGCCGCGTAGTAGAATTCGCAAAACAGGTAAAGCCAAGTGCGCGTGGTGAGCTTGAGATTACCGATTTGAATCGACTGTACCTTGAAGATGGTACGCTGAATGTGCAGCTGTTAGGCAGGGGATACGCGTGGCTTGATACCGGTACAATGGACAGCCTTGTCGAGGCGTCTAATTTCATTCAGATGGTGGAAAATCGGCAAGGGATCCAGATTTCCGCTATTGAAGAAATTGCCTATAAAAATGGATGGATCGATAAAGCAACATTGCTTGTTTCTGCCGATCGGTATGGAAAATCGCCTTACGGTGAACACCTGAAACGTGTCGCAGAAGGAAAAATCCTGTATTAAATGAAAAAAGGACGGTTATCGAAATGAAAATAATCGATACAAAACTGCCGGACGTAAAAGTTTTAGAACCGGATGTGTTCGGAGATCATCGTGGTTGGTTCATGGAAACATGGTCACAGAAAAAGTTAGAAGATCTTGGACTGCATTTTACTTTTGTGCAAGATAATCAAAGCTATACGGCAAAGAAAGGGACGCTCCGAGGGATTCACTTTCAAAATGGTGAATGGTCTCAGGCAAAGCTTGTACGTGTGGTTGCAGGTGCTGTCTTAGATGTGGCTGTAGATTTACGCAAAGGCTCGCCTACGTATCTTCAATGGGTGGGTGTAGAGCTTTCTGCTGACAACAAACGTCAGTTATTGATACCGCGTGGATTTGGACATGGGTTTGTTACGCTGACGGATGATGTGGAATTTGTCTATAAAGTAGATAACGACTACAATAAAGAGAGCGATCGTTCGATCCGTTTCGACGATCCGCAGATTGGCGTAAATTGGGGAGTTGTAGATCCCATATTATCGGATAAAGACAAGAGTGCACCGTTTTTAAAAGACAGTGACTGTAGTTTTGTGTACTGATAAAGGAGTAGATGTTCATGACGATTATTGTAACTGGCGGCGCTGGATTTATCGGAAGTAATTTTATTTATTTTGAGTTAAAGAATCACCCGGAGGATCGGATTGTTTGTTTGGATGCGCTTACTTATGCGGGCAATCTTGCAACACTTGAACCGGCAATGAAAAATTCGAATTTCCGATTTGTGAAAGGAGACATTACCGACCGGGCATGTGTCACCAAACTGTTTGAAGAAGAAAAACCGGATATTGTTGTGAATTTTGCTGCGGAAAGCCATGTAGACCGTTCTGTCGAGAATCCTGGTGTGTTTTTGCATACCAATATTATCGGAACCCAGGTTTTAATGGATGCTTGCCGTAAGTATGGGATACAGCGGTATCATCAGGTATCGACGGACGAAGTATATGGCGATTTGCCGCTTGATCGGCCGGATCTTTTTTTCACAGAGGAAACACCAATTCACACATCAAGCCCATACTCGGCGTCAAAAGCTTCTGCGGATTTGCTGGTTTTGGCTTACCATCGCACATTCCACCTACCAGTTTCAATCACGCGGTGCTCAAATAACTATGGCCCTTATCATTTCCCAGAGAAATTGATCCCACTTATCATTACCCGTGCATTGGCTGATGAATCTCTTCCGGTATATGGAAAAGGGGAAAATGTGCGTGACTGGCTGTATGTGGAAGATCACTGCAGTGCAATCGATCTTGTGATCCGTAAAGGCCGCGAAGGGGAAGTTTACAATATTGGCGGACATAATGAGCGTACCAACCTTGAAGTAGTGCGTACGGTATTGAAGGAACTGAATAAGCCGGAAAGCCTTATTACCTATGTTACGGATCGCCCTGGCCATGATCAGCGGTATGCAATTGATCCAACAAAGATCCATAATGAATTAGGCTGGTTGCCGGAAACAAAATTTGACGATGGCATCAAGAAAACAGTAAAATGGTATTTGGACAACCGCGAGTGGTGGGAAACAATCCTTCGCGGTGAATATCAGGATTATTATGAACACATGTATGCAAACCGAGGAAAGGAATAAAACAATGAGAGTGCTGGTTACCGGTGTAAAAGGACAGCTTGGATATGATGTCATACGTCATTTGCATATGCGCGATATTGAGTGCAAAGGTGTAGATATTGAAGATTTTGATTTAACAGATCAGAAAGCCGTCAAGAATGCAGTAGAAGCATACGCTCCGGATGCAGTGGTGCATTGTGCAGCGTTTACCGCAGTAGATAAAGCGGAAGAAATGCAAGACATCTGCCGTGCAGTCAATGTGGATGGGACACGTAATATTGCATTGGCTTGTAAAGAACTTAATGCAAAATTGGTATATCTGAGTACGGATTATGTCTTCGACGGCAAGGGAGAATGCTTCTTTGAACCGGATGATCCCAAATCGCCTGTAAATTTTTACGGTTTAACGAAGTTGGAGGGAGAAAAAGAAGTTATCTCTCTTGTAGACAAGCATTTTATTGTTCGTATTTCTTGGGTATTTGGAATAAACGGGAATAATTTTGTTAAAACTATGCTGCGATTGGGTGCGGAGCGTGACGTCGTTAATGTTGTTTGCGATCAGATTGGTTCTCCGACATATACGTATGACTTAGCAGCGCTATTATGCGACATGATCCAAACGGAAAAGTACGGTATATACCATGCAACAAACGAAGGAATCTGTGCATGGAGCGATTTTGCTGCCGCTATTATGGCAGAGGGCGGTCGGAAAGCTAAAATTCATCCTATTCCGTCATCAGAGTATCCTGCAAAAGCTGCCCGCCCGTATAATTCGCGAATGTCAAAGGAAAAATTGGTTGAGTCTGGTTTTTCAAAACTGCCGCCTTGGCAAGATGCATTGAAACGGTATATTAAGGAATTAAAGGATTCCGACTTCCTATAATGCAAAGTGATTCTGATCATATTTAAATGAGATGAAGAAGAAATAATAAAGAAGGGCTGTATTCTTAAAAAGGAATACAGCCCTTCTTTATTTGAGAAAAAGATTTCTACTGGTAATCAATCATCGCTTGAAAAAAGCTTCTTTGGCTTTCATGCAATTCCTGCATCTCAGTGTCATTTTGCAAATTATCAGAATAACTATCGAAATCAGCAAAGCAAAGGAACATATCATTTAAGGCAGCGTTTAACTCCATCTTTTCAGATAAACGGGTACCCTTTAAAGAATATTTATCTCCTTGAGGAGTGTCTGATCCGGTAAAAGAAGAAATATCTTCAAATTCCATCCCAATCGATTTAAGATTTTCATATCCAGTCTCATCTAACATAAAAACGAAGTCTTTTCGGGTAGAAACACGCCCTATTGCTTTTGCAGTTGTCATTTCCTGCATTTGAGGTGATATCTCTGTATCATTCTCGGAGATAAGGTCAAAGGTTTCAATATCCAAAAGAATTTCTCCATTTTGATCTGTATCTGACACAAAGCTTTTTAACCCTGTTGAAATCAAAGTTTCAGCACCAGAAAAGGAGCGTTCGGACAAAATCAAAAAGGTCGCGTCATAAACTGGCTGTTGCAAGGCATTTACAAGCCAAACAGTAAAAACAATCAGCACAAATAGGATGCCGAAAATAATCATTTTATAATGATACCAAATATTTGAAATTTTTTGTTTTAACGTTTTAGGCTTCGCATATGCATGTGTATGTACGACTTGCTGTGCGTTACTTCCAGCTTTTTGCCGCCGGACATCGATTAATTCCTGCCGTTCCTTGTTATATTGATCCAGATTGGCCATTCCCGTCTTCTCTGCCTTTCTTCATGGTTTCTTTCCTGAAATGATTTGACGATAGGTAAAAGAGGGTTTTACTTAATAAATACCACAGACAATCAGCCAAATCGCCTTATAAGAAACATCTTGTTTCATTAGCATATCATTTTCATTAAGGTTTTTCAAGCAATCAAAATAAAGTATCCTGCATTCTTTTAAAAAAGTTAACGTTCTGTTTACAGCTTGCAGAATGCGGAGAAAAACATAGCCAACTATTGGCCATGGATTGGCAACAGGCGAAATAACGCGGCGCCGTGCGGCTCCAGAGAGGCCGAAAGCATATTGCTATTTAAAGCGGAATGGGAATTTGTCCAGATCTCTTCTACAGCATATGGCTTGCTGTCTAATATTTCATCAACAGAGAAGGATACATTTGCAGTACGGTTTTGTAAGTTGAATAGCGCGATATAAGGAATACCATCTACATAATTGATCCAACCAGCTTTTTCTTCGTCCCGAAACAATTGTAAAGGCTCTCCTCCATGTTGATTGAGATATAGTACATTATCGTTTGTTAAAAGAGAGAGAGTAAACGCATCGTTATCACGCATCTCGCCGCCCATGATTAGGGGAGATCGAAAAATGCACCATAGCGTCATCAGCGTGATTTGTTCCGATTTAGTTAGTCGAGTATTGCGCCCTTTTCCATCTTGATTGATGCAGATACGGCCGAGCGGCAGCATGTCGCAATCTGGGTATTGTCCTGGCTTTACGTGACTCTGCCAACGCTCACAACGCCAAAACATTTCCTTAAGATATTCCCAATCATCCCAAAAATCATCTGTTATGCGCCACATATTAGCATATTTAGCCATGTGCCATGCTTCTTCCAAAACAGCGGGACCGGGAGACAGTGAAAGCACCATTTTTCTACCGCTGTGATCGATAGCGTTTCGGATCATTTCAATTTCTTTTTTTGCCGAATATGCATGGAGCGGGGTAGCCTTTATATTACAAATATCATCTACTTTCACATAATCTACCCCCCACGAGGCGTACAAAGAAAAAATAGAGTGATAATACTCCTGCGCGCCGGGGGCATTTACATCGATACCATACATATCCGTATTCCATGCACAAATAGAGTTGCGATGTGCTATTGTATGGCATGAAATATCCGTATCTTTTATTTTTAATCGGTTATGTACGGCAAGCCGAGGAATACCGCGCATAATATGAATACCAAATTTCAAACCCATTGCATGTATTTTATCTGCAATAGGCTTGAATCCTTTACCATTTGCAGCAGAAGGAAAACGATTGACTGCCGGAACTAATCTTCCATTTTCATCCATACAGAGTTTTGCGAATGGATTATAATCACTTGCTCCGGCATCGGGCTCATACCACTGGATGTCACATACGATATATTGATAGCCGTGCGCCTTTAAGTGGTCGTTCATGTAACCGGCATTTGCCAAAAGCTGTTCCTCATTAACGGCAGGGCCGTAACAGTCCCAACTGTTCCAACCAAGCGGCGGATTTAGTGCTACTCGATCTTTTAAGTACATGTTTTGTCTCCCTCCTTTTTAGCGTAAGAGAAGACTAATTGTTTGGCCAGCTTTTAAAGTGAATGTGACGGTTTCCTCTTTTACGTCATAAGAATAAAGAGACTGTTCAGCCAAATCAACTGCATGTGCAATACGAAGGCCATCCAAAGAAAGGGACACACTTGATTCACGATCAGTATAAATTGATGCCAGACGGACAACGATGCCGTCTTTTTTTTCAGAAACTTTGACTGCCGTTACAAGAGCGTCTCCATGTAAACGGATAAAACGATCGGTTAATGGAAGCGAGCCAGTGTGTGCTGTATTAGATGCATAGGGGAGATCTCGATTGACGAATAGATCGCCTGCAGCTTTTAAAGCAAATGCATCATCTTGTTCACAAGAAAGGCCAAATCGGAAATGGCTGACACCCAGTTCTGGATAGGGATCGGGATTGGAAGAAGAACGCAGCAGTGTGACTTGCAGCGTATCTTCAAAGCCACGATATCCATATTTGCTATCCGTAAGCAACAGAAGGCCGGGCATGCTGCCGGTATTTGGGGCAAAATAGAAATTTCGTGAACAACTATCATGCATTATTTCACTATGCCGATCTAACAGACCAATCTGAATATCGGAACGATAAACTGCAGTGTGGTAAGCAAGCGGAGCGGCAAAACTAAGAACAGGGACATCGTCAGGAGATGCAGTTTCCATCCAATCACACTTTACCGAAAATTCCAGCACAGCGGAGTCATCGGATAGTTGAGCAGTTACTTCGAGCTTTGATTTCCCATATTTGATCTCATAACAAAGGCTTTGGCGTAGCGGCGTATGGAGATTTATTTCTTTGAGCGTAACGTCTGCCTGCCTGTTCAGATTAAGCGGCGTTTTATGAACACCTTCAACCCATGCGCTGCCGCCTTTTAGCGTGCGTTCTCTGTGAAGGACAAAATGAGCCCCTTCTTTACTTAACAAATCACAGCCAGTTCGTTTATCATAATAGGAACTTACAGAGAGATCGGATTCGTTAAACTGCACACGGACAAGTTCGTTTTCCATGACAAGCGGTTCATAATATGTAACGCGCGGATCAGGGGGAAGAGCAGCAAAACAAAAAGAATCTTTTTCACCCTCCGTAATGCGTATCGTAGTATAACCAAACGCGGGGACTTTCGCTTTAACTAAAATATCCGTACGGGTATGATTCCAATCAAGCCATGTTGTTTTGCTTGGAATTGCTGTACAAGGAAGTGGATTGCCTGTGATGTCATAGGCCCGCATTAATTCTGGATCACCTGACCAGTCCCATAAAGTTGCATCCAGTACACCTTCTCGATCAAACCGTGTGGGATTAAAGAAGTGGAGTAGTCTTGTCTTCCCTCTTCCACGCTCTGTGCCGGGCAACCTGAACCGTCCTGCGGCATCAGTATTGAGGCCGACACCTCCACCTTCAGAGCGCGAAAGAATAGGATCATCCGGTGTTTCGAACATAGAGGTGTCAATTTTTTGAGCGAAAGCGCGCAGTGCGGCACCAGAACTGGCCATGACACTTCCTAAAGCTTCCTCAAACGCTCCCATTGCATGCTCACGTGACTCTGGAACGTTAGAACCAGGGAGAATGTCATGGAATTGATTGAACAGAACCTTTTCCCATGCACTTCGAAATTGTATATTAAAATCAGGCATGCCTGTACGTGTAACCGCGAAAGCAGTTAAAGCCTCAGCCATATAAAGACGGTCTTCTGCAATGCGGTTTGCCATTTTAATTTTAGATTGAGAAGTATAGCAGCCGGTGAATGTCGGACCTAGTTCTCCTGTTATGACAGGGAAATTTTTACGATATGGTTCAATTGTCGAAAAATACGCGCCGTAAGTCGAAAAGATCATTTTCGGAGCAAGCGGCCATTCCCGCATAGCAAGAATCATTTCAATATCTTTGCGCGTTGGTCCGCCGCCATGATCGCCAACGCCATAAATTTTCATCATATCGTGGATACCGTACTTATTGCAAAACTGCGGAACAAGCGGAAGATACATTGCCCGGATAGAGTCGTTATACCACATAGGTTCGTTCAGAGCCAGCACCTCTGCACCGGAAGGCGAACGCCACCGATAAAGCTGTTCACCATCTAATCCACGGCAGTGATAAAAATACCGGATACCGCCAGCGGATAAGATTTCTGGGACAGAAGCGGAATGTCCAAACGTATCAGGATGAAAATCTTGGTTGATCTTTTCGTAGGGAATACCAAAACGTTCATTTAGAAATTGTTTGGTGTAAAGTATATGACGCGCCATGCTCTCAAGATTTGGCATATTTTTATCCAGTTCAACAAAAGCAGAACCGGCAAATTCGAAACGTCCCTCTTCTACACGTTTTTTCAGTCGTGCAAATAAGGCTGGATCATAAAACTCAGCAATTCGATATACAGCGCATTGCGACTGGGAAAAGGTGAATTCCGGATATTCATCCATTAAGTCAAGAATAGTCCGGAATGTGTTTAGGACGATATCGACTGTTTCATGCAATCCCCACATCCAATCCATATCAATGTGTGCATGTGCAACATGATGTAATGTATATGCTTTTGCTTTTGGTGAGAGCGGGAGCAGGTATTGTTCGGCTTTCTCACAAATTGAATCAGACAACACATGCTCCTGACAAAAAGCATCATAGAGGCAGTCTACAGCTTGGTCGATCAAGGCATCATATTTACCATTTTCCGATTTTGACAGCTCTTCTGCCACCCCGATTTCTGCAAAAATACGTTCTCCCCAAAAGGTGAGTTCGGGAATGTCGATCCAATGATTTTTTTGCTCCGGTTTCATTTGAGCAATTTTATCATATCGTGTCAATTGAATTCCTCCTTTGATGTCATAATTATTGGGATTCACGAAATAGCAATATCTTCATTGTAGCAACACATTGTGCAAAAAGCAATCTGTTCGGAAAGAATATCACAAATTTTAGCCAATACGCATAGGATGGTGCGGATATGAAATCCGTTTTATGGAATCAAAGGAGGATATAAAATGAGTGATCGTCAAGAAACATGCGCATTGTTTACGATTCAGCCTGTTTCCTTTGCTATGGCATACGTTCCGCTCCAATCATGGGAAAAAACATATGATCCATCGGTTGGGTTTGATCGCGGAACAATTTTCCCTGAGCTTGACAAACCATTTATAGGGAAGGAGGCTGTCCCGCATGACTGATCGACAGAAATTATTGCAGAAAATACGCATAGCAGAATTTGCAGTAATCGAAGCAAATCTTTTTTTGGATACGCATAAAACCGATCGTACTGCTTTGGCCTACTTTAAAAAGCATCAAGCTTTGTTAGAAGAACTTCGCGACGAATATACTGAAAAATACGGACCATTGACGGTGTCTGATGTGAAACCAGAGTTGTGTTGGAATTGGACAGATGGACCATGGCCGTGGGAATATGCTGCAAACTAAAGTTCTCATAAGGAAGCAACAATGATTTTATCGGATAGGGGAAAAATCAAAGCTGACGATTTCAACAAGGAGGAACGATAATGTGGCAGTACAGCAAAAAGCTTGAATATCCAGTTAAGATTAAAAGAGCAAACCCCGCTATGGCAAAACTTATTATCAGTCAGTTGGGTGGGCCTGATGGAGAAACTGGAGCCGCAATGCGATATTTAAGTCAACGTTATGGTATGCCATCAGATAAAGTAAAAGGTCTTTTGACCGATATAGGTACAGAAGAATTGGCACATATGGAGATTATATCAGCGATTATTTTTCAGCTAACTAGAAATCTAAACGTTGATGATTTGCGCAAAGGCGGATTTGACGCTTATTATATTGATCATACAACAGGTATTTATCCCGTTGATGCTAGTGGCAACCCTTTTTCAGCTCTAACTTTCCAATCAACGGGCGATGCGATCGCAGATCTGCACGAAGATTTAGCAGCAGAACAAAAGGCGCGGCTTACGTATGATAATATTCTGCGGATTGCGGATGATCCAGATGTGCGCGATCCAATACGATTTTTAAGAGCGCGAGAACTGGTGCACTTTCAGCGCTTCGGCGAAGCGCTGCGCATTACGCAGGAAGGACTTGACGCTAAGAATTTTTATGCATTTAACCCTCAATTTGATCAGACAAATTAGGAATAGATGAAAGAGATATAGCTTAACCACCTTCGATATATTAAATTAAGAACTCTATGTAGGTGAGACACACGTACATAGAGTTCTTCTATTTTTAAGAAGCACATTTTTAAAATCTGAATCGCTTTCTATAGGGGAGGGGTGTCCTGAAATGATTTGAAGCAAAGACCAAAAGATACTGGTTCAACACCTATAAGCGATATACAGAGATATTTGGCGGAGCAAAAAGCATCAGAAGAATGAAAATACCAAAGCCAGATTCGACTAATATGATAACAATTTAAGCTGATTTGCAAAAATAAAAATCTATAGGGCGCGTTTCAAAATTTATTGCCCTTGTAATTTTGCGGCATCTACCTGGGCTTTGGGGAATCTAATAATACCGGCTTTTCATTTTTTGATCATCTAGAGAAGCACTTTGAATCTATAAGATAAAGTAATATATTGAAAATATAAACAAAAAATTTTTATATCTAATTATAGGAAACCATTTAAGTAACATCTGTGGAACCGATGTAGCGGTTTATCAGTATGGGCGGAACACCGGGGCCATAGAGTGACAATCGGAGGAGACTTCGGGCATGAAATGGTCTCAGAAGTCGTTCAAGTCGGCAAAAACGTGAAGGATATCCGGGTGGGGACCGCGTGTACCCCTACCCGATCCTCGCGCAAGGAAATCCCAAGCGTGCAGGGAGGGGGAGCGGCTTTTCCGAATATGTACTGATCCCTAACGCAGAACTGGGAAAATAGGCCTATGAAGTTCCAGATACCATTTCTTCCAAA
>ERZ1643249.2620-NODE-2620-length-16618-cov-4.608948_pt1 | contig 16618 bp, 12 predicted proteins | sample MGYA00579263_ERZ1643249 | MGnify/ENA primary metagenome ERZ1643249 (study PRJEB29033, sample SAMEA4952264) | chicken gut metagenome | biome: Broiler Chicken; feature: Gastrointestinal Tract; material: Caecum | place: Ireland | collected 2018 | study: Broiler...
CGATCCAGTCTGTCTGCATCTTCTTAACCTTCTCCGGCCAGTCCAGCTTATCCAGATCATTCAGAAGACGATCTGCGTAATCGGTAATTCGCAGCATCCACTGTTTCAGGTTCTTCTTGGTCACGTCGGCGCCGCACCGCTCACACTTGCCGTTGACCACTTCCTCATTGGCCAGTCCGGTCTTGCAGGAGGGACACCAGTTGATGGGCATCTCCTTCTCATAGGCCAGGCCCTTCTTGAACATCTGTACAAAAATCCACTGGGTCCACTTGTAGAACTTCGGATCCGTGGTGTTTACTTCCATATCCCAGTCATAGATCGCCGCGATCTCGTTGATCTGGCGCTTGATATTCTTGATATTCTCCGCGGTGGATTTCGCCGGATGTACGCCCATCTTGATGGCGTAGTTCTCCGCCGGAAGTCCGAAAGCGTCCCATCCCATGGGATGGATCACATAATATCCGTGCATCAGCTTGTAGCGGCTCCACACGTCGGAGATCACATAGCCTCTCCAGTGTCCCACATGAAGTCCGTTTCCGGAAGGATAGGGGAACATATCCAGGCAATAGTATTTCTCCTTCTTGCCGTCATTGACATTTATCGGGTGCTCTTCCCAATAAGCACGCCATTTCTTCTCAATCACTCTGTGATTATATGGTACAGCCATTGTCTTTCTTCCTCCTGACTTTTTGCATAAGTAAAATTCTATCACACACGCCCTATTTGTCAAGAAAATCTCGGTTTTCCGATACAAATTCCCCCGTAAATCCGCCATAAATTTGCCGTAAAACGGAGAATTTCAATCGTAAAACAGAGATGCCAGATCCAGTATCACAATCTTATCCAACGGGTAATCACAGGTGCCGTTTCCGTCTGTTCCTTCATAATATTTGTAACAGGCAGTCTCAAAGAGAATGTAGAGTTCGTCTCCCTGCCGCAGAATCTCCTCCGATCCCGGCGGCATCTCCACCCGCAATCTCGGAGCTGCAAAAAAGGATTCCAGCTCTTTTAAGCTGTCATAAACATATAGGTAGGAAGACTTGCTCCGGCCGTAGGAAGTACTCAGATAAACCCGCCCCTCCCCGTCAAAGGTAACCCCCTGCACTTTGGATGGGATGAAATATCCCTCCTCCACTTCCAGCGTGTCCTCCTTCTCATGATAGCGGTAGACATACATCCGCGCGGAGGCGTAAATGCGATGGGTAGCCACATAGAGTTTTCCATCTTCATAGGCAATGCAGGATGGTGTATTCCTTACCGGGTACCGGGAGAAACAGCCGGAGATATCGATGAAATTCTGTTTGCTGATGCGGATCAGATGCTCGAGAAAATCGAAGGAGATCCGCTCCACCTCCCGGGTGTTGGAGTGACAGATCCAGAGATTCTCTCCGTCGTAGGCAATGCCGCCCAGGTGACTCTCACTCTCCATGCCAAAGGATTTCACATGTTCTCCGGTCTCACGGTCATAAAAGATCAGCGCGCCAAGGGATTCCTCGTCCTCCTCCCCCGCGCTGTAAGTGGAGATGATGACATAGTCCTTCGTCATGCACAATCCCTGGGGGCACTGGTTTTCCGAGTCAATATAATGATTCTGAAAATCCATCCAGCGGGTCTGGGGATTTCCCGGCGTCTCGATCTGGTACAGCAGCGCAAAGGACAAATCCCGAAGACATCGGGTGTCTCCCTGACCGCTGCTCTGGTAGGGGTAGGATTTGATGTTCTCCAGAGAATCAATGATCAGCGTCCACTTGGCGTATAGGGTAATGTCTCTCTGCTCCGTCAGCTGTTCCACTCTCTGCTGACAGGCGGCGTCGCTGTACCAGCCGCTGAAATTGTAACCGGCTCTGTAGGGAGAATACAGTTCCATCGGGAGCGGTGTTTTTGTGGTAATGCGATCCGGGTTTAAGATCGAATTGGTCCCGCCGTTTAACACATAGGTAACCTCCCAGGAAAACTTTTCCGTCGTCCCGGCTTCCTCCACAGCCGTCATCTGATTTTCCCCCTCTCCCATTCGGACAGATGTCAGAAGAAACAGTCCGCAGACCAGAAAAAGCACCGCCGGAATCCATCTCTTCATAGAATCAGCCTCCGAAAAAATTCATGCTTTTCTACTTTATGTTATGACATCTCGTCTCTGTTATGCGTTGACTTTCCTTTTCCTTTTGTCTAATATATTTTATGACAGAAAACTGTAAAAAACGACGCTAGCGTCGGTGCACAAGGGACAACACGCCTCAAACCGTGCAATTTCGGTCATTTGCCGCGTTATCTTCGCTCGGTGTACGTTCAGTACACCTCGTTCAGCCGCCTTGCAAATGACCGAAATTTCTACGGTTGAGGTCGAAGAGTCGAGAAATAGACGATTTTTGTCCTTTCAAGGCATTTGATCGACGCGTACTGGACGTACGCGGAGTGAAAATAACGCGGAAAGGCCAAAAATCAGTCATTTCTCGACCGTATTGTCCCTTTGTACACCGACGCTACTACAGAAAGTGAGAATTGGTCATGCATATCAGAAATGTCGGTTTTATCGGACTGGGGCTGATCGGAGGCTCCATCGCCAAAAACATAAAGAAACTGTACCCCGAGGCCTCGCTGATCGCCGCTACTTCCGGAGAGGAAACTCTGCGGCAGGCCCACGCCGACGGGCTGATTGAAAACGATACTTTTCTTCCCCTGGAAGATTTTGCCACCTGCGATCTCCTCTTTCTCTGCAGCCCGGTGACAGTCAACCTTTCCTACCTGCGGAAACTGAAACCGGTTCTTGCGCCCCACTGCCTGCTGACAGATGTGGGCAGCGTAAAGGGAGACATCGCAAGGGCTGTAAAAGATCTCGGACTGGAAAAGCAGTTTATCGGCGGGCATCCCATGGCCGGATCCGAGGCCATCGGCTACGAACACTCCTCCGAATATCTGCTGGAAAATGCCTACTATATCCTGACACCCGGAGAGGGGGTGCCGGAGGAAACCTTCCGGGACTTCTATCAACTGATAAAACAGATGGGAGCTATCCCCCTTCCCATGTCCCCGGACAAGCACGATTTCTCCACGGCGGCTATCAGTCATCTTCCCCATGTGGTAGCGGCCTCCCTGGTCAATCTGGTAAGGGAGGCGGACGATGAAAACGCCACCTTAAAGACCATCGCGGCGGGAGGATTCCGGGATATCACGCGGATCGCCTCCTCCTCCCCAGTCATGTGGCAGAACATCTGCCTGACCAACCAGCGGGAAATTCTGCATCTTCTGGATCTCTATCTGGAAAAGCTGCAGACCTTCCGAACGGAACTGGCAAATGCCGACAGTGAAAACCTGCTGGCGGAATTTCAGTCGGCGAAAGACTACCGGGACAATCTGCCGATCCATCAGCCTGGCATCCTGCCCTCCGTGTACGAGTTCTACTGCGATCTGATCGACGAGGCCGGCGGAATCGCCACCATCGCCACGATCCTGGCAACCAACCAGCTGAGCATCAAGAACATCGGCATCATCCACAACCGGGAATACCAGGACGGCGTGCTGCACATCGAGATGTACGACCAGCCCTCCCTGGAGGCAGCTGTGGCTCTCCTTCAGAGAAACCACTACACCATTCATCTGTAACTGATTATCAGACTGTTCATCAGAAAGGAATTTTCGGAAATGATCGTAAAAAGAGCGAACTCCATGAAAGGGGAACTGACGGTTCCTGGCGACAAATCCATCTCCCACCGGGGCATCATGTTCGGCGCCATCGCGGAGGGCACCACAGAACTGGAAGGATTCCTGGACGGGGCGGACTGCCGCTCCACCATCTCCTGTTTCCGCCAGATGGGAATTGAGATTTCCCAGGATCACGACCGGGTACAGATCCACGGCAAGGGACTCTACGGCCTCCGGCAGCCGAAAGATATGCTGGACGCCGGAAACAGCGGGACAACGGTGCGCCTGATCAGCGGCATTCTGGCTGGACAGCCCTTTACCACACAGTTGACCGGCGACGCCTCCATACAGAAGCGTCCCATGAAGCGCATCATGACGCCTCTGTCTCTCATGGGCGCGTCCATCCGCTCCCTGGCGGGTAACGACTGCGCGCCACTGGAGATCCATGGCGGCAGCCTTGTGCCCATCCACTACGACTCCCCGGTGGCTTCCGCCCAGGTAAAATCCTGCGTGCTGCTGGCTGGTCTCTACGCGGAGGGACAGACCTCCGTGACAGAGCCTGTCCCCTCCAGAGATCACACAGAGCGCATGCTCTCAGGATTTGGAGCTGAAATTACCTCCCGGGAACGCACTGCCACCGTGACCGGTCATCCCAGGCTCATCGGGCAGCATATCACGATCCCCGGCGATATATCCTCCGCCGCCTACTTTATCGCGGCGGGCCTGATCTGTCCAAATAGCGACCTCTACATCCGAAACGTCAACACGAATCCCACCCGCGCCGGCATTCTTACCGTAGCGAAACAGATGGGGGCAAAGATTACCCTGGAAAATCAGCGCGTCGTCTCCGGCGAGGAGGTCTGTGACATCCATGTTGTCTCATCCGATCTCCACGGCACCCAGATCGACAGGGAACTGATTCCCTCCCTGATCGATGAGATCCCCGTGATCGCCGTGATGGCAGCCTTCGCGGAAGGTACCACGGTCATCAAGGACGCTCAGGAACTGAAGGTAAAAGAATCCAACCGCATCGACTCTGTCACGGAAAATCTGAATGCCATGGGCGGGGATGCGATCCCGACGGAAGATGGCATGATCATCCGCGGCGGCCGTCCGCTGCACGGCGCCAGGATCCTGACCCGGTCCGACCACCGGATTGCCATGTCCTTTGCCATCGCCGGGCTGGCCGCGGACGGGGAGACCACTTTCGATGATCCGGGCTGCATCGACATCTCCTACCCGACATTTTTTGAAACGCTCCGCTCTGTGATGGATTCTCATCTTATTGATTGAAACATTGCAGTTTTTTGGCGGGCGATGCTGGGATATCGACGATGTTATAATGAATTTGCTGGGGATGTCCCTTGGCTATCCATATATCACTTTTACTCAAAATCGAAAAATGGACAGAGATGATCCTACAGCATTGACAATGAGAATACGCAAAAGCGGAAGGTAATCCACCAAATCAATGGCATTACCTTCCGCTTTTTGTCTATTAACCGTTTTTTACTCCTGCACTTCTTCCTTCCGGATCTCCTTCGTGCGGATCTCCTCTGTGATCGCAGCGATGAAGTCATCCAGCTTCTGGCTTCCCTCGTCGCCCTTGAACCGGCTGCGGACGGAGACTGTCTGCTCCTCTTCCTCCTTCTGGCCTACAACCAGCATGTAGGGGAGCTTATCCAGGCGGGCCTCGCGGATCTTGAATCCGATCTTCTCGGCTCTCTCATCCACCGTGCAGAGAATGCCGTTTGCCTTCAGCTTCTTCTCCACCGCCTTGGCGTAATCCATATACTTGTCGGAAATCGGCAGCACTCTTACCTGCTCCGGGCAGAGCCAGGTGGGGAATTTACCGGCGTATTTCTCAATCAGCCATGCCAGTGTACGCTCGTAGCATCCCATGGAAGTTCTGTGGATGATGTAGGGACGCACCTTCTCGCCGTTCTGATCAATGTAGTACATATCGAACTGCTCCGCCAGCAGGGCATCCCACTGAATCGTAATCATTGTGTCTTCCTTGCCGTACACGTTCTTGGCGTTGATATCCACCTTCGGTCCGTAGAAAGCCGCTTCGCCCACGTCCTCCACATAGTTGACACCGAGCTCGTCGAGAATATTTCGAATATCCTGCTCTGTCTCGTTCCAGACATCCGGATCGCCCATATATTTCTCCCTGTTGTTGGGATCCCACTTGGAGAGGTGATAGGTCACATCCTCCTCCACACCCAGCACGGTCAGACAGTATTTTGCCAAGGCCAGACAGTCCTTAAACTCCTTTACCATCTGATCCGGGCGCACGATCAGGTGTCCCTCGGAGATCGTAAACTGACGCACACGGGTCAGGCCGTGCATCTCGCCGGAATCCTCATTACGAAACAGGGTGGATGTCTCAGAGTAGCGCAGCGGCAGATCCCGGTAGGAATGCTGGGTTGCCTTATAGACATAGTACTGGAAAGGACAGGTCATGGGGCGCAGCGCCAGCACCTCTTTGTCCTTCTCCTCGTCTCCCAGAACAAACATACCTTCCTTATAATGATCCCAATGGCCGGAAATCTTGTAGAGATCGCTCTTGGCCATCAGAGGCGTCTTGGTGCGGATATAGCCCCACTCGTTGTCCTCCAGATCCTCGATCCAACGCTGCAGGGTCTGGATGATCTTGGCGCCCTTCGGCATCAGCAGCGGCAGTCCCTGTCCGATCACATCTACGGTAGTAAAGAGCTGCATCTCACGTCCCAGCTTGTTGTGATCGCGCTTCTTGATATCCTCCAGATGCTCCAGATAAGCCTTCAGCTCATCCTTCTTGGCGAAAGCCGTACCGTAGATTCTGGTCAGCATCTGATTCTTCTCGCTTCCTCTCCAGTAAGCGCCCGAGGAAGAAATCAGCTTGAAGGCCTTGATATTCTTAACGGACATCAGATGAGGGCCTGCGCACAGATCCGTAAAATCGTCTCCCTGGCGATAGAAGGAAATCTCCGCATCCTCGGGAAGATCCTCGATCAGCTCCACCTTGTAGGGCTCGTTCCTCTCCTTCATGAAGGCGATGGCTTCCTCTCTTGGCAGGGTAAAACGCTCCAGCTTTGCGCCCTCCTTGATGATCTTCTTCATCTCCGCTTCCAGCTTATCCAGGTCTTCCCTGGAGAAGGGTTCACACTCAAAATCATAGTAAAATCCGTTCTCGATGGAGGGACCGATAGCCAGCTTCGCCTCCGGATACAGCCGCTTTACCGCCTGAGCCAGCACATGGGATGTGGTGTGACGCAGGGCAGCCAGCCCCTTCTCGTCGCCCGCAGTCAGAATATTCAGCTCGCAGTCCTCGGAAATAACGGTGCGCAGATCCTTAACCTCTCCGTTTACCTCTCCGGCACAGGCCGCTCTCGCCAGCCCCTCGCTGATGTCGGAAGCAATCTCATAGATGCTTCTCGGATTGTCATACTCTTTCTTCGATCCGTCTTTCAATGTGATGATCATGTCTTCTTTCTCCTTCCTGAAAATGTAATGGCACATCTTTTGCTGTCATTCCCGTGAAATAAAAAATCCCCTGCAGCAAAAGATTACTGCAAGGGACGATAAGTTCTATCGCGGTTCCACCCTCGTTGCTTTTGTCCGATAAAGAAAAGGGACAAAGCCACTCATTCTGACGGTAACGGTGTCACCGGGCCGGATTAGGGCCACTCAAAGATGGTCTTCGGTCTGCTTCCCGCAAAAGCGCTTCCAGCGCAAGGCGCTTCTCTCTGGATACGTTCCCGCAGCCTACTGTTCTTCTCTACGTGTTACACACATTCTATGCCATAAATGTCTGCTTGTCAAAGACTTTTTTGCTTTTCCGCAATTATTTTTTGCCGCAGCAGAACTTATACTTTTTGCCGCTGCCGCAGGGACAGGGATCGTTTCTTCCCACCTTGACGGTGTTTCTCACGGTGTGAGCGTTCCGCTGATCCTTGTAGAGTTCTTTTCTTGTCTCCTCGTCAAAGATCTTTTCCCACTGGGGAAGATTGTAAAGCCAGTCCGCCTTCGCCTCCACCATGTTGCGGTACAGTTTCTCCTTGTCAAACGCCAGGGAAACCTCTGTATCCTCCTCCATGGTATCAATGGGATTCGGTGTTACCAGGCTCTCGTTGATGCCGTCGAGAAATCCCACCATGGGCATCAGTTCGATCTCATACTTCTCAGCCAGCTCTTTGACCGTGCCCTTAACCTCCTCGTCGGGGTTCTCCAGGAGTTTTTCATAAATTCCCTTCTCCAGCAGAAAATATCTCTGCCAGAATTCCTGCATGGTTTTCTGATCCTTGCTGGTATCATAGGCCATATTCTGCCACTGTTCCAATAATGTCATGGTTCCAGCCCTCTCTTCCTTTGCTTTTCTGCCATAGTATAGCAGACATTTCCAGCAATGACAATGTGGGATTTTTTAAATTTTTTTGAAAATATTGTATATATCTCCAGATTCTGCCCATAATACTAGTAATCCATAACAAATGTGGAACCCCTATCCACATATGGAGACACAAAAGAATGGAAATACTTATCCTCCCCCTTTTGTAGAGAGCTGCCGCATTGGCGGGCCGAAAGGTTCGAAAATGCGGCGGCTCTGTTGCATTTTATCATGGTTTCCGATATGATGAAAAACAGAAAGAAAAAGCACGGTTATTTGACCGGGAAAGGAACTCTATCATGGAAAAAGGAAAACGGATTCTCGCCATCATCGGCATCATTCTCCTCGTCGCTCTCTACGGGCTGACACTCTTCGCCGCTTTTTTCGACAATACGGACACCATGCGGTATCTGACCGCCTCCATCGCCGCCACTGTCGTCCTTCCGGTCCTCCTGTGGGTCTATCAGATGATCTATCGGCTCTTAAGAGACCGACGGGATGGATTTGGCCAGGAGGAAATGTCAGACGAGAAAAAAGACAGGCCTTCCCGTTCCTGACCAGGCCCATGCCGGCACCCCAGGGGCAGAGCTACTCCTTCGCCCCTCCATTTTCCGATGCAGAATCCTCTGTTCCGTCTTCGCTAACCTCCGCCTCAAAATCAGAAGCGGTCTTCTTTGTTATGTTATAGAGGGTCTGGTCCACCACATAGACTTTGCTGTGATCGTCGTTGATCAGCACATAGTACTCTCCTGTCATCTCATTGTACATCCCGATGGTAAACACCGTCTCCGCCCCGTCGGCGATCAGACGGATTTCTCCCAGGGGCGCATCGAAACCATAGTCGGAAGCCGTCACATTTTCCAGTACCCGGCTGGCTGAAACACTGGCAAAGGTATTCAGCGTATCATCCACCACAGCCTCATCCAGCGTCAGATCCCTGTGATTTTCGTCTACCCACACATCATTTTCCCGTTCCAGCGACAGTGTCTGCACACCGTTATTGTCACAATCCAGAGCGGTAATGGTATCCGGATCCGCCTTGAAAATTTCCGTGGAAGTATCATTCTCCTCATCCTGGGCTGCCTGCACCCGCTCATTGTAAATATGAATACCCCCAAGGCCCAGTGCCAGCAGAGCTAGCACCAGTACCAGAATCATAAATTGTCTTTTTACTTTTTTCATTTCAGAGTCTCCTTCTCCTTGCCCAGATGACAATACCTGTGATAATCAACACAATGGGAATCAGCATTCCCCACAAAAGTCCGTAGATCAGAACCGCGTTAGCGGATACGGTAAGGGTGGACACGGAGTAATCCTTGACCGGTATCACGACCGTCTGAGAGGAATCCTCCTCGGCCAAAAGTCCGTTTACCACACCGGAGAACAACTCCGCATTTCTCCCGGAAACAATATCATTGGCCGCGTCCGTAAACATCAGAGTCGCTCCGAAGACATAGATCTGGCCGCCCTGGTCTGTGGTCAGCGAAAGCCCGCCGATAAAGGATCCCTCCACGTCGCCTTCCTCCGCCTCGTAACTTGTAGCCTGACTGTAATGGGTTTTGGCTACAGCCGAATCCGATGTGGACAAAATCGTCGTGTAGGTGTAGGTATCATCGTCTGAAACCTGCAATCCAACCATAAAGGGCGCAAAGACAGAAGAATAACCGGTCAGATCTCCCGTCACATCTGTGGAGGCCACATAGGGAAGCAGATAATAGGGGTTCTGGTAATAATAGCTGTGGTCCAGATCCGCCACAATGCCGCCCGGGGAAGAAATTCCATAATCAGCCAGAAGTTTCTGATAGCGATCCAGCTGATCATAGGCTGCGTAATCCAGCGTCGCGAAAAGGGATCCCCCTGCCTCCAGATAGGCAGCTATCTTATTGTAATCATCCTCAGAGAGATCTGACTGGGGACCGTTGATGATAAGCGCCGCGCAATCCGCCGGTACAGCATCATTCTGCAGAAGATCCAGAGATTCCAGTTCTATATTGGCTTTGGTCAGCACATCCAGAAAATCCCCGGATATCTCCGTCTCATCATGACCGGTCAACTCATAGAATACCGGCATATCCTCCCTGGTCACATACTGCAGGGCGCTGGTAATCTGTCCCTCCCCGTCGTAGCCGGTCACTGTGGAATAATATCCGGAGGAATCCGTTCCGTACTCATAGATATCATCGTAGGAAATGACCATGGAGCGATCGCCGCTGACCACAAACAGACTGTTGGCAGATACCGACTGATCGGTATACTGGGCAGCAAAATTCGGGTTGACTGTAGGATCGATATAGGTAACGGTTATATGATCCGATCCCTCCTCATAATTAGTCAGAGTCTTCTTTAAAATATCGTCCGCATCATCCTTCGCCGACAGCACATAGATTGTCACATCCTGATCCAGGGAGCCCAGATACTCTCTCGTATCGTCTGTGATAGAGTACAGCTTCTGATCCGTCACATCGAAGGAAGTCCAGGTCTCCGGCAGCATCGCCATTCCCGCGTTGAGCGCCACGACGATCGCCATTCCTGCCGCCACGGTTCCCACACTGAAGACGGAGAGACTGATCTTTCTCCTGCTGACTGTCCACCGCCGTTTCTGGATGACCTGAGTCGTCAGAAACAGGCAAAGACCGATCAAACTGAGATAATAGACCACCGCGGTAAGGGAAAAGCTCCCGCTCATCAGATCCTCCAGAGGCGACAGCAGATCATAGCAGCCGAGAATCCTCGTGAGAAGATTCCCCGAAGATGAAATCAGCCCGGTAATGGACTGCATCATATAACCCACAAACAGCAGCGCAAAGGTAATGACAGCCGAAATGACCTGACTCTCCGTCAAAGAGGAGACAAACTCACCGATGGCAATACAGGCCAGACCGTAAAGCCAGAAACCGAAGATGGCCACATAGGTCTCCAGAACCGGAATTTCTCCAAAAAGGAGCAGCACTACCGGGGCGATACAGATAACCAGGACACTGATGGTGTAGATTGTCGCCAGGGCCAGAAATTTTCCAAAAACAATCTTTCCCACCGACACCGGGGATGTCAGCAGAAGCTGATCCGTGCGGGCCCGGCGCTCCTCCGCCAGCACCCGCATGGTCAGAACCGGTACTGTGATAAGAAAGATAAAGGAGATCGCCGAGAGGGAATAGGCAATATACGGATATCCATAACTCAGGTTATAGACAAAGAAATACAACCCGAACAAAAACAGCGTGACCCCCAGAAACAGCCAGGCGATCACATTGTGAAACAACGATGTTAATTCTCTTTTCCAGATGGCTTTCATGCCTCGTCCTCCTCACTCTGATCAGTCAATTCGATAAATATCTCCTCCAGGGACTGACTTTCCACCCGCATCTCCAGAATAATCATATTCTGTTTTGCCAGCGTGAGAGAGACGATCTCCCGGATATCCTCTTTTGTCGTCCCGGACAGGAAAAGTTTCCATATGCCGTCGCGCTCTTCCTCTGTCTCCTGTCCGCTCTCGAGAAGTTTCACGTCGGAGACCTGGGGAAGTTCCTCCAGCACAGATTTTGCCAGCACGCCATCCCCCTTGATGGTAATGTGAAGACACTGCTGGGTCTGCAGTTTCTCCGAGAGATGTTCCACTGTATCGCTGGCCACGATTTTCCCGTTGGAAATGATAAACACATAATCGCAGACCGCACTGGCCTCCGAGAGAATATGGGTGCTGAGAATGACGGTATGCCGCTCTTTCAGCTTTTTGATCAGTTCCCGCATCTCCAGCATCTGCTTCGGATCGAGACCTGAAGTCGGTTCATCCAGGATCAGAATCGGCGGATACCCCAAAAGAGCCTGGGCAAGCCCCACTCTCTGTCGATATCCCTTGGACAGATTGCGGATCAACCGCCCCTGCATCTCGTCGACTCTCACATCCTCCATCACAGAGCGAACCGCCTTCGCCCGCTCCTTTCTGCCGATACCCTTCAGTTCCGCAGCGAAATCCAGATATTCCCGCACGGTCATATCCGGGTACAGCGGCGGCACCTCCGGAAGATAACCGATCTGACGCTTGACTAGTTCCGGTTCCTCCAGAATATTGTGTCCGTCGATGACCACATCCCCGCTGGTCGCCCCGATGTAACCGGTCATAATGTTCATCGTGGTGGTCTTTCCGAAAACCGTAAATCTTTCCCGGCTTCATGCTGATATTCAGGTCGTTTACAGCCTTCCGATCTCCGTAAGTTTTTACCAGATGGCGTATTTCAATCACAAGCGCTCCTCCTTTTCCGTCATTGTGAGCATCGGGGATTCACGAAAAATTTTGTCGGACATATCCCCGATACCACTACATACTATGGAAAAATTATGCATTTTATATGAAGAACCTGTGACTTTTTTATGAACTCCCTATGTTTGACACAAAAAAAACAGATCTCTAACTTACTGTCGTAAGTCAAAAATCCGTTTTCTCTTTTCATTCTATTTGCGCTTATTTTGGCCTTTATATCAACCGTCGTCTGTCAGAATACATACACACTTTTTTTTAGAAGAAATCCAGAGAAAAATCCTTTGATTAACATTCCGTGTCTCCCATCGAACCTGAGAGCCAGTCATAAACTCTGACGCGTCAATGACTGTCTTATCCTCAAACGTACTGTCAGATCTCTCTGCTGAATAGTTCGCCATCATCAAATAGTCCTGAAAAGATCGTTTGATTGTATCATTATTTTCCATGTTGATCTGCTCGTAAAAAGAATCTCCTTCCGGAACAGATACCTCAAAATATCTCGTGCGCTTTCCCTGAAAATCATAAGGTGTTTGGTCGTAGTATGTGACATCCCACTCTTCCGGCTCCTTAAGATCAAATTTTTCGAAATAGCCTTCTAAAATATGTTCCGGAGATGGTTTTTCTGTTATCCTTTTCACACAGACAATTACCATCCCTGCCAGCAAAATCAGAACAACAAAAAATAAGAAGCGATTTATTTTCTTTTCCCTATCCATATTATATATCTCCTCCAACCCCACTATATCATGGAGAAAATGTTATTTCAAGATAATTATTTATTGTTTTTCGATAAACATCTATTAAAAAACACCTGAGATAACTTTGATTGTGTCTCAGGTGTTCTCTTGCTAAAATAAAAACCTTTCCCTATTTAGTTCAACCATCAGGAACGATAAATAATATCATCTCTTCCCGGTCCGTTGGAAACCATGGTAATGGGGAATCCGATCTCCTTCTCGATAAACTCGATATAGTTTCTGCAGTTCTCCGGCAGATCCTCGTATTTGCGGATACCGCGGATATCGCACTTCCATCCAGGAAGCGTCTTGTATACCGGCTTTGCCTTCTCCAGTCGCCAGGTAACCGGGAAATCGGTGGTTACCTCTCCGTCGATCTCATATCCCACGCAGACGGGAATCTCATCCAGATATCCGAGCACATCCAGAACCGTGAATGCCACGTCCGTGGTTCCCTGCATCCGACAGCCGTACTTGCTGGCCACACAGTCAAACCATCCCATTCTTCTGGGCCGTCCTGTGGTGGCCCCGAACTCTCCGCCGTCGCCTCCACGACGTCTCAGCTCATCTGCCTCATCGCCGAAAATTTCGCTGACGAATGCGCCAGCCCCCACTGCGGAGGAGTATGCCTTGCAGACCGTAACCACCTGCTCGATGGACTGTGCGGGGATGCCGGCTCCCACCGCGCCGTAAGCGGCCAGCGTGGAGGAGGATGTCACCATCGGATAGATTCCGTGATCCGGATCCTTCAGCGTTCCCAGCTGACCTTCCAGGAGAATCTCTTTTCCTTCCTTGAGCGCGTTCCAGAGGAAGGAGGATACATCGCAGACAAAGGGAGCAATCATATCCCGATAGGTATGCAGCGTCTCCAGAAGTTCCTTCGGATCCAACAGCGGTTTGTGATACAGGTGCTCCAGAAGCACGTTCTTGGTCTCACAGGTTCTCTCCACCTTCTCCTTCAGGAGTTCGTCATCGAAAAGCTCGCTGACCTGATAACCGATCTTCGCGTATTTGTCAGAATAGAACGGCGCGATACCGGATTTCGTAGATCCGAAGGATGCCTTGCCCAGACGCTCCTCCTCGTACTGATCAAACAGAATATGGTAGGGCATCACAATCTGTGCCCGGTCGGACACCAGAATCTTCGGCATGGGCACACCCTGGTCGGTAATGGACTTGATCTCATTGCACAGCACCGGAATATTCAGCGCTACGCCGTTTCCGATCACACTGGTGGTATGGCTGTAAAACACGCCCGACGGCAATGTGTGCAAGGCAAATTTACCGTAATTGTTCACAATTGTGTGCCCTGCGTTCGCCCCTCCCTGAAAACGCACGATGATATCGGCGTTCTTCGCAAGCATATCTGTAATTTTTCCTTTTCCCTCGTCGCCCCAGTTGGCGCCGACAACTGCTTTTACCATGTTCTTCTCCTCCTGCTCTCTATTAACAACCGCCTGTCTTCAGGCGAAGGTCTTCCTTACACATCCAGCATCTTCGTGCAGGTAATGGCAAGCGCTCCCGGTCCGATATGGCAGGACACGCTCAGTGACAGCGGATCTACCATAATATCATGGTCCGGCCAGATGGCCTGAGCCTCCTCTTTGAACTGCATAATCGCTTCCTCATTGTGGGTATGGGCCATGGCAATCTTGGTATGCTTTCCGTCCGGATCGTGAAGAACCTGGTCCATATCTGTCTTGATGGCATCCAGCATGATCTGCTTTGCCTGCTTGATCGTTCTCGCCTTCGCGAAAGCGTCCAGCTTCTCTCCCCGGATCTGCAGAACCGGTTTCAGTTTCAGCAATGTTCCCAGGGCCGCAGCTGCCGGTGTGATTCTTCCGCCCTTCTTCAGATAGGTCAGGGTATCTACCATGATATAAATCGTGGATTCAAACTTGGTAGCCTCCAGAATATCCCGGATCTCCGCCGCCGTCTTCCCGTGCTCTGCCATCTTCATGGCCTCAAAAACGGTCTGTTTCATGGTAACAGAGATTCTCTGGTTATCTACCACAAAAACCTTTCCCTCATAGTCCTGGGCCAGAGCCTTTGCGGTGGCACAGGAACTGCTGAGTCCGCTGGACATGGGTATGTACACGATTTCATCGTAATCCTTCAGCAATGCTTCCCAACGGTCAATCAGATCCCCCACAGCCGGCATGGATGTGGAGATATCTCCGCCCTTCTCCAGCATTCTATAAAAATCTTCCTGTGTCAGGTCGATGTCCTCGTAATAAAGCTTTCCGTCAATGTAAAAGGGCATCGGCACGACAGTAATCCCGAGTTCCTTCGCCTGCGACTGGGTAATGCCGCTGTTGCTGTCTGTCATAACTGCAACTTTGCTCATCTTCTCTCCTCGCTTTCCAATATATAGGTATGTATTTGACTCACATACGTTTATCATGATAACATAACTTCCCTTTTCAGACAATCATTTCAGCGAAAAAGAACGGAAAAACAGAAAAAGGACAGAAAAAAGGACGCCGCGACAAGCGCGGCGCCCGGTAAAATCGATTTACATCATTCCCATTCCCGGATTTGCAGGTGCTTCCGGAGCGGGCTCTTTGATGTCTGCCACAACAGACTCTGTGGTCAGCAGAGTGGATGCAACAGAGGTAGCGTTCTGCAGGGCCGTTCTGGTTACCTTTACCGGATCCAGGATACCTGCGGAAACCATATCCTCGTAAGTCTCATGGTAAGCGTCGAATCCGACACCCGGATCAGACTCTTTTACCTTGTTGATGATCACAGATCCCTCAAGACCTGCGTTGTCAGCGATATAGTAGAGAGGAGCCTCCAGAGCCTTCAGGATAACCTTGGCACCGGTCTTCTCATCTCCCTCGAGAGTATCAGCAAGCTTTGCCACTTCCTTGGTAGCGTGGATGTAAGCGGAACCGCCTCCGGCGATAATACCTTCCTCCACAGCCGCTCTCGTTGCGTTCAGCGCATCTTCCATACGAAGCTTGCTCTCCTTCATCTCGGTCTCGGTGGCAGCGCCCACACGGATGACAGCTACGCCGCCGGCGAGTTTTGCGAGACGCTCCTGCAGTTTCTCTCTGTCGAAATCGGATGTCGTCTCCTCAATCTGCGCACGGATCTGAGCAATTCTCGCGTTGATCGCGTCCTTATCGCCCATGCCGTCCACGATGACGGTATTCTCCTTCTGAACCTTGACGGACTTTGCACGGCCAAGCTGATCAATGGTAGTATCCTTCAGCTCCAGGCCGACCTCCTCGGAGATGACCTGACCGCCGGTCAGAATCGCGATATCCTGCAGCATCTCTTTTCTTCTGTCGCCATAACCCGGAGCCTTCACAGCAACTACGTTGAAGGTTCCACGCAGCTTATTCAGAATCAATGTGGTAAGCGCTTCGCCCTCCACATCCTCAGCGATGATCAGAAGTCTCGCTCCGGACTGTACGATCTGCTCCAGCAGCGGCAGGATCTCCTGAATGTTGCTGATCTTCTTATCGGTAATCAGGATGTAGGGATCATCCAGAACCGCTTCCATCTTATCCATATCCGTTGCCATATATGCGGAGATATAACCACGGTCAAACTGCATACCTTCTACCAGATCCAGCTCGGTCTTCATGGTCTTGGACTCCTCAA
>ERZ1643249.2622-NODE-2622-length-16607-cov-6.491723_pt1 | contig 16607 bp, 7 predicted proteins | sample MGYA00579263_ERZ1643249 | MGnify/ENA primary metagenome ERZ1643249 (study PRJEB29033, sample SAMEA4952264) | chicken gut metagenome | biome: Broiler Chicken; feature: Gastrointestinal Tract; material: Caecum | place: Ireland | collected 2018 | study: Broiler...
TTGCCCACCTGCACGCAAGCGGGAAGAGAAGAGCGCACCTGCTCTCTCTGCGGCGAGACCGAAGAGCGCTCCGTCCCCGCGACGGGGCACAGCTGGGGCGCATGGCAGACGGCGCTTTTGCCCACCTGCACGCAAGCGGGAAGAGAAGAGCGCACCTGCTCTCTCTGCGGCGGGACCGAAGAGCGCTCCGTCCCCGCGACGGGTCACAAGTCGCTCGCAGGCGTGGCGGCGCTTCCGCCCACCTGCACCGAAAACGGCAATACCGCGTATTGGTTCTGTTCCGACTGCAATACATATTATTCGGACGCGGAAGGTGCTCATGCCCTCAAAGAGGGGGAATGGATCCTTCCCGCGACGGGGCACAACATGACGCAGATCCCGTGGAGCTATCCGACGTGCGAGGCGGACGGGGTCATGGAGCACTGGTACTGCGCCGACTGCGACACGTACTATTCGAACGCGGCGGGCAGCGAAGCGCTCGAAGAGGGGGAATGGATCCTCCCCGCGACGGGACATACCTGGTCAACGGAGTGGGAGTTTGACGAGAATTTGCACTGGCATGAATCGGCCTGCGGGCACGTCGGGCTGAAAAAGGACGAGGCGCCGCACTCCATGCAGGAGGGCGTGTGCGCGGTCTGCGGCTACGAAGAGGAAGATGCGCAGGGCATGATCTTCAAGGCGATCGAGGGCGGCTATGAGCTGAGAGGCGTAACGTATGCGGCGGAAGGGGAGTTCGTCGTCCCCGCGACCTACCGCGGAAAGCCCGTTCTCTCCCTCGGGAACAACGCCCTGATGGGCATGCGGGTCACTTCCGTCGTCCTGCCGAACGGCCTGCTGAACATCGGTGCGGGCGCGTTCGACTCCTGCACACAGCTGACGGAGCTCGTCGTCCCCGACAGCGTGACGAGCATGGGCGAAGGGGCGATCGCCTTTTGCACCTCGCTGAAAAAGCTCACCCTTCCCTTTGTCGGCGCGGCGAGAGACACGTGGCTGAACGGGCAGATCGCCTATCTGTTCGGCCTGAACAACTACATAGAAGAGACGGGCAACAGTATCCCCGCATCCCTCGAAGAGGTGACCGTAACGGGCGGGAGCGCGCTCCAAAGCTACGCGCTTTCGGGCTGTAAAGGGCTTCGCTCCGTGACCCTTCCCGACGGGCTCCTGCGCGTGGGAGAGGGCGCCTTTTCCGATTGCCCCGCGCTGGAAACGCTCGTGCTTCCCGATACACTGGAAAGCCTCGGCGCATGGGCGCTGCGCGGCTGCACTTCGCTCTCGCACATCCTCCTTCCCGACGGGCTCCTGCGCGTGGGAGAGGGCGCCTTCTACGGCTGCGCGCTCACCGAGATCTCTCTGCCCGCTTCGATCGTCGAAATCCCCGACAGCGCCTTTAACGGCTGCGCCTCGCTCGCAAACGTGACGAGCGGCGCGGCGATCGAAAAGATCGGCGGCAATGCCTTCTACGGCTGCACCTCGCTTTCGTCCTTCCCCTTCGCGGAGGGGCTCCGCGTCGTCGGCGTCAGCGCCTTTTACGCTTCCGCTCTGGAGCGCGCGGAACTGCCCGACGGGGTGACGGAGATCGGATACGGGGCGTTCCAACGTTGTGCCTCTCTCCGCGCCGTCCGCATCCCCGCGAGCGTCGTCAGTGTCGGCGGGAGCGCCTTCCGCTACTGCCCCGTGCTCGCCGAAGTGACCTATGCCGCCGCGCTTTCCGATCTCGGCGAAAACGAAGACGTGTTCCAGGGTTCCGGAGAAGAGGCGGAACGTACGGTGCTCACCGTTGCCGCGGGCACGCAGTACATCCCCGCGCGGCTGTTCAACGAGTTCTACGGGCTGAATGAAGTGGTCCTGCCCGACAGCGTGACCTCGATCGGCGAAAGCGCCTTTGCTTCCTGCTATGCGTTGGACACCGTGCATGTCGGCGCAGGCCTTCTCCGCGTCGGTGCGGGCGCCTTTGAAGGGTGCGGCCTCACGTCCGTGCGCATCGCGTCCGTCGCGGCATGGAGCGCGATCGAATTTGCCGACGCACAGGCGAATCCTCTGCATGCCGCAGGGAGGCTTTCCACGGCGCAAGGGGAGCCGATCGCGGACATCGTCCTGCCCGAAGGCGTCGCGCGCATCGGCGCCTACGCGTTCACGGATCTAAGCTCCCTTTCGTCGCTGACCATTCCCGCGAGCGTTCGGAGCATCGGGGCGGGCGCCTTCCGAGGTCTCGACCCCTCCGCGCGCGTGCAGGCGGTAGATCTCTCCGCATGGTGCGCGATCGACTTCGAGGACAAGGACTCCAACCCGCTGTATTCTACCCATACCCTCTGCCTTGAAGGCGAAGCGGTCACCGACCTTGTCCTGCCCGCAGGCGTGGTTTCCGTCGCTCCGCGCGCCTTCCTCGGCCTGAGCGGATTGCAGAGCGTCGCGTTCCCGGACGGTCTGGAGCGCATCGGCGAAGAGGCGTTTTACGGCGCGCGCTCGCTCACTGCGCTCGAACTTCCGCAGACGCTCGTCGGGATCGGCGCTTCCGCGTTCGAGAGTGCTTTCCGAATCTCTTCGCTTTCGCTTCCTGCCTCCGTTGTTTCGGTGGGGGCGGGCGCCTTTGCGGGCTGTTCCGCCATCGCCGAGCTCTCGTTGCCCTTCCTGCCGGGAGGATATCTTGGCTACATCTTCGGCGGGACGAGCGCGGAGGACAATCAATTCAGCCTCTCCTCTGCGCTTACATCCGTCTCGGTCGCGGGCGGCGACATCGCCGAAAAGGCGTTTTACGGCTGTTCCTCGCTGATCTGTGTCGAATTGGGCGAAGAGGTTTCGCGCATCGGCGCGCAGGCGTTTTACAACTGTACGGGGATCGAGGAACTTTCCGTTCCCGCGGGCGTGACGGAGATGGGAGAAAACGTCTTCGGCAACTGCGAGGCGCTCCGTTCGCTCGTCCTTCCCTTCCTGGGCGGCACGGCGCAGGAGCAGGGCTATCTCGGCCGCTTGTTCGGCGCGACCGCGGCGGCGGGGCAGGGGGATTTCCTGCCGCAGTCGCTTGAAGACGTCACCGTGCTGGGCGGCGGGCTCGCTCCGTCCGCGTTCGCGGAATGCGATAAGCTCGGCTTTGTCGCGCTTCTCTCGGGCGCGGCGCTCCCCGAACGGACATTCTACGGCTGCGCTTCGCTCGCCGACGTCTCCCTTCCCGCGGGCATGAACGAGCTGGGCGCATATGCCTTTTACGGCTGTACCCGCCTTGCGGGGATCGGCCTGCCCGATTCTCTCTCCGCGATAGGGGAGGGTGCGTTCGGCGGCTGCACCCGTCTTGCGGGCATCGCCCTTCCCGCGGCCCTTTCCGAACTGGGCGAAGGCGCGTTCGGCGGCTGCACCCTTTTGAAAGAGGTGACTTTCGGCGGCGGCGCGCCCCGCATCGGCGCGCGCGCCTTTGCAGACTGCGGCGAACTCACGAGTATTTCCCTGCCCGCGGAGACTTCTTCGCTGGGCGCGGGCGTGTTCGAGGGCTGTGCAAAGCTCGCCGAGCTCGGCATTCCCTTTGTCGGCGCGCAGAAAAACGGAACGGAAAACACCCATTTCGGGTATCTGTTCGGCGCGGCGGGCAAGGAGGACAACGGCGAAAGCCTTCCCGAATACCTTCGCAAGGTCACGATCGCGCACGGCGACGTCGCGCCGTACGCCTTCTACGGCTGTGCGGTGCTCGAAAGCGTCGTCCTGCCCGAAGATCTGACCGATATCGGCGAGGGCGCGTTCGAAAACTGCGCGGGGCTGACCGAGGCGGAGATCCCCGTCGGCACGCAGAGCATAGGCTTTGCCGCCTTCCGCGGCTGCGACGGGATGATGCGGCTCTCCCTTCCCTTCACGGGTGCGGCGTGCGACGCCGCCGACACGCATTTCGGCTATATATTCGGCTCGCTCAAAATGGACCGCCAGGGCGAAGATCTGCCCCTGTCTCTGCGCTTTGTCACGCTCACCGACGGCACTTCCGTCCCCGCAAACGCATTTTTCGGTTGCGCACAGCTGGGCGAAGTCGTGCTCTGCGAGAACACGGCGTCCGTCGGCGCGTACGCGTTCAGCGGCTGCGGCGGGCTGTTCACGATCACCCTTCCCGCATCTCTCGGGTCGATCGGCGAAAATGCCTTTACGGGATGCCCCAAACTCCTTGAGGTGTTCAACAAGAGCGCGCTCCCGATCTCGGCGGGCGATTCGGGGTACGGCGAGGTCGCGAGCAGTGCCAAAAACGTCTACACGCAGGAGGGCGGCTCAAAGTACACACAGACGCAGGACGGATATCTCTTCTACTATGACGGGGAGAAACTTTTGCTCGTCGACTGTCTCGGCGCGCAGACGTCGCTCGTCTTGCCCGAAGTCCCCGAGGCGTTTGCGGGCATATTCACCTACGACATCGCGCCCTATGCGTTCGCCCGCCACAACTCGGTCGTATCGGTCGTCTTCCCGGGCGGTTCGATAGAGGTCGGCGAGGTCGGCTATTCGGCGTTCGAAGGGTGCGCCTCTCTGCGTACCGTCTCTGCGGGGACGGTGGGCAGCATCGGAACGGACGCGTTCAGCGGCTGTGAAAAGCTGGAAAACGTCGTGTTCGGGACGGTGCGCGGATACATCGGCGAAGGCGCGTTCGCGGGCTGTGCGGCGCTGAAGGGCATCTCGCTCGGCGCTTCGCCCGTCTCTGTCGGCGCGGATGCGTTTGTCGGCACGGCATATTTTGCGGACGCGCAGAACCGCACGGACGGCGTGCTGTACATAGGGGACCACCTGATCGACGCGGAGGGCGTTTCGGGCGAATACGCGGTGCGTGAGGGCACGCTCTCTATCGCCGCGGGCGCGTTTGCGGGCAACGGCGGACTCACTTCGATCACCCTTCCCGCGTCGCTGGTCACGATCGGTGCGGGCGCGTTCGAAAACACCGCTCTCGCGAGCGCAGTCTTTGCGGATACCGAATGGTGGCGGACGTATACGGACATCGGATGCAGTGCGGGCGGGCAGGACCTTTCGGGCGATCGTGTCGCGAATGCGGAGACGATCGCAAGCGATCTGCGCGTTTCGGAGAGATATTGGAAAAAAGGCTGACCGACTTTACGGTTTCGGGCGGGCGCGCGGAAAGCGCGCCCGCCTTTTGTTAAGGCGGAAAGCCGAACACCCGCCCGCGCAAAAAGGCGTTTCTGAAGGAATTCAACGACTATCTGGGGACGTGAAAAAATGAGCGCGCTTTTTGTCTATAAATTCTTCTTCATGACCGAACTTCTGGTCGCGGAACTGATGGTCTCCTCCCGCAAGCCGAAGCGCAGGCTCTTTGCCCTCCGCGCGGCCGCGGGCGTCGCGTGCGCATACCTGATCGTCTTTTTCTTCCCGCTCCCCGAGGCAATCGCCTATACGGGCTGGTATTCCTGCCTCATGTTCCTGTTCTTCTTCGCGCTGACCCTGCCCCTGCTCGCCTTCGTGTATGCGATCCCGTGGAATGAGGTGCTCTTCCTCGCCGTCGTCGCCTATACGATCAAACACCTCTGCTATTCGATATTCATGCTGATCGGGGTCACCACGAACCTGAGCAGTATCGTCAATCTGTATTCCTCCGCGCCCTTTGCGGGGGAGAGCATCGACTATGCGCAGATCTTTTGCCTGCTCATCTATTTTTGTACCTATACTTTCTATTATACGGTGCTGTATTTCGTCATCGGGGTGCGCGTCAACCGCCGCGAACTCATACGCTTAAAGACCGTTCAGCTCCTGTTCGTCTCCGCATTTGCCCTGCTCGTGGACATCGTGCTCAACTCCTTTGTCGTGTACGAGACACAATCCAACAGGACGGGCGGGATCGTGGACAACTGTTTCAACATCCTTTGCTGTCTGCTCGTGTTCTATGTTCAGCTCAATCTCCTGCAGATCAAGGAGGTCTCGCACGAGAAAAAGGTGGTCAGCGAGATGCTGCGGCAGGCGCAGGCGCAATATCTGTACCATAAGGAGAACATAGAGCTGATCAACATAAAGTGCCATGACATACGGCATCAGATCCACGGCGTTCTCGGACAGAGCAACATCGAGCGCACGGAGGCGGAAAAGATCAGCGAGGCGACCTCCATCTACGACACGCTCGTGCACACGGGCAACGAGGCGGTGGACATCCTGCTCACCGAAAAGAGCCTCGTCTGCAAGAACAAGCAGATCGATCTGACCTGCATGGCGGAATGCGGCGGGCTCTCGTTCATCCGCGACAGCGACCTGTATGCGCTCTTCGGAAATCTCATGGACAACGCGATCGAGGCGGTCTCGCAGATCGCGGAAAAACAGCGCCGCTGTATCGCGCTCAACGTACATACCGTGCAGTCCTTCGTCACCGTCACCGTAAAAAATTATTATGTCGGCGAGATCGCGTTTTCCCCCGACGGCTTTCCGCTCACGAAAAAGGAAAACAGCGATTACCACGGATTCGGTGTAAAGAGCATCTTTCTGATCGCCGAAAAGTACGGCGGGAGCGTCTCCCTCCGCACGGAAGGGGGCGTTTTCAAGGTCAACATTCTCTTTCCGCTTCCCGAACAAAGCTGACGCCGCCCTCACTTTGTGCAAGGCAAAGCGGGCGCACAAAACACAAACGACAAAAAGAGAGGACGAACGGCAGGATTTTCTGCCGTTCGTCCTCTCTTTTTTTGCGTTCGTCCGCGCGGCGCCGTCGTTTGTCCGCCGCCCGCATTCTCTCGTCGCGCGGGCCTTGAAAAGGTGGGAAAGGGCTGTTAAAATAGTGGCCGAAAAGGGACGGCGGAGCTCATCGCGCGCAGAGCCGCCGCCCGTCAATGATTAGGAGGTAGGATATGAAACGATTCAAGATGCTGTCGGCGCTCGCGCTCGGCTGTCTGTTGGCGGGAAGCCTGGGCATGCTGGCAGGGTGCGGACCGGAGAAGGGCCCCGAGACCGATCCCGACGAGCCCGTGCTCAACTTCGTGGCGGTGGACGGGACCAACTGGGATGCGGACGTGACCATCGAGCAGAAGACGTTCAAGCTGTCTTTGGACCTGAATGCGGACAACACCCTTTCGCTTGCGGGCACCTGCACGGGCAAAGCACAGAGCAGCGGCGGCGGCCCGGGCGGCGGTTTCCCCGGCGGCGGATTCCCCGGCGGCGGATTCCCCGGCGGCGGATTTCCCGGCGGCGGGACGGACCAGCCCGAGGAAGAGGAGCCCGAAGAGCCCGAGATCACCGATTATTCCGTGTTCAACTTCGAGATGGAGGGGACCTGGACGGAAGAAAAGGGATTCGGCTATGTGCTGACCATGGACGACAAGGATGACACGGTCATCCACGTCAACTTCGACACGACGTCGGGCAGACATTATTTCAATTACTACATCGCGCCGACGCTGGACGGCGAGCAGGCGGACGAGGCGCTCGTGCGCATGGAAGCGCGCGACTCCGCTTACCGCAAGACGCTGGACGCAAACTATAAGATTTACGAAGAGCGCACCTGCACGTATATGTTCCGCGGCGGCCAGGAAGGCGGCTCGGGCAACCTCTCTTCCGCGTGGGTGTACCTGATGCCCGACGGCTCGCTCGTCTCCATCAGCGGCACTTCCAACAGCCTCACCTACAACGGCAAGGGCAGCTGGTCGGAGGACAAGACGGCGCACGTCATTACGATGGACATCAACGGCACCGCGTACAAGACCAACGCCTACTGCGACACGGAGGGGCGCGAGGGCTACCGCATGGAGTACTCCGTCTCCTCGTTCGGCGGCTCTTCGAGCATGAACCTCTACGCTTCCTGCGACGTCTCCAAGTACACCTGGGATCTGTATACGGATGCGGACTTTGAAGGGGCGAACATCCTGACGCTCACGAGCGCGGATTACAGTCTGCTGCTCACCGAAAAGGGCTATGCGAACATCGTGGACGCCGCGACGGGCAAGACCAAGTCTTTTGCGGGCAACTACACGACGGACGAAAACGGCAACTATGTCATCACGACGCAGTACGGCACCTACACCTCCGTCAAAGAGGGCTCGACCGTGACCATGGAAGTGCATTTCCCGACGAAGACAGGTTTCGGTCCCTTCGTGCAGACGGTCGAGACGGTCGTGATCTTCACGGCGACGGTCTGATGGGGGAACATAGATGAACGCTCCCGCACAACAAAGATTACAGACGCTCAAGCGCATCGCAAAGCCGCTCCGCATCGCCTCTCTCGTGTTTGCGATCGTCGGCGCGCTGGCCGTCGTGCTCTTTTTGCTCATGCCCGCCGCAAACCTGCAGACGGACATCGGCAAATACGCTGACGGCTACAACTACTACGGCTGGCAGCTGACCTTTCTCGGCTGCGGCTACATCCCCGTCGCGATCTTCGCGCTGTTCGAGCCCGCGGGCTCGCTGGCGGGCGACTATGTCCCCAATACTTACGATTTCGGATTCAACATCTGGACCACCCTCGCGGTGATCCTGCCCGTTGTCGCCGCCATCGTCTGCGGCATCGTCAAGCTGAAGATGAAAAACCGCGGCAAGGCCGTCTGCGAGTTCGTCATGGCGGCGTGCTTCCTGTTCGGCGGCATCCTGCTGCTCAACGTCGTGCCCCTGTCGACGCTCGTCGCGTCCGATCTGGGCGCGGGCACGGGCTTCCGCATGCAGATCCTGCAGTCCGCGCTGGATGCGGGCACCTATCGCCTGCTGGCGTATCCTGTCGTTCTCTTCGTCATCTGCCTGCTCGCGGCGATCGTCAAGGCGGGCAACGGGGCGTTCCTGCTCTATCAGCGGTCGTATGCCCGCAAAAACAGACCCAATAACATCTCCATGGAGGAAAAAAATGGAAACAAATAACGCAAAGAAAAAGTGGATCGCACTCATCTCTGCGGTCGGATGCGTCCTTCTGGCGCTGATGATCGCCGTGACGTGCGTCATGTATTCCTTCCGCGAATACATGGATCAGTTCCTCGGTCGCGGCGACCGCGTCGTCACAGACAGCGGCGAAGGACTGGATGCGGACTATATCGACTTCGAGTGCAACAGCAAAGAGGAAGCGCTCGCAAACGCTCAGGCGATCACGCAGGAGACTGCGGAAGAGGGCATCGTCCTTCTCAAGAACGAGAACAACGCGCTGCCCCTCGCCAAGACGGCAAAGGTGACCATCCTCGGCTATTACAGCTGGCACAACAACATGTCGGGCGGCGAGGACCCCGCCACGACGGACGGCGCCGTCTCCATCGGCAAGGGCCTGGAGGAGTACTTCGACACCAACGAGGCGGTCAACGACCTGTATGACGCCGCGAAGGGCGAGTTCACCGATCCCGCCGCGTCGCTGGATTCCGCGAAGTCCACCTTCGCCGAGTACAACACCGCGATCATCACCGTCAAGCGCAACTCGGGCGAGGGCAACGACCAGGTCACCAATTCGGGCTCCGCGGAGTACAACCGCACGGGACTTTCGATCAACAACGCGGAACTCGCGCTCATCGACTATGCCTGCAAGAACTTCGGCAAAGTCATCCTCGTCGTCAACGCGGCGAACACGATGGAGCTCGGCTTCCTTGACGAAGACGATCCCAACATGAACAACGGCATCTACACCGACCCTTACAGCAAGAAGCAATATGACTTCTCCAAGCTGGACGGCGCGCTGTGGGCGGGTTGCGTGGGTTCGCAGGGCGGCAAGGCGCTCGCGCGCATCCTCGGCGGCGAGGTCAATCCCTCCGGCCATACCCCCGACGTCTATGCGCGTTATCTGCGCAACGACCCGACGTATGTCAACTTCGGCAGCTTCGAGTACACCAACAGCGCCTCCCTCAACTCCTATGCGACAAAGACCTATTTCGTCGAATACGAGGAGGACATCTACATCGGCTACCGCTACCATGAGACGGCGGCGGCAGAGGCGGCAAAGGGCAACTACGAGGGCTACGACTACGACACGGAAGTCGTCTATCCCTTCGGCTACGGCCTCTCCTATACGACTTTCTCGCGCGAATACGAGGGCACGCCTACCTATGACGAGGCGAGCGAGACCTTCACCTTCAAGGTGAAAGTCACCAACACGGGCGACAAGGCGGGCAAGGGCGTCGCGCAGATCTACGTCAACGTGCCCTGGCAGGAAGGCCAGGTCGAAAAGGCGCACGTCGTGCTCGGCGGCTTCGCAAAGACGGCTGTGATCCAGCCCGGCGCTTCCGAGACGGTCACCATCGAGATCAAACAGGATTACTTCACTTCCTATGACTATGTGACCGAAAAGGCATACCTCCTCGATGCGGGCGATTACAAGTTCTACCTCGCCTCCGACGAAGAGGGCAGCCACAGCTGGGCGAGCATCGACGAGATGACCGAGTCCGAGCGCTCCAAGGTGCTCTGGACGTACGAGATCAAGGAGAAGATCGTTTTCAACGAGGCAAACGGCAAGCGCGTCTCCGACGAGATCGTCGCGACCAACGTGATGGATGACGAGACCAACTACAAGTTCAAACAGTACACGGGCAAATCGGTCTCGGGCGACGGCTACATCTATGACTTCACCCGCGCAGACTTTGCGGGCTCTTTCCCGACCGCGCCCACGGGGCAGGACAACGTCGTGACCGACGAGCGCGCGAAAGAGGGTATCGCAAAGTACGATGTCTGGTCGGATAAAAACCAGAACGCGCCGGACGAGCAGGGGAACGCGATCACCGAGACCCCCGAGGTGAACACGGACGAGACCTCCTACACGCTCGCCGACATGCGCGGCGTGGACATCGACGATGAAAAGTGGGACGACTACATCAACCAGTTCACCATCGATTCCATGGTCTACATGTTCTCCAACGGCGGCTGGCAGGAGGCGGCGGACGAAGAGAACGGCGTGCCCCGCAGCTACGACGCGGACAGCCCGTACGGCTTCTATGCGCATTCGCTGAGCATCAGCAACGTCAACAAGTGGTACTGCGGCGCGCCGATGGTGGCGGCGACCTTCAACACCGAGCTCGCGCACAGGCTGGGCGAGGCGTTCGGCGAAGAGGCGTTCCAGCAGAAGCAGAGCGACGGCGCTCCCATCACGGGGCTTTACGGCTACGGCATGAACCAGCACCGCTCCGCATTCGGCGGCAGAAACTATGAGTACTATTCCGAAGATCCCGTGCTCTGCGGCAAGATGGGCGCGGCAGAGGCTTCGGGCGCATCCGAAAAGGGCCTCATCGTCTTCATGAAGCATTACGTCACCAACGATCAGGAACTGCACCGTCAGGACAACGGCTACTGCTCGTGGGTCAACGAACAGGCATTCCGCGAAGTGTATCTGCGCGCGTGGGAGATCTACATGAAAGAGGCGACCATGACCGTCAATTACTACGGCACCAACGAGGACGGCGAGTATGAGATGATGAGCAAGGAAATGAGCGCGGCGACGGGCATCATGACCTGCTACAACCGCATCGGCGCGGTGTACGGCGGCGCTTCCGTCTCCATCAACGGCATCCTGCGCAACGAGTGGAACTTCACGGGCACGGTGCTTACCGACGCGGGCGGCGAACCCGATACCTACATGACCACCGACTTCGCGCTCCGCAGAGGGCAGAACCTCACGCTCTCCAACAACGGCACGAACGGTCTGTATGATTTTGAGAGCGATTCGGCGATCTGGTGGCTGAAAAACTCCACCCGCTACCTGCTCTACAACAAGGCGAACTCCAACATCATGGTCGGCATCGCTCCCGGAGAGACCTTCTACTACACGATGTCGCCCTGGCAGATCGGCATCATCGTCGGCTGGGTCGTCGTCGGCCTGCTGGCGGTCGGTGCGATCGCGCTGGATGTTCTCATCGCAAAAGACGTGATCAAGGTCAAGGAAAAGGAGAAGAAACAGAAAGGCTCCGAATACGACGAGTATTGATCCCGCATCAAAAAAAAACGAGAGGGGGACCGCCCGAAAGGGCGGTTCCTTTTCCGCGCGCCGCGAAAGCGGGCGCGCGGAAAAGGGTGCGTATAAGGTTTTTTCGGACGGGCAGGCAAAAACGAGCGGGCACGGGCGCAGATCTTTGCGGCATCGTCGCGCTTTTTCTGCCGTTTGTCTTTTCTGTGCGTCGTTTGTCACAAGATATTGAAATTCGTCCTCGCCTTGTGGTATAATAGCGCCGTACGGGAGGGGATATGTTTTTCGACCAGATCGCGATCTTTTTCAGGCACATCGCCGATGTGCCGTATTATATACAACTTTTTGCCGTGGCGCTCTCCGCCGTTCTCCTGCTCGGCGGGGGGATCGGGGGCAGAAAGGGCGCGCTTCTCTTTCTTTCTGATCTTTTCGGCGTCTTTGCCGTCCTTTTGCTGCTCAACGTGCTCTTTTCCGCGCTCGGCGGCATGTTGCGGCTGCATTTCGGTTCCTATCTGCATTTTCTGATCGGCATCGCGCTGTACGCGCTCCTTCGCAGTAAATTCACTCCGCCCGCGCGCGTCGCGATGGCGTGCGTCGTCTTTTCGACGGCGACGCTGCTCGGCGCATTCGGCACCGCGGTCGGGAATATGCTCGAGGGGTACTTCGAGGGCTTTGACATCGCGGTGACCAAATCTCTCTCTTCCGTCGCGATCGTCGGATTTTCCCTGCTCTTTTCGCGTTGGCCGCTCTCCCGCTTCGAGATGAGCTGGTTCGACGCGGTGCTCAACGGTACCTGCAACCTGCTCTCGGCGCTCCTTTTCGTCATCTACGAGCTGTGGCGGTTTTACGACTTTTCCTTCGGACAGATGGCGTTCGGCTTTTCGGGTTACGTCAGCATCGTCATCTTTTTCGTGTTCATCATCGACGTCGTCACCTATTTCATGACCTATTTCATCTGTTGCGAAAAGGAACGCGTGCTCGTCTACCAGGCAGAGCGGCAGAAGAGCCGCTCGCTCGAAGAGCTGTTAAAGCTCTCCGAGTCCCGCCTTTCCGAACTGCGCGAGGTGCGGCACGACGTCAAAAATCAGTATGCCTACATGCAGTCCATGCTCGAAGAGGGCAGATACGTCGATCTGAAACGCTATTTCGACGAGCTTTTAGGCACCTTCTCCAAGCCGCTGTACGACGTGGTGGAGAGCGGCAATGCGATGATCGACTCGGTGCTCAATCTCGAGCTGTCCAAGGTGCGCGCCGCGAATCTTAAAATGGACGTGCGCGTCGCCGTGCCGCCCGAACTTCCCTTCGCGCAGAACGGTATCCTCGCGCTGTTCACCAACGTCATCGACAACGCCGCCGAGGCGTGCGTGCGCGAGGGGTTTTCGGGCGCGCAGATCGACGTCGTCGTGGGGACGAAGGGGGATTATCTGCTCTTTTGCGTGACCAACCCGACCAAAAAGACGAGCGCGGAAGAGGGGGGCAGAACGAGCAAAGAGGACAAAAAGCTGCACGGGTTCGGCACGCGCATCATCAAAAAGGTCGTCAAAAAGTACAGAGGGTATTATCGCTGTTTTGTGCGGGACGGACAGTTCGTTTCCGAAACGCTGCTCGACATGAATTACGAAAGGAGCGGGCGCCCTGCGCACGCCACGGAGGAATGACGATGGATAAGACGTTGACGGTCGCCGTGTGCGACGACGAGGCTCCCGCGCTGGACATCATCTCCGCATCCGTCAAAAAGGTGTTCTCGACGCACGGCGTCGAGGCGCAGATCGACGTGTTCGGACGGCCTGCCGACCTCTGGGCGGCATTGCAGAAGCAGACCTACCGTCTGCTCTTTCTGGACATCAACATGGAGGGGATGGACGGCATTCGTCTCGGGAAAAAGATCGCGCAGAGCGCCGCCCCGCCCGACATCGTGTTCGTCTCCAGCAACACCGACCGCGTGTTCGAGAGCTTCGACGTCAACCCTTTCGGGTTTGTGCGCAAGGACAATTTTCTTAAAGACCTCTCGGGCGTCATCGCGCGGTATGTCAAACAGAAACTCTCGCAGGGGAGCTCTTTTCTCCGCTTTGAACTGCGCGACCGCGGCGGGCTTGTCACGGTGGACGTCTCGCGCCTGAAATACGTCGAATGCCTGCGCAACGCGCAGAGCTTCCGCATGGACGGCGGGGAGGACCGCTCTATCTTCTCGCGCATGAAGATGCTGGAAGAACAGCTCATCCCGTTCGGGTTCGTGCGCATCCACAAGGGGTATCTCGTCAACTGCCGCTACATCTCGCGCTTCGACAACGCCTCCGTCACCCTCTCCACGGGCGAGGAGCTCCCCGTGGGGCGCTCCAAGCACGCCGAGGCGCTGGAGGCATACCTCGAATTCATCCACAGCAACGGCATCTCCATCATCGGCTGAGCGTGCAGGCACCTGCCCGAGGCTTGCGCACGCGGGTAAAAACTCGCCGAGTCTACCCGCCCGCACGTACAAAAAGCTCAAAAACAGGCATATTTTGCGGGCTTACGGTTCAAACCGCAGAAACGGCATCAAAAAAACACCCGTAAAGGGTGCTTTTTTGGTGCCGCTGACCGGACTCGAACCGGTACGGAGGGTTAACTCCGAGGGATTTTAAGACATTCAAGGCCCTCAAACGAGCATCGATCATTCATCGGGAAACAACCGAAGGAGCATCGATAAATCATTAAAAAAGCCGCTTTTTTGCCTAGTTTTTATAGAAAGAAAAACCTTCGTTTTTTAAGTTACTTTTGTTCATTCCCCAAATTTCCCTGGCCCCAAAAATCCCGCCGGAAACATCGTCCGGCGGGATTTTTTTGTGTTAAAAATGATCAAAATGTATCATTTTTCATATATTCCCGTAGGACTAAGCGGGGTTATAAGCAAATTTCGGAAGTTTATTTTCTGCTATGGGACTGTTGCAGGGCTAAAAAGAAAAAATGAAAATCGTTTTGTAAAATTTTATCATGCAAGCAGGTTTATTTTTTTGTTTTTTGACTTAAATTGTGTTTGCTTTTTTGATGAAACTATGGACGGAAAAAAGTTTACGTGTTAAAATGGTATTCGGGCAGTCTTGGCGACGACAATCAGATAGTTTATGTGAGGGTGAAAGTCAGAATATGTTAAAAAAGTTGGGTATGTCTCTTAAAAGCATCAATTACAAAATGCTTGTCTCGTTGATCATTCTCGGACTGTGTCCCACGATTTATACAACGGTACGCATCTTCTTTTTGGGACAGCTTCCGAGCGAATATTCTTATTCGATTGCAGGGCAGTTGAGTTGGGTCAATTTGTTGTACGAAATTTTGAGCGAGGCAATTATATTGCCGTTGTTTTATTTTATCGGACAAGTAGGGCAAGATAAGTCTTCATTAAGCAATCGGGTTCGGACAGGCCTGATCTTGACGTTCGGGGTGTTTGCCGCGTTATCGGCATTGATCATCTCGTTTGCAAACCCTCTTTTGCGGTGGATGGCGGCAGATGAATCGATTTTATCCGCGTCTGTAACTTACATACGGATAGAAAGTGTCGCAAGCATTTTTTCCATGATGGCGAATTTCGGGCTTGTCGTTCTTGTGACCTTGAACAAGGAGAAATACGTTTATATCATCACGGGCGGCAAAGTTCTGTTGTGTATCCTGGCGGATACCTTTTTGGTATCTACATTGCCTGTTTCGACGAACTTGGGCGTAAACGGGATCGGCGTTTCCAACATAATTGTCAACGTTCTTTTGCTGGGTGTTACGATCGCTATATTATACAAGGAAGGGATCAGAGTTTTCGCTAAAGAGAAACTTGAGTTTGCGTGGATGCGGGAGTTCGGAAAAATCGGGGGAATATCCGGTTTGGAATCGTTTATTCGTAACCTTGCATATATGCTGATGGTCGTGCGCATGGTCAATGTCGTCAACGAGCAGGGAACGTATTGGGTGGCAAACAATTTCATTTGGGGATGGCTTCTTCTTCCTGTTACACAATTGGCAGAATTGATCAAGAGAGACGTGGCGGCGGATAAGAAGGCAATCGAAGAGAAAACATTGGGCTATTTTTTCATCACGTTTATTATCTGTGTTCTTTGGTGTGTTAGTATTCCGTTATGGAAGCCATTTATGACGAATGTATTGCAATACAGCGATGTGGATAAATTGTTTTCCTTAGTGTTGATATTGCTTGGCTTTTATGTTTTGTATGCATTTCAGAACGTGTTCGATGCAACCTTTTATGGACTGGGTAAAACACATTATATGGCGTTTGAATCCATTGCCACAAACGGAATCTATTATGTGGGCGCATTCATTCTTTATATAACAGGCGTTTGGGTGCCGAAACTGACGGGAATTGCGTTGTTGTTTGGAATTGGTATGGCGTTTGACAGTGTAGTGTCTTTCGGCGCATATTGGTTCCTGTTGAAGAAAAACGGATGGAATCTGCTCAGAATCAGCAACGAAGAGAATGATGTTGAACAATAAACGAAGCGGAGCGGCAAATTTGCCGCTCCGCTTATAATTACCCCTTTAATCGGCTTTTAAGGCGCTCATAAACTTCTTCAAAACTGGGAACTGTCATTTTATTGACGGCTCCTTTTATTTTGCTTTCAATGTCTTCCGGTAGGTCTTGTAGATCTATAACCATAAAAGGCTTTTTCTTTCTTTTTACATATTGGAATGTACGATATGTACCACCCCGTTTTTCTCCGTTCCACACAACGATAACAAAATCCGATTGATCAACCATGTATTCGTTTCGTTTTTGCATACAAAAGTTAGTATACTTTTCGCTGATGACGTTGACGGAATCTGCCGC